>Ga0209208_10000062_pt1 | contig 102316 bp, 81 predicted proteins | sample S1TSphfallax_3_FD_187694 | JGI IMG/M metagenome (GOLD analysis project Ga0209208, IMG submission 187694) | Host-associated microbial communities from peat moss isolated from Minnesota, USA - S1T2_Fd - Sphagnum fallax MG (SPAdes) (version 2) | ecosystem: Host-associated > Plants > Peat moss >... | reverse complement strand
TTGTTGGTTTAAATAGTTGGATTACACCCCCACAACCAACATATTTTTTGGTTTCAATTTTTTTTAATTTAGCAACTCTTGTTGGGAAAAAAATGGAAAAAATAATGAAATTTCCAAAAAAAAAAAGCAACAAAAAAAACTTGCCAAAAAATTGACATCACAAATTTCAAAAGAAAAGTTAATCCTAATGAGTAAACGTTTCAAATTAATTTTAATAATTCCAACATTAAAAACATAAACAATTCCAACATCAAATTTATTTGAGAACTTCAAGTTTAATCTTTGAGATCATTATAAACCTTATTTAACCTTTTTGAAAATTTAAAATAAATATTTATGATGTAACTGAGTTTGTTTTTGTGATGAATTTCCACCATTTTACAAACAAAAGAAAAGCCATCAACATTAACAAAATCTTTTTAATTTTTATACTTTTTTAAATGATGTATTTTTACAATGGGTTCAAGGATTCGTATCTAAAATATACAAATATTTTAACAAATTTGTACTTCCATATATGGCTTATAGCCAAAACATTGTTAAATTGTTTTATGGATGATCTTGAAGAAGATTAAAAATTGAAAAAATGTAAAGATTAAAAAAAAATTGATGCATTATTATTATCACCATCTATAATTCATTCATTCATTTTCTTTAAATGAAAATTCTAAATTCATTTATATATATTTTTTAAAATCCTATAACAAAATAGAGCTTAATTTTTTTGATAAACCATGTTTAGAATAAAAATAATAAGTATAAAATATTGATAATTTTTCATTAAAATTTTTAAATTTTAATCCATTGATTTTAACATGGATTTTTTTTTCATACACCAAGGAGAAAATGGGGAAAAAGTTAGGGATTATTTTAGTGGGACATCATGAATATTCATAATAATAAACTTGTCCATGATTCCTAAAACAAACTAAGGAAAAAACATAAATTTAAATTTACGCAAATGTACAAGAATTTAATATATGAAAAAATTGTAATTTAAAGGTCTACATGCATCTTAGGCTTTGCATGCATGAACATTTTGACTTAATAACCTATTCAAACATAAATGTGAAACTTTCAAATTTTTATACATCCATTTCAAAAAATTGTGGTGAATGCAAAATGCAATTCATGAATAATGAATTTAACAACATTCAAAGTGATTGATTCAACTCATACGTAAATGTTAATAATTCAAGAGATGTGAAAAAATCACTAATCCAATCCAATATAAATGTGAGGCACTAAGTTGTTGTGTGTGTTTCAATATATACTAATAAGTGCAATATGCAACGTTTGAATAATGGTTTCAATAAGCTCAAAGTGGATGATTCAACTCATGTAAAAATGTTGATAGGTCAAAAAATGTGAAAATTTTCACTAAACCATTCAAGCATAAATGCAAAATATTGAGTTGCATGTGTTTTAATATATTATAATAAGTGCAAAATGAAATTTGTGAGTAATGGTTTTAATATATTAAAAGTGAATGGTTTAACTCTGATAACTGAAAAGATGTGAAAAAAATCACTAATTCAATCCAATATAAATGTGGGGTTTTTATTACATGTGTTTTAATATATTATGGTATGTGTAAAAGTTGATAGTTTAATTGATGTACTTGTTGATAGTTTTTAAAATGTCAAAAAAAATCATCAACCCATTATAATGCATTGTGTAAATAAAGTTTAAGGCTATTCAATTTCCACTTCATTGAGCTGAAATTAATAAAATTATTAAATAAGATCCAAATAATATCTATAAATGAACATCATAGCGAACGTACAACTATGAACAATATTGACCATTAATTAATGCAACAAGCATAATACTCACAACATTACGAAATAACAACCAATAACGTGTGCATGAAAACTCGTGGATTAAACACACACCTCTCTAATAATTAGAACGTGGTTTGCATTACATTATAATAATATCTTTAACATGTGTAACAACGGCCACAAACTTGTTACATTTAATGATAACAACAATTAGATTTTACATGGAGAGTGGCATTGTTAAGTTGTAGATAGATATTCATAATAATGTACTTGTTAATTTCTCACATTCTTTTCTTACATTCCTATACTGACGCCCTTAGTTACCTAACCTTTTGTAGGATACATCTACAAACTATGCATCAAATTTTTAGTGTGTTTTTAAAATAGTTGTTTCACAATAATGTTGTTATTTACATTGAAGAAAATACAAGATGACTTCAAGCACAAGTTCCAAATATTGAAGTATCTATCAAGATTGGCTTAAGTGTTAGCTAGCCTTCCCAACGTTGACTACCTTCTGAAGAAGACTACAAGGTGCCCTCCTTTAGCTCACTCAACAACTATCTACAAATAAAGAACCAAGGAAAAGTTATACCCTTAAAGGAAATCGGGTGCACTCATTGTCTACTCTTAAGCTACACAACCTTGAGGACAATTGAATATAGACCTGTTTTATGTTGAAACATGATCAAATGCAACTCAAAATTTTGAGACTATGAGTGACTCTGTCGTCACGTTGCAACAAGACCTAGCCACTCGTAATTATTAGGATAAAAGGTTTTTAGATTGCATTTTTCAGTTCCATGATTCTTAGAATATGATGCCAAGTTTACATAGCCACTAGGTTCTACTTTGTTAGAATTGTGACCTTTTTTATTATCATCTACCCACTCCGCTCTACAGTATATACAAGTAACCTTGCCCCTTGAGCTTCTTTTGCTCCTGCTCCACCTCTCAAAGTAGTCACAATTTGACATAGATATTTTCAACAACCTACTATTGCATTCCAAGAAATCATTAATATTCATTTTGATGTTTTTCTATTATAGGAAGATCATGGCATCCAGTCCTTGCAAACCTATGTGGACAAGATGGCAATAAGTGCAAAATGTGGGGGTTTGTGGGGACAATTGTGCAATATTTTGTTTGGAAAATTATTTTATGAAGGCCTATTTATGTGTGGTCAAAAAGAAATTGTGTGATATGTTTGTGTTGGTGACGATTTTATAACAAATAGTCCATTATAATTGCTTTACCATGAAGAAGTACTTAATCCTACAAAAGGCCACTATGAGCCAATCATTTTTCATAATATTTCACAATTGAATGATCAATCAAAACATGTCAGAATTAACATCCACGGAACATGACACCAAACCAATAACGCAATGCATTAAACATGGGAAAAAACAATCTTTACCTGTGCATGACATTAATGATGTTATGTATTCACAAAAACATAAAATTCAAACATCACACAAACATCTTCACAAACCTAAACACTTCCGTTGGCAACCCATCCATGACAATTTGAGTTAGAGCATTTGATGACTACATGTCCATTATCCACTTTAAAATATATAACAAATAATTTTTTGGCTAGCAATTCCATATTGCAATTACAATTCACCCAAGTTTATCATCATTTACATCACATTATATGAAAAAAAAATGTTGCAAAAACTACCAAATTGTTTTTGGACAACACATAGCATATGACAAAAATAAATGTTGATTACAAACCCAACAACTTCCTCCTCATCAATTGAACACAAATTTGACTAGTTGTAACATTCCACAAAATTATGCATTGACACAACAACACAAGACACATTTTTGGAATCGATGAAAAATTCATTAGATCATCGAATTAAATATTTTGAACAACTTAAGGACTTTACACCAATTCATCCATGTGTGTGTTGTCATTGATTATGCTTTAGAAAACAAGTGGTAAAAATATATAAAACAAGCATTGAAAAATATTGTCTTGATATTCCAATTGGTGAAATTAAAACATTATTGTGTAAAAGTTGTTATTCATTTTTTCAAAAAAATAAAATTCCAAAAAAACATTAAATTGAATGACACCATGGATTTTATAAAAAAAACTTAATGAATTAGAAAAGCAATTAGTATTGCCTTGTTTGGCCTTTGCTCAAATTTGGCAACTCCAAGGTCATGGACAATATATTATTAAAAGAAGTATTATAAATGTTCCAACAAATGTAAATTTCACCCCATCAATTTTACCTTATCTTCCACATAATGATGCAACTATTGGTTTATCGTTAAAAAGATGGATGGAATATAAATCACAATATTTGACAAGTAATGTACATCCAAACCTTATTATGACAACTTTGCAAGATCTCTTCAACACAGTGTTATATAAAGATTTTAATATATCAATCCATCCACAATGGCTTGATATGTTCACATTGCTTCGTTAGACCCATTCTATTAATATTTCTTGTGAAACAAATGATGTGCAATGTGACAACAACAATGAAGATGGATTTGAAGAGGAAGAAGATATATCAATAGACATTATGGTGCAAAACATATTGTCTTTTAAACAAATTTATGATTACTTTGAAAATGCAATAACTATGGCACTAGGCGAAGATTTCAAACCATTGGGTCTTTTCCAAGACATTGATTGTGAAGAATTAAATTTTCCAATGTTATTTTTTGGTCAACCTCATAGCAACCAAGGAACAAAAAAGTTGTATCAAACAATTGCTCAGTGGGAATTCTTGCACAAAAACCATAATTTTGTCACACACATACCAAACTTGTTTTTTAAAACTATAAAAGTATTGATCCATTGCGTAGTATCATCATCTTGGATTTGACTATGTAAAGTAAACTTCTTGGATGTCAACTTTAAACACATGAAATCATTAACAAACCAAACTTAGATGTTATATTACATTCGAATTTAGGATACATGGATCTTTCATGAATATGTACTTCACCTAATTAAGTCAATTTTAAAAAATGAATTTGCAATGATAGGTCAATTAGGCCCCCAAACATTTTTTGTTACATTCAGTAGTGCTAAGAATAAATGGCCTCCTTTGTTACAATGTTTATATGACTTTAATAGTAAAAAACTTGGATTCAACATGCCATTTGATAAATTGGAAATCAAACACATTGTAAATCTTATACAATCTAATCATATTACATGTGTTCATTACTATGACCATGCTCAACTATTTATCGTTTCAATTTTCGATGGTCCCCTATGGAAGAAACACAAATTCTTGAACCAATATCACTTGGAAATTTATCCCTTAATTGGAAAAAACTTGTTTAATTGAAATCAAGAATGAATTTTCTGATGAACTTAATAAAATGGACCTACGAACAATACCAACTATGTCATTCACTACATTTTTAGAATCAGTCTCCATATAAGATGAGGATACATACATAAATGCATTAAAAGTGAAATTAAAAAAACCAACAATCTTTTTACAAAGATCTTGTAAAGACATATGAACAAACCCATTTGGTATTCATGTTGGGAATCTTTGGCAAGCAAATACACATGTTCAATTCATAATTGACCCTTATGCAACAGTTAATTATTGTACATCTTATTGAACGAAAATTAATAAAACCATCACAAAGGAATTAAAAGCCATAATTATTCATTGCAATGAAAATATAATTGAAACAAACACTCACATTTGAAAAATGGGGAACACATTTCTCAATGTTCAACAAATGTCAACACAAATGGCTACATACATAATATTGTCTATTCTAGTAACCATGCATCTAGAACATTTAAATTTATTAACACATCTTCGTTGCAAGAATGTGAATTTGTATTAAAAGATGTCAAATCATTGAAAGCATTACCTTCCAACTCTACAAATATTATGTGTATGTCAATCAATGATAAATACATAAAAAGGCCTAATTGTTTGTCTAATGTTTTTCTTATTGAAATTGTTGTAGATCATGATATAATAAATGTCAACAAAAAGAAGCACAAATCTCATATAATCCATTATGTCCATTATAATGAACATCATGACCCAAATTTTTTTTATAAAAAAATATTATTATTATTTATTCCTTCTTTTGATAATGAGGATACTTTCAAGGGCCACCATTGCACATGGCATAAGGCATATAACATGCATGGAAAAAAAAAATGTGTAAAAAACATTTGTATATTGTTTCCACAATGATAATACACGCACAATGAATTGGGCAAACATATAATCACAAGTTGAAGAATTGGCAATAAAAAATGATACAAATATATGGATGACTAAATTTTTTAATGCAAATGTTCATTTTCCACCCCAAGAAATCACTAATTGTATTCAGGTTGAACCATACAACATCAACATTGAGTATGTTATTACACCACATATAGGTATGTCCACCATTCTCAATTCAAATAATATTGATGCACAAGATCAATTTTTGGCCATGAATTTCATTCATTGCTTCAAAAAATGAATATTGAATATCTTAAGTATTTGATGATGTTATGTTTAAGAAAAAACAAAATGCAAATGAACCACTTCACATGTTCATTACTAGAGGTGCTAGTACATGTAAAACTTTCACGTCAATGTCTTTGATTCAAAGTTTATTACTTTTTACAACAAACATCCTCAATTAGATTTGTCTAAAAAGAAGGCATTACTCGTGGCATACATTGGAAAAACAATATTTAACATTGATGGAACCACAATTCATTCAAATCTTTCTATTCATTTTAATTGTAAATATTTGTCATATTTAAGTTCATAATAGCTAGATAGTTTGATAAATAAATATGATCAATTAAAGTTGATGGTGCTGGATGAAATCTCTTTGAAAGGTAAGAGAATATTAAAATTCACTGATCTTCAATTAAGATCAATTAAACATGTGCCAAAAAAATTCTTTCAAATTTTCGATGTCATTATTACATTTGATTTTTATCAAGTTCAACTTTTTTATGATGTTGGAGTTTTCAAAATCAATACGAACAATATTGATAGTCTAGCACGGAAATTTTGGATGGAAAATATCAAACGTTATGAATTGAAACAAGTCATGCACCAAAGCGATGAAAAATTCATCAACATATTAAACTGATTTCAAACTACCACATAATCACAATTTGACATAAAAATAATTAATAGTCAATATTTTTGTACACGACCTGAAGATCCAAAACTTCCATATTTCTTTTATACAAATGAAACAAGGCTTAAACACAATGAATCAACCTTTTTACGAAATGATAGAGATGTGTACATATTTTGTGTAGAAGATAAACATCATGATACATGTCCTAAATCATTTCAATTGCAAAATTATTCATATTTCACTTCCGAATTACATTCAAAAATTCAAATAAAGAAAAACACATTGGTCAAATTTTGTGCACTGTTAATTATTCAACACATGATGGTTTGGTAAATGGTGTAGATGGGATTTTCCAAGCTTTAAGTAAATTGCTTAATTCACCAAAAGTCATTTGGATTTTATTTAATAACTTTAAAAGTGGTCAATTGACATGAACAAAAAATGCACATTTTAATGAACACAAAATACATCCCACATGGACACCTATAGAACCCATATCTAAGATATCCAAATTGGTTCAAATTCAACTCATATTATAACAAGGATGCAATTCCCTATTCAATTAGTTGAACCATGTACTATATATCAATCACAAGGATTAACATTTGATCACTTGGCTTTTGATCTTAATGGAGTGTATAAACATGGTTTAACATATATAACACTTTGCCATATTAAGAACAAAGAAAATCTTTACCTCCTTCAACCTTTACAAATGAAAAATTTCCAAATTGACCCAAGTGTTGGCATATAAATGCATTGATTGCAAACAATTGCACGATGGGATGTCCTAATTCCTACACCACATACACTTTGTCATTCATATGGTCTTATTTGTTCTCTTAACACTAAATCCTTATCATTACATAAAAATGATGTCTTCCTTTATTACAATTTGAAAGCATCTCATATATTATGTTTCGATGAAACACATTTCAATCCATAAACATTGGATATTATTTCTTTCATTGATCTAGAAAAAATCAAGCATAAGTGTATATGCATGAAATGGCACAATGATATAATACGACAAATTCACAACATTATCATCACATGAAACATTTACCATTTTGGCAGTTAAATTTATTACAACAATATTCAATACAAATAGAAGAAAAGTTATACATGTAATAGCCATATATAAACCTTCAACATTATTTTTTTCAACATTCATAAATCAACTTCAAAAGCCTTTAGATGTAATGCCAACATATTGTCCAACCATAATAATGGGTGATTTCAACATTGACATGTTTGACCAAAACTCAACACAACCAAATGAACTTAAAACATTTATGAACCAATATTCAATGGAACTTTAGTTTTAAAAAATGGAACAATTTATGGTACCCATATTGATCACATATGGACAAATGCACCCATCCAAGAATGTATCTTAGGAGTTGTTGAAGCATATTGGACTAACCACAAACCAATATATTTTGCATTCAAATTACTAGATCATGTTTCACAATACGATCGCATAAGTTAAATAATGTCCATACACTCTAAGGTACAAACATTACACAATGAGCTACTTGTTTCTTACTAGTTATAGTCTAGGTTGTCAACCCAAGTGTGAATGAGTTACATAACTAATTTTTCTTTCAAAATCATTTTTTTAAGTAATTAAATTATCAATGACAAAAATTACTCAAAATTCAATATTTCTCACACCTCAAGTCTAAAAATTTCCAAATCACCTTCATTAAATCCTACTCATCCAACTTTACCACGAGGGTGCCCAAATTCTCCAATAAATTTTAGTTTTAATTTAAATAAATTTTCAATCAAAAGTTGTTCAATATTCAATCTCTTCTCCACCATAGGTTGAAACATTATGAAACCAAGTCAATGCACTATTACTCATCAAGGGCTTTCCAACGATACCAAGAGCATGACAAGAGACACCGGAATTTGGGAAATCTCAAAATGAGAGAAAACAAACAAACTCCCTTCCTTCATATATAGATTTTTGAATCACATATATGATAGGGTATCAACATTCAAAAACAATTGAAAAATTTAAACCCATCATTACCAATTTCACTATCAAAATAATAACCCTTGACTATAATTTTTCTCTATTTATTGGCCTTGCCTACCAAGGCAAGGCAAGGATATTGTGTTTAGATTCAACATAGAGTAGAGTAGCTTAATGGATTTTGGCCCCGAGGTAATAGGTCTATTTTTATATGAGGATTTTCAAAAGATGATATTTTTGGCTTGTGTTGAAACTTGAGATTAGGATAGTTTGAAGATTATATTTTTGCATGGTGAAATGCTTGATTCTTTTGCCTGAAGACCATTTTTTTATGTAAATGGCAAGGCCACAGTGTGACACACCCCTTGTTCTTTTGATTATAATAACCACCAGTTATGCATAAGGGCTGTTTCTCATTACACAATGAGCTGCTTGTTTTAATGCAAGACTAGTCCCTAAGCAACTAACTGCTCATGATCACAAATTGTATATACATAACTTATCATATCATAAAAAATGCAAAAAAAAAAAAAAAAAAAAAAAAAAAAAAAACTTAACCTAATCCAGAAGGGTGGTGGTATAATGTAGCAGCAGAGGAGAAAGAGGAAGAAGATGAAGAAGAGATGAAATGTTAATGCTTCAAATGTGGATTATGTTGGTTGGATATGGGTATGTGTGTGTGTGTGTGTGAGAGAGAGAGAGAGAGAGAGAGTGTTTTTGGGGGGTGGGTGGGGGGGATTGCATATTTGTATGCATGAGTGAGAGCATGCCCCAGCTCTTGTGTACTCAGTATGTGACCTTGCACATTAAAATTGGATGAAGAAAAGTCAAAACATGTCGGTTTGGCTCAGTAAAATGGTTTTGGTGAGAGAGAGAGAGAGAAAGAGTGAGAGCAGAAAAGATCATAATAAATAAGCAAGCAAGAGAGAAGAAGGAAGAAAGAAAGAAAGAAAGAAAGGACTCATCTTGATTAGTAGTGGGTTGGCTATGTATGGAGCTACTCCTAGAAAGCAGCAGCACACATCAATAACATGCAAGGTGGGTGGGGACCCAGACGACGACGAAGAAGAAGAAGAAGAAGAAGAAGAAGACTCATCCCAGCAGTACCAGCAGAGGAGGAGGAGTTTTTGTTGTCGTTGTTGTTGCAGAAGCAGCAGCAGCAACTACGCTACTAATGTCAGCGAGTGCGTCATCGTACCCCACCACCCAAGGTCATGCCAGATTCTTTCCCATACCCATCCACCCATCCACCCATTTCCTCTCTCTTTCCCACTTTCATTTCCCATCACCCACATAAGATAATCGCAAACTCACGGAATCTGTCATTTGTGTCCAGGAGAAAGAGGAAAATTAGGGGAAAAACAGCCAGGAAATTAGAGCCCACAGAATCAGTTTTTGGTTTGTTTGGAGTGCCACTGGCCAAAGCCCCAATTAGGGTTCCGGGAGATTAGAGAGGAGGAGGAGGAGGAGGAGGAGGAGGAAGAGGAGAGAGGAGTAAGGGAGGGAGGGACCTACCGATGAGAGAAAAAAATTAGGGTTTTTTGCAGAGAAACAGACACGAGACAGAAAGTGGAAGTATATAAAGGTACCCATTTGCAAGAGGATCCGTTTTGTACAGACAGACACACAGACAGACACATAGAGGGTTGTGAGAGGATTGTGAGAGAGAATTGAAGGGTCTCAACTCGGAGTTGTGTTGTCTCTTTGATTACTTGTGGAAGAGAAAGACACCCATTGGGAGTTTTTGCTCCAAGTCCTGCAGGATGGCAACTGGGCTCCAAGCTTCAGGAGTTCAGGTTTCAGGTTGCGGAGTGCAGTCCCAGAGCACCACCACCACCACCACCACTACTACCACAGTTGGGCAGGCATCATGTTCAGTTGCAAGAAGTGCATTCTTTGGAAGGGGGAAATGGGTTGCCAGGAGGTTGAGGATTGTGGCCCATAAAGAAGAACTTGTTCTTGTGCAGAAAAAAAATCAGCAAGCTGGGGTGCAGTGCTCTGTGGCTCCCAGTGCAATTCAAGAGCCTGTTGCAGCGGCAGGGGCACAGCCTGTTGTGGCTGCTCCATCATCTGGAATGACACCAGAGGAAAGGGAATGCTTTGGAGTGTTTTGTGTGACCTATGACTTGAAGGAAACCGATGATGACCAGAGGTCCAAGACATGGAAGAAGATGGTGCGAGTGCTTGTTTCAGGAGCAGCTGGTATGATAGCAAATCATTTGCTCTTCAAGCTTGCTTCTGGAGAAGTGTTTGGCCATGACCAGCCGATTGCCCTAAACCTCTTGGGGTCAGAGAAATCAAGAGATGCGCTTGAAGGTGTGGGGATGGAGCTGGAGGATTGTTTGTTTCCTTTGCTTCGGGAAGTTAACATTGGCACTGACCCCATTGAAGTTTTCCGGGATGTGGACTGGGCTTTGCTCATTGGGGCCAAGCCTCGGGACGCCGGAATGGAGAGGGCAGACTTGCTTGACCTTAATGGGAAGATCTTTGCTGAGCAGGGGAAGGCACTGAATGCTGTTGCAAGTCCTGATGTGAAGGTGCTTGTAGTTGGGAATCCTTGCAACACAAATGCACTCATTGCTCTCAAAAATGCACCTCGTATCCCCAGCAAGAATTTCCATGCACTCACCAGGTTGGATGAAAACCGGGCAAAATGTCAGCTGGCCCTCAAGGCAGGTGTATTCTATGACAATGTCTCTAATGTCACCATCTGGGGCAACCACTCAACAACACAAGTGCCTGATTTTCTGAATGCTAGAATTAATGGAAAGCCAGCAACTGATGTGATTACAGACCAAAAGTGGTTGGAGGAGGAGTTTACACCACGGGTGCAGACAAGAGGAGGGGCATTGATCCAGAAGTGGGGCCGATCCTCAGCTGCATCGACTGCTGTGTCAATCGCAGATGCTATCAAGTCTCTTGTCACCCCGACTCCAGAAGGTGACTGGTTCTCATCAGGAGTATTCACCACAGGAAATCCATATGGGATTGCCGATGAGCTCATTTTTAGTATGCCTTGCAGGTCTAAAGGGGATGGAGACTATGAGATTGTACCAGACCTTCAGATTGACAGTTACCTGTACGAGCGAATCAAGAAGAGTGAGAATGAGCTTCTTGCAGAAAGGAAGTGCATGGCACATCTTATTGGAGATGACAATGCGTACTGCGATTTGCCTGAAGACACAACCCTTCCTGGAGAGCAATAAAACTTGGATGGGTGTACATCATCTTGCACACACTTGAAGGAAAGATTGCTTCAACAAGATGGCAGGTTCCTCTTTACCCCCATCTGTCATCATGCTTCAGTTGGAATCACAGCTACTTATCCATGTTGTGAACTTTCCTCACAAATAGGTAGATCTTGCTGGATTCTATTTGTTTTTTCAAAGAATCCCAAAAAGATCAGTGTCATCTTCTCCCAAGATTTGTGCTGCAATGCACTACTTCATCACTTAGAAAAGGATTGTAGTAAATCAGAAGAAACACAATTATATCATGGCAGCTTGTACCAACTTGCCAGTGCTTTGTCAGTTGAGTGGTAAACTCCGGTTGTATAGATGAAGATAGCAAATGTTGTAGGGGCTGAGACAGGCAACAGTTTTGACCAGTAGTACTGTATTTGAAAATGCAGCAGGCCAGGAGATGGGGCTTTGTTGTATGTCCTGTGTAGTGATCTCGAAAATAGTCTGTACCCAGGAGGAGTAGTGTTCTTGTAATTGTGTTCCTGTTGGCAATTTTTGTGTTGTCAGTCACCCACTTGAGAAATGGCTATCTATCTGCAAAGTTAGTTTGGATGTTATCAGCAGGTGGAGGTCCTCGAAAGTGAGCTGATTTTTTTCTTAAAATTGTGGAATGTTGCTGCATTAGAGTAAATTATGTGTTTGGGAAGATGAGCTAACTAGATGCATGAATTTTGCAATTCTTAGTTTGCAACAAACACTTGGTGTGGAATTTGAGGTGTAGAATAGATGTACAAAAAACATGGGTTTTCCGTCTTAAAAACCTTATTGTAAAACATGCACACGATTGTGAAAAAAACTTGGTGTTTTTTCACATTACAAGAGGGAATATGACCGAGAGAGTCAAAAACATTCGCATGTCCCTTTGTCACAATTTTTGCATTTCATAGTTTTTAATTGCAATTGGACTGAGATTTTGGCAAAATGTGGAGATGAAGAAGTTATCTTGACACTAGCAAAACAATGTGAAGATTTAGGTCATATGGTCTAGCTTATTATTTCTTCTTCTTCTTCTTATACAATCAAGGACGACATGGAGATGTATGTAATGGAAAATTGTCAAAGTACAGCACATTTCTTCTTCCACAATTGAATGCAAGAATGAAGTTTTTGAAGTTAGTCAAGCAGCGTAATTTCCTTGGAAAACTTGTATTTGTCTAATAGGCAGGAATGGCATGCACACTTGATGACCACTTGCTTATATCCTGTCTTTAGGAAGGATTTCAATAGAAGAAAACTCTCAAACTTGAGTTGAGGGTTTCCCTTTTTCTTTCAAGGTTCCACTCTAATGAAATTAAAGCTAATAGTTCTAGTGCTATTGTTGGTGTGCATGAAGAATTGACCCTCATTCCTATTATTGTTATTCGTATGAGATTACTCACATTTGTTTTGAATAAAATGCAATGTTGTAGAAACAACTTACATTGTAAATTACATACCTAAGTACATGCGTGGTTGAGTACTTCTTGTATGTTTGTGCATTCATGAGTGTGTTTGTGAGTTAGTGGCTCCCCAAATCATTAACAACAAAGGTGATCTTCATAACGCACCATTAATTGCACACGGGGTCAAAGATGTTACATTGTGTTAGGTTAACTAAATTATGAAAATGTTATCACATAAAATTGAAACATGTTTCAAATCATATTGTGAAATTGATCTAAAATGAATTTTGTATACATGGATTTGTAAGAGTTGTTCAAATGGTGGAAAGTGATTAGTAGCCATGAGAATGCAAAGAATTTATATCCCCCACTTGTTCCAAATGAAACTCCCCATTTTATAATTGGTAAAAAAATAGAATTATGATGCTTCAAAGCTTGGTCTCAAGAAAAAGGTTGATTACAAGTGGCTACCTCACATATGTGGCATATATTGAAACACTAAATAATATGGTTACATTTGGTTGGAAATATATTACAAAATCTAAGACCAAAAATATCACGGGAAAGGTCCAATGTTGCTTTGATGCTAAAAGAATGTGGATACGTTTGAAATGAATTATTTAATTTTTGTTTCTATGTTATTTTGGCATAAATTAATGATCAACATTTGGGAGTTTTTGCTATTGATGCAAAGAGTTTCAAAGGATCATAGGCAAGGGAAACATGTCCATATATTTCATTGGCGCTAAACATGGTGAACATATTTTTTAACAAGCCCCCAACTCATCATAAGTTGGATATTGTCAAACATTTGTTTAAATGCATCAAGTATAGGAGAAAGGTTTACATTTAAATCCTTCTTAGATTTAAGGTGGCAATTGTGAAAAAATCTTGTAACTTGAATTTTGCAACTAATTTTTTATTTACACAATTAATAAATAGTTGCATAAACTTATTGTCAAAAACAAGATCTCTTCTAGTGTGTTGGCCTCATAACTATCATCTTAAATCTAGGAAGGTTCTAAATGTAAACCTTTCTCCTACTAGTGGGTGCCCATGACCTTCGGCCACTGTGAAGTCCCCCGGTTTCTTTAAATTTGGTTTCATCCATCCCCTTAATCGGGACGGACAGTAGCTAAAAGAAAAAAAGCTTTCCCAAAATTTGTCCCGTCATCAAGCCGGACGGACATTTCATCCATCCCTTTAATTGGGACGGACAATAGCTAAAAGAAAAAAAAGGTAGTCTTGGTCAATACAAAAAAAAAAAAAAAAAAAAAAAAAAAATTGATTCTGGGTTGTACAAGGCCTAAATATTTTTTTTCTAGTCTTCCCCTAAATTCGTCCCGTCATCAAGCCGGACGGACATTTCATCCATCCCCTTAATCAGGACGGACAATAGCTAAAAGAAAAAAAAGGTAGTCTTGGTCAATACAAAAAAAAAAAAAGATTATGGGCTGTCCAAGGCCTAAATATATTTTTTCTGGTCTACCAAATCTTTTGCCTCAAAAAATCAGACTTCAAAAAATCAGACTGTCCCTGATTTCTTTTTTCTTTGGAGTCAGTTACATTTGGGGAAGTTACATGTGGGGAAGCTCCACAGGGAACGAACAGTGACTGGATCTTCCAGGCACTGCCCACACAGACATACGTTGCTTTTATATATAAGATACTTGATGCATTTGCCTAGTCAAATCTATAGTGGCACAAATTTGTGAATTAACATGAACTAATTTTTGTAATAATGTTAATGGTAAGATATCACATAGACAAGGTTATATGTGTTGAATCTTTGAGTTGAAAGGGAGGTAGCAACAATGATTTTATTGTAACATTGGAATGTCACTATCGTGCAAACAATTCAAGAACACATATGATTGCTTAATGTAGATTTACAACAAAAACAAGGTTTGGACACTAACCCTTAAGTTACATTTTGATGGTGAAATGTGAAATTGTTATTCCATCTTCTACCCATGTTATTGGCTACCACACACTTTTGACCCCAAAAGACAAGCCATACATAAGACAAGTTAAGAGTATCACCCAAATGGAAAATTGCTCCGTTCCTTAAATCTTGATCATTTTCATTCTTGCCTAATTACCATCAAAAGAAATTGCTCATTTGGAATATGGAAAAATATTCTCAAGTTCAAGATGAGACATATTAAAAATCCTAATTGATGCATATAAAAGACATAAAAAATAAATTAACTTAATACATTAGGTGTACGGACAATTATTTCCTTCACTACCTAATCAATTACATCATGTTGCGTATTTTAGCTAACAAAATTGGTGGTCCATATTTCTCCTTGTAGCTTTTATGAAAGGAAACATCTTTGTAACAAAAGATCGATTGATAACTAGCAAAATTTCAATTAATGTGAAATCATTTTAATTTATTACCAACCAAAATGCATGTGTTGGTATTTTTTTTAATTATTTTTTTCATGGTTTCACAAATAATTAGAGAATATACTTATAGATTATAACAAGTTATGGTTATATAACATGATGTGTGAAATATGTTGATGAAGCCTATTATAATTTTTTAAAATACAAAACTATGTTTTTGTTATTGAATCTTGTGTAACAATGGGAAAAATGAATTGATAAGATTAGTTGGAATGATTTAAACAAAAAGGGAAAAAAATCACTTATAAACAATGAATAAAGCTCCATGGGAATTTAATTTGGTTATGTATGAAAATTTGTTTGAAATATGAAGCAAGGCCAAAGTTATGAATTATTACAACTTTCAACATTGAAAGAACTTGGAACTTTCATACAATAAATATTGAATATAAAGTCAAAGTAGACTAAGTTTGATAATTTAAACAAAACCATCAATGATGTTCAATTATTGAGTATTATTTTAAATATCCTTTTATATAGATGAACAACATTTACAAATAATTTATGAGAAAAAACCATGAAATAATGTTGAGATGATCAATATTTTAAATGAGCAAATTTGTTCCAAATCAAATTTGTTTTTAAAATCATTATTAATTAAGACTAGGTAACTTTTACAAGAACTTTGAACCTAGTTCTTAATAGAAATTATTAGACTTGCAAAACTAATTTTGTTGCAAATTGACAAAAAGGTGATGAGATTGGTCATCAACAAATATTATTAGTAGTATTTGCATGTGGCTAAGGACTAAAAGCTTTTCAATTTTAGGAAAAATGGAAATGGAAGAATAAAATTGTTAATTCTATCATTAACTCTATTTAACTTAAATGTTTATATATTGATAATTTAGGATTTGTATATAAACTATAATTAATAGTTGTAATCTTGTGCAATTTTCGGCTGATGATGAACAACATTGGCCATCATTTAATGAAACTAAGTATCACTTCATAAGATATGAAATTTTTAATTTTTTTAAATCACTTGATTTAGTGAAAAATATAAATAGTATAATGATGGTGTAGACTAATGTTGGGTAGTTCCTAGGTTCTAGGAGGAACCTCTAGTTTTTGACTCCCAAATTTTTCAAGGAATAATTTTTAGTATGATTCTAATTTTTTTGTTTAAACAATGGGACGAAGTTGTAATTCTCGTTTATTAATTTAGGGGGGGAGTCAAGTTCCAAATTTTTATTTACTGTCAAATCAAGACAATTTTTGTTTTAGGTTCCATAACCTTTGGTTTCAAATAAGGTTCCAAGATCCAAAACACTAACATTTACAATGAAAAAAACATGAACTTATATATATATATATAACAAAGGTTTGACAATGTCAAATTAATACAAAGTAACCTGCTTTTAAATGTTAAACTACATTAATAAGTTTTTTGAAGATTAAAAACCATTTTGTTCATTGCCATGTGATTTCATGTTTAGGGTTTCATGTAGTTATATATATCACTTTGAAATATGGCCTCTTCTCACCATTGAATTCAATCCTAAAATATAATGAAAATTTCCCTAATTTTAAAAAAATGTAATATTTAATTCCATCCTCAAATAGGTCCAAAATATGCCCCCAAAACCACCCACCTCCAAAACCACCTAATTCACTCCCCATTTGCTTCAAACAACCCCCCACTTTAGCTTAATTTCAAACCCCAAAACCCCCCCACCCCCCCAACCTCCAATTCATCCCCAAATTTTGTCATATTTATGCTTTCAAACTTTGATTTTTGCTTCAATTTTGCATGCCAAACGCCTTTCAAAACACTCCCAATATACACCCATACTCCCTTTTCCTTCCATTAGTTTAGGCTGAAAATGGAAAAAAACAAATGTATGAATAAAAATTATGTTTAGCTAATGAAGTGATGAAACATGGACCCAAGAGGCCTAGGGTAATTTCTTTTGGGGAGGATGAGGGGGCAAGCCTTGGGTGGTACCATTAGGAATATCACACCTTGATTTTCTTAGATGCATTGAACTTTGAAAAATCATAAGAAACACTTAAATAAATATTTTTATAAACAATTTTTTATGAATACATTTGTTACGTTCCATAGTTTTTGAAATTTCAATAATATCAAGAATATTGTGTATTTTGATATTCCTAATCATTGTATTTGGAAAAAGTTTCAATTTCAAAATTGTGACGCTAATTTTTTTTCTTGAACTTTTTAATTATGAACACAAATTTGAAACATGATTTGAAAAATTTCTTGGGAATTTTTTTCCTAAGGTAATTTGGAGGTCATTTTATTTTAGGTTATTATCAAGAAATTAATTGAATAAGTATAGTAATGAATTTCCAAAATTAAAGCTATCAATTTTTAAAGGGGCCATTTAAAATAAGAATACAAAAACTTTAACAATTTTCAATTCTTTTTATTCCTAAATAAACTTTAAGCCATATATTAATGCGTGAAATTGATAAACATGAAAAAAAAAAAATTACAATTGTGAAAACATTTATAGTAAAAGGCCCAGGAAAATGATTTGGTTGTTTTATGTCCCTTAGCCATTCCTTGAAGTGATTCTTAATGGTACCACCCAAGTATGAGTTCGCCTTGGGGTCATTTGGATTAAATTTGGTTTTTTATTTTTCCCAATATCTTCCTCCATGATGTCATGAATAACACCACATTTTTATCCCATATGTTTTGCTCAAAATATTCCCCCTTCTCATATATAAAATGTGGACCAATGAGACAATGCTCCATTTTCCAACAAAAGCTTCTATTTTGGGAACCTTCAAAGTTTATTATGGCATAATCTTTGTTCGACGAAGGGCCAATCAAAATGGCTTGTTGCAAAAACAAAAATGTCGAACTTGGGAGGAGCCCTTTAAGAAGTGCAAAATCCAAAACTAGAAACAAGAGAAGGATGAACATGACCCTTTGCTACCCACTCTTTGCCTAAAGCCCCAACCCACTTGGAATCATAACTATTTTTTTTTCAAAATTTCAATCCAATTTTGGTTTTGACCCCACTTAAGAACTACACCTTAGGTTTGTTTGTAAAAAAAACCCCAAGTGGAACTAGGGGTCAATTCCACCTTAATTTTAAAACTAGGCCTTGAATCAAGTTTTCATTCCTACCCAATTTTAGAAATTGGGGTTGGCTCGTATTTGCTGATTTGGGTACCCACACAACATTAGTGTAGACAAGGAAAAAAATTAATTTGAATCAAACTTTTAAGAAAGCCAATTTAAGTGATCAAAATAACAATTTAATCTTCCATTTTTCATGAAAGTGGGAGTTCAACTTGAAAATCCTAAAAATGACTCCCCTTGATTCTCACACATATTCATTTCATGTGGGACTGTGTTTGCATTCACTTGCATTCACCTAGGTCTTCATCTTTTATTTGGCCCAATTCCAACTTGATAGCTTAAATTTTTTTTCCTTTCATTCCCCAAAAAAAAACATTTTTGTGTTAATATCAAGAGTTAGTTGCGCATTCATGTTAAGGTCATGACAATTTAGTTATAATTGTTGTCTGTTACTACTTGACCAAAAAGTGAAGTTTATAACCATGTCAAATGAATGTTTTAAATTAGTTGTGAGATGGGATCAAATTCACAATTTTTTAAAACAAAATTCAGCTATGCTATGTAAATTAGAATGCAAGAAAATAAGTTAAATGCAAAATACAATGATATTCACATACCAATTTTGATGTAATTTATATTGTGCCTTTATTCTTTGATTCTCTATCATCAAATATGTGAAATTTTCTAAAACATGAGATTTTAAAACATCATTTTTATGTTTGTAAAGGTGTAATGCAATCTTATATAAATACATTCAATGAGCATTGAAGCGCATATACACATTTGCCAACTATGCTCAACATTAGAATGTTCTAATGGTTATTTTTAGAACCTTCAAATTGGATGTTAACACTTTTAAGAATTGATCATTATTAAGTTTCATGTTTTTTTAAAAAAATCATTTGGTAAAGCCAAATTAAGTAAACTTCTTCCAAGGATGAAGGTGGTAAAAAAAGATGACCTAGAGGTTTAGAGGTTGAGTTTTCAAATTTGTGACACATGTAAAGAAGGTGCATGCCATAGGTTGATAAAACTTTTTGAAAAACTCATTTCCCTAATTTTGTTGACATTAAACTTTCCATTTTTTTCTTGGTTTTGGAATTTATCTTTGAAATGTGTTTAATCTTTGGGATTGTTCAATGTTACATTCACTTATTTTTCTTTTATTATCTTTCAACAATTAATGTTATGGATTTCAACAATTTATGTGCCTCTATTATTTTGTTACATGTTTAGCTAAGTTTCTAGAAGGTGGATTGGTGGCTAGAGTGTAACCATTTAAATAGGATGTAAGTTGATTTGGAAATGTTTTTTTGCAAGAGGTAGGTGAATAAACTATCACTTTTGTAAGAGGTAATGGAGGTTGTTTCAACCCATTAAAAGGGTTGGATTTTTATTGTTAAAGATAAAATGTTAAATAAAATGTTGTCTTTTTAGTTTGTTTTGATGTTCTTTTGAGTATGTAATGGAATAGGTAGCCAAAGTAGAAAGCAAATCGTTGGGGAAACCTAAATGATTACCTCCACACCCGATGTGAATATGTTGTATCCAAATTACTTTTGGGTATCTTTTATGTGATTTCATAATGTGTTTCAGACATATTTTTAATTAGATTATAGCACAATATAATGCATCGTTGATAATATGGATAATAGAAGTTATTAATGATGATGATGATGATGATGATGTTATTGGGCAATTGGTAACCCTTTTAATTGAAGATGTTTACTTGAGTGTGGAGTTGTAATAAAAATATCATTGAATGTTTGTGTGTGGGGGCCATAATGGTGCAAATGGCAAGCAATTTACAAGGTTGTTGGGGTAAACCCTTTTTCCATTATAAAAAAGGTTTGGAAACGATTACTACTATAATACCTTTACCATTTTACCATCTTTTTAACAAATAATATATATACTTCATTTTTCAATTTGACAATAAGGATAAAATTTGCTTGAAACCTATAATTGAGGTGGAAAAAATGCCAAATAATTTTGGGTTACTTAGGCACACCACACCACCAAAAAATTAATTCTAAAAAAAATCAGAATTTTTTGAAAATAATTTAATTATTTCCAAAATAGTAAAATGTAACATAATGGTAAAATAAACAATCAATGTTCTCTTCCAACGTCATTCAACTTTCAGAGGGAATTTCATTATGGACTGTCCAATTTTTTATATTAAAATAATTATTTTGTAACACCCCCAAAATCCAATGAAAATTTCAAAAGGGTCCAAAAAGAAATAACACATTTGTAACTATTCTTCCGGTAAATTGAAAGGTAATAAGAGGCAGCCAAAAGATATAGTAGCTTACTACATTTTGGGGTACTCCACTATAGAATCCACAAAAACGTAGAGATCTTCTTTTTATAAAAATATTATATATTGGATATAATAATTTTTTTTCTTATTTTCCATAAACCAGATCGCAACAATTTTTGGTTAAAAGGTTATTTTTAAATAGCCCTAAGCTCCATGTCCCCGCCTCGGGTGTAAAACAAGTCTTTTAAACCCCCCCCCCCCTCCTGACGGAAACAAATATTAATCTTACATTTTTGTGTTTCGCACAAAAAAAATGAGAAGTAAATAATTAGTACAAGTAAGTTGAACAAAAGCCGTATACCTTGTTTAACATTTCACAATGTTTACACCCCTCACTTATTAAAGTGATAGGTTAACATTGGAGTAGGAACAACTACCATTGCTTTAACGGGAGTTGTTGTAGGTATTTAATGTAGGCCTTACTAGAGCGCATTTGGATTAGCGAAGGTTAACAGATTATTGTACGGGCAGTCCTCTAACTTGTAGTGGAAACAGATCGTAAGGAACCATAGAATGGGGTCTGGTCGAATTTTGTTGTACGGTTATCATTAGTGCATCAAGGTTAAGCGTTACACCTTCTAACAAAGGGTGGCCCAAAAGGCTCCAAGGCCCAACTTAAACCTTGGTGCGAACAACCCTCTGGGGGAAACTACAAAAGGCATAAAAAAACGTTCACCAACCTAAACAACAAGCAAACACCCAAATGCAAAAGCAAAGGATCACCCTAATAGACCCCCCAAAAGGGATTAACACCTAGGTGCAAAAAACCAAGGGACCGAAGTTATCACAAAAACATACAATTAACCATTTTTTTTTTTGATGTATTGAAAGGAAAAATAAATAAAAATAAAATTTGATAATTAAGATGAGGATGATCTTTCACTTTAATATTATAAATATTTAGAATCCATATTTTCAATTAAATTTAAGTTTTTTTTAAAAAATACATATACTCACAAGGAAATTTTCAATTTTACGAAATGGGTTAAGAGTAAATGAAAAATATATATCTAAAAAAATCTCAAGTTAATGAAGGTTTAGAAGATATTTATATATTGTTAAATTGTGCATAACATAATCATAGTATATCAATGTAGAAATAAATTTGAACACCATATTGACCAATCAATTTCAAATGTACTTGTAACCTACTTTTATTATACTAATTTTGTTGAAATTTTATATTTAGCTTATCATAAACTCAATGAAAAAGTTAATAATAAATATCATTTTTTACTTACAATTTTTTTAATTAATTAATTTATGTGTATATCAAAAACTATTTTAAAGGTACTACATTATCAATTATCATTCTATCATTTTGAACTATTGATGCATTTGTTCATTACAATAGGAGGTTTAACATACTTGGAATACCTACACCCTATTACATAATGGTAGTGACAAATTATTGGGTCCTTTAAAAAACTTATTTTCTATCATGTTTGTTGAATATTTATATGTATTCCTCATTTGCTTCCCTTCCTTCATTGGTTGTATTGAAGTTTACAAGTTCTTAATTATATTTTCATTGATAACAACTACAAGTCTTTTCATTGTCTTAGATATTTCAATAGTCTTATTAATTTTCATTTGTTTCACGTTTACTCCCTAATCATAATCTTGGGTGCCAAATTTGAAAATCACGGGAAAAAATGATAATGGCTCAAATCCATTTCAATTGTTTTTTTCCTTTTAGGGTTTTTTCAAACATAGGGGCAAGTTAATTAAAAAGTTAAAGTTAGTGATAAGTTAACACCGATAATTAGGGTTTTTAGGGTTACGACAAAAAATGACAATGACAACCTACCATTATCATTGTACCTCTAATCTAAAACCTTCCATCAACATTTGTACATGCAATGTTATCATTGCTTTTCATTATCAATGTTCAAAAGCAACATTATTAACTTTTGTGTTCCACAACATCTTTTTTTATCATTATCCTATGTTATTTCTTGCTTGCAATTTCGCCTTCATTCTTACATTTGCACAATTCGTTAATTCACAACTATGTAGTTTCACCTTCTTGCTTGTTCACATGTCCATAAATTTGGGTAGCTCCATCATCTTTTTGGTTATTCATAGCCCCACCCTTTTGCTTACACTAATAGAATTTTGGGGGGAAAAAAATTTTACAACTAAATATTTAGTTGTTTAAGATAAAAGTGACTAAGGCCAACAATGTCATGTCAAACGAGTTGAAACGGACAACTTATTGTTATGGGCATGACATGTTGTCCAATATGACTAAGTTGTTGAAAACAAGTTATGTTTAAACATTGAATTTAATTGGTAGATCAAAAGGTGACTGTATTATCTAGGTGGATGGGTGTGCTAATGATGTGGCAATTAACATTTTGAGTTAGCATTTGAAGTGGCTAAATTGTAGAGTTACATTTATGATTACAAAATTACCATTTCAACAATTGTGTGGTTGTTATTGTAGTTATTCATATCACTAGTCCAGTGTTGTGACAATCATTCATATAATTAAATCGATGATGTGGCATAGTCGTTCATGTGACTAAGTTGATGATGTGGCATATAATCATAGTCGTTGATACAATTATAATACAATGTGATCTTAGTTGAATATATGACTACATTAATGGCCACTTAGGTTCTAGGATTTAGTTGTAAATGTAGTTGCAGTGTTAATTTTATTATTTATACAACTTCCATGTGTTTTATAATAGACTACATTTGGAAATATATAATTGCTTGTAAATGTTATTAGCTACAAGTACTTCATGGGTAAAACACAATTACACAACAATGCATACACCAAATTGCACATTTTAAATTCAATATAATCAAAACAAGAATCAAAACAATCAATGCTAGTGTGTGCACCTTTCCCTAACTAAACTTGAATCCAATAACACATTACCAAAAATTGACATTTTGAACTTAGTCATATGTACACAAATCACTTTTAAGTTTTGTCCACCACATATTATTGCATCCCAATTATTGTGCTTTCAAATACTTCTAATGCCATAATGCAAAGGTTCCAACAACATCTCCCAATGTCATTTGGTCAACCATTTCATTGTGGTGCATAAAAGGATGATTAGAAATGTAAACCTCTTGTATATCTACTCAAAACCATAATTCTTCTATTGGTATACAATGGAACTTGTCTCTACCCCATAGGCTATTAATTGACCCAATTACAACTTTCTACCATGCATTCTTCAAATTCAATAAGACAACAACTTGTTGCATATGAAACTACAAGTACAAAAAAAATACAAATGTTGCATAAAATATTAGAATCTATATTTATTTACAAAAAAAACATTATGATGCATTTTCAAAGTAGGTGAAAGTCAAGTTTAGTGGAGCACTTTCAAAATGAAAATTTAGGAATCAATTAACATCTTAATAAACCATAATAAATGCTTATGAGGTCAAGAAATTTGTGATCATTTGTTTGAGGATTTAAGCAATATAAACATGTTGAACCACAAAATGGTAAATCTAATTTATATCAACAAAAAATTCATCCTTCTCTAGGTCTATTCCTTTCCATATAATGAAAATGTTATTACTTAATGATTGTAACTTATAATGAAATGAAAATTTGATTAAATTTTTGGAAAAAAATTGACATGCTTACCAAATGTGATTTAAGAGTATCATGTTATGCGCTATTTCCTCTAGGGGGCAATATTTTTCTTCGTAACTCCTTTCCAATTGTAGGTGGTATTCTAGACTTTTAACACCCCTACCAACACAGCAAGTATGTTGAATAATTCAACATAGCACCATGGATAACCAAAAACATTTAAAAATATCAATGAAGGGGATTTCAACTTCAAAATTTTATTCACTTGACTTGCATTACATGGAGTGGATTGTCCCATAAGTCCAGAGCCCTTTGTTGGTGATTTTTTATTATGCCTTGTATTTTTCACAATAAAGGTTACATTGGCTTTTGTAAGTGAATTAAAACTCCTTGACCCATTTGTTAATTCATTCCATAGTTTTGCAACATCAGTTGACACCTTAGGGTTTAGGGTCACCAAACCTTTTTTCTTCCCTTGTGTTGTTTGACATTGCTTAAATGTACCTAAGCCATCTTTAACAATGCCATTTCCTTTCCCCTTGGAATGTGTCTATCTGTTTTCACCCCCATCATTTACACTGAAATTCGTGGTAAGATAGATAAGACCAATCCACCTCCAATATTCAAGGTTGGCTCCACCACTAATGATTTTGTAACAAGTGTTTGTTGTTGTTTTAAAATGGACTTAGGGTTGGATGGGGTGGTGATTGCTACCGGGTTTACTATTTTACCTATGAAGTTCACGATCATGATCTTTAAATCAGCTAAAACAACAACATTATTTGTTGCTAGAAAGTAATCGAAATATTTTTGATGAGAAGAAAAATTTAGAAACCTCAACTAATTGGCTTAAGATACATCTAAGCAATGAGAGGGATTCTAAAACCATCCATGATCTAGAACAATAACTTCATGAGGCTGATGCAACGCATCTACAATTGAACACATTGGAAGCCCTAAACAAGGACTATCGAGAAGTTATTCCAGGGCTAGAAAAACGGCTACAAGGAGTGGGCATTGCTTTTGATGCATTACAAAAGGATCAAAACCGACTAGAGGTTCAATCTTAAAAGGAGTTATAAGAGCGAAAAAGTTTAGAGGAAGAGTTGGACAAGGCAGAAAAGGGCATGGAGTCCACTAGGGGCTAGCTAGCCCACACCAAAAAGGCCTACCTTGGGCTATATAAATAGATTTAAGGGTTGGAATAGCAACTTAGGGAAGTAACTAAAAAAAAGGAGGAGTTACAAAAGGAAGTGGAGGAATTATGAATCGACCCTACTTTAACCAATGCTGACCTTAAAACCGTCATAGAAGAAATGCGGGTGTTGACCCAAAAGGCTAAAAAGGTGGACTTTTAAAACCACTAGATGGCAGAATTCAAAACATTGCAAATGGAACACATTTTGCAAAAGCGGAATTGCTAATGTACCAAAGTTGAGGTCAAAAGAACAAGGCCAGGTGGCACATATCTTAAAGGAAACTTTTGCAAGCCACTGAAAAGATGAAGAGCTTTATATCCTTTGGATATAACACTAACAGAGATCAATGCCACATTTGTTAATATTAGACCTTCAACCAGCCACTATGGCATTTCCAGTCATATCCACTCCTACCACACAAGCAAGTGAAGCTTGGGAGGTCAAAAAAAAATGGTGGTTGACTCACGAGAAGCTATAAGTGAAGTTCAAATAGGAGCCAAGGAAGCATCGGGTAGTCGACCTCTATCAAAAAGTCAAATCAATTTTAATGCAAAGGAAAAATCTACAAAAATCCACGAGGTTTCGATGGAGAGGGTCCAGGATTCACCCCCAAGGTCGCAATCGAAAGGTGTGCCTAGCAAAGTAGTCAAACTGGTTATTGAACCTCCCCGTGACCCAATAGAATAGGTAACTGAATTTAAAGTTAGTTTCGATAAGACTGGAATAGTTGTAATTAATAATGTTAGGATGTTAGAACATTTTGTTATTTTGTGATTTCGAAGATGTAATTTCACTTTGAAGGGAGGATAATGTTGAAGTGAGAAATATTTTTGTAACCGAAACCGATTTTATGTAACTAAAACCGGATTTGGGTAATTAAAACTAGATTGGTGTAATTAAAATCGGATTTGGGTAACCGAAACTAGATTGGTGTAACAAAGACCAAATTTATGGAATTGAAGCCGGATTGAAACCGGGTTTAGGATGTTTATTTTTAAAATAAAAAATCCAACAATGATCAATTAGACTACTAGTTAGGATTTTTTTGGGGATAAGGTTTGGAAGGCATATATATAAGGGGATTTATAGTTTTTTTTTCTCTCTCATAAGAAGAAAATTATACAAAGTTTTTCCAAACCTACTTATGGAGAAAGCTCAAACCTTGTACCTTCTTTTTGAAGTGATTAATGTTTTTTGCCAAACTTTTCCATAGGGTTTTATGTTTTTCAAGTATGTTCATTCAATTTGTGTGTTTTCCATGGTTATTTTATTGCTATCACATGAGTTTTAGGTTTGTGTTTTGATATCTAAGGTGGTTGCAAATGTCTGCCCCCACTTTAAATATGGTAGTGCGATTCCCCTATTGAAAACTTCAGTATTTCAGAAATCTATTTGATTTACTAATAATTGAATTTTGGTTGTTTTAAAGATCACCCCCCTTCGACAAGAATTTATTAAATTTTTGTTTCATTTACAAACGTGATTATTTACCGGGTGACCTTAACAAAATAATTTTAACCATTTAGTATATATTCATTAATAGATCATTTAATCATTATATATGTTTAACCATTAACTTTAAACATTAGAATTAATCATTAAATAAAATTTGGTACTGAATTTAGCCACTAAATTTTTCCATTAAATTTAACTATTAAAATGAATTATAAAACAATTTTGCCATTAAATGTAGCCACTGAATTGAATCATTAAATAAGTTTAGCCATTAAATGTGGTGAATCAAATTTGTCATTAAATAGGTTTAGTCATTGTATTTAGTCATTAAATATGTTTAGCCATTAAATTTAGCCATTGGATTTAATTATCAAATATGTTTAGCCATTGAATTTAATTGTGAAATATGTTTAGCCATTAATTTTAGCCATTGGATTTAATCATTAAATATGTTTAGCCATTAAATTTAACCATTGGATCTAATTTTTAAATAGGTTCAAACATTAAGTTTAGAGATTGGATTTGGCTACTAAATAAGTTTATCCATTAGATTTAATCATTAAATATGTTTAGCCATTAAATTTAACCATTGAATTTTGTCATTAAATAGGTGTAGCTATTAAGTTTAGGCATTGAATTTAGTTTTTAAATATGTTTAGCCATTAAATTTAGCCATTAAATTTAAACATTAAATAAGTTTAACCATTAAGTTTAGCCATTGAATTTAGCCATTAGATTTAACCAACTACTTTTCCACAATTTTGTAACATGTGAAATAAACAAACTTGACAAAATTTGACATCTTTTAATGGTGTAGTCTATTGGTAAGGACTTGGTTTGTTATGATGAAGGCGAGAGGCTCAATTTCTAACACTTGCAACCTATGTGTATGTCTAGAGGCTAGCGTGACTAGGTAGATTAAATAGGTTAGGTTAGGTTAAGTTAGGCTAGGCTAAATTAGACTAGCCTAAGGTAGGTTATGTTATCACCTACTTACTTATTTTTTATTTATTTATTAACCCATTGACTTATGATTTGACCAATCAAATGATGACATGTGAAATGACCTTACAACATGCCGCATTTTATCATTAGTAAAAGAAAATGAATCAAATGGACTCCCTTGGGGTTGGTCAAAAGGACCACCTTAAGGTTGGTAAAAAAACCATCCTAGTCGTACTAGACTTGTTAGAATTGACTTGTCGTAGAAAACCAATGTGGTTTTTTGACCCCCTATCACTTTGGGGTACTTTTTGGTTTGAAAATCCAATTTGAAAAACCTAGAATTCTAGTAGTGTAAATATGGTTTATAGTTGTTTCTTGAGTTGTTTAGGACCACTAATCGTTTAAGTTGTGGTTGCATAAGACCAAAAAAAATTCTAATGTTATTTGTATTTTATAAATATGCACATGTCTTTTTTTTTTTGCTTACCCACAACTTTGCCTTCATTCTTACTCTTCGCTCCATAGATCCTTGTAGCTCCATCATCTTCTTGCTTGCTCATAGCCCCACCTTTTGGCTTATTTGTAACTTTAAAAATATGCACAACTCCATTTTTTTCACTTACTCACAATTTTGCTTTCATTTTTGTTGTTTTCTCCACATATTTGTGTAGTTTTTATTGTCTTCTTGCTTACTCACAACTCCATAGATTTGCCTTTAATGTTGCTATTTGCTCCATAGATCTATGCAACTTCAATTTGTTTTATTTGATCGTTGCTCCACAACTTCATAATTACATTGTCATACTATAATTCTTGTTTAATTTTATTTTTTACATCTTCTAATTTTTGTGCGTAATTCCTATAGGAAGTTTTTGTAGCATGTAGCCTTTAAAGGTAACATTGTCAAGGTGTTTTGTTTCAAGTTGTTTTGTAGGTGCATAAGTGTTTTTTTTTTACCATGAGAACGACTCAACGTCCTCAAGGTGCCTATTTCCATTATGTTCTCTAGAAACAAAATCCTGCTTTTACAACATGATGAACTATGTGGTTTTACATTAGAGCATGTTTGTCATGTTGTTATGACTTATTGTTCAACAAAGACCTTGGCAATTGGGTGAAAACTAGGTCTACAACTTGGCATACACATTTTTAAATGATTTGATACAATAATTCGAAGTGGATTGAACACTTAAAAATAAAGAAGATTTTGATTTTCACTTGACTATCAAGCTAAACATTTGATGTGTAAAGACACAAGATATAAATGTGTTGTACATGTGGAAGTTGTGTTACGTGTTATTTGTACAAGCTTGCTCATGGTGTATAGTACCTTCATTACTCTAAGTTGTTCGCCATTGGTAAATCAACATTGCATTTGGTTTTATGGGAGTTCACATGCATTTCAGAAGTTAGATTTGGTGGCTAGAAGGGGAAAACTTGGTAGAAGTGATGAAAGGGTTCAAGGAATTTTATGATATATGCCTTTTAGATCTTCAATTCTAATGGTGTAATGTAGTTTCATATCCAAAAACCTCAAGTTGATTTTGTTGGGGACTATTTTTCTTTCAAATCCAAAGCTTACAACATGTAGTTCCAAGTTGCGGTTGATTATCATAAGAAAATTTGGGATGCCTTTGTGGGATTATTTGGTTTAATAAACAATATTCACATATTACACCTTTTAAACTTATATCAGAAGGCGGTGAATGGATACATGTTTCATTTCAATAGAGGTGAAGAAGAAATCAAACCTTATTTATTTGCTTCCTTGGTTGATGATTCCAAACAAACAATTTCGCAATGTTCAACATAGTTTCCTTAAGGCACTATATAACAAACATTTATCCTTAAGGCGAAAGTGTTGTGGAAAATTCCTTTGGTATTATGAATAAAAGCTTCCAAAAATTGTTCGTTCAAACTAATCTACATGTTTTGTTTATACCTATGTAGTTATTTGTTGTTATATTCTATATAACATGATCTTGGATGGGAAAGACCTTGATATTGAAACTTTGATGGTTCAGTTAAATGTGGAGAATTCTTCTAGCTATGTGCATCAAACTAATTCAAGTTAGAGACATAGGGCTACTATAAAACCCACAATTGACAATGACAATGAAATTAAATTATAGGACTTTGAAATTTTACGAATAGATCGAAAGGTGTGACTTTAAAATAACATTTGAGTAATAAGCCATGCATAATGCATTGACATTTTAGAATGATGATATTTTACAATTGTGGTGTGAAACTTTGTGATATGAATTGAAACTTGTTGTGAACTTGTTGTGAATTTTAACAATGTTGATCTTGTTTTGTCAAATGTAATCACGTACTATGATCATGAATTGAACTTGTTTAAAGTGACTTGTAATTGCTTCGAAAGTTCAAATGCATTTTGGAATCATTTCATCTACAAGTTGCATTTCATCTATGACCAAAGGGTATGTCCATTTTGATTAAAGGTTTAGGGCATGAAAAGACATGTTGCATTTGACTAAAATGACCTTTTGACCACGTGTCAAACCGAAGATATAGTCAAAATGGACAAATGTCCATGAAAATGGGCATGGTTTAGTCAAATTGGCCATATTGAATGGATAAGGTTTAGTAAAATTGACCATCCTAATTTGACCTTTAGTCAAATTGACCATTATGATTTGACACTTAATCAAATGAACCATATTCATTTGATGACTTAACTTACTTGTTAAACTTAAACTACTTACTTAACCTAACATAACTAATAGGTTATGCTAGGCCTAGACTACATATCTAACCTAACATAATTAATAGATTAGTAGGTTATTTGTTAAATAATAACTTAACTAGTAGCCTAGCCTATACCTACCTAGTAGGCTACCTAGGACATAACCTAAAACTACTAAGTAACCTACTAGGTATTGTAAGCCTTCTAGGTAAGTATCCTAGGTGATCTAGGTTTACTTAGTAAACCTATTAATTATGTAGGTAGCCTATTAGCATTGGCCTATTATAGGTGCATATCCTAGGCTTACTAGGTAAATAACATAGGTCACTTAAGCTTAGTAAATAGGTAGCCCATCTTACTAGCTAGGTAAGTAGCCTAGGCCTATTAGGTAGGTAACCTAACCTAGGCGATCAAGGTCTATTTTGATAACTAGGTAACATAAACCACCTAAGTTTATTAGGTAGGTAGCCTAACTTAGGCCTACTAGGTATGTAGCTTAGTTTAGGCCACCTAAGCTTAGAAGGTGGGTAGTTTAATTACCTAGGCCACTTAGGTCTACTAAGTAGTTACATAGCCTAACCTAGGCTACTTAGGCCTACTAAGTATGTAACTAATCTAGGTTAGGCCACCTAAGCCTAGGTGAAAACATGAATAGGTGGACTATTTGGACTATTACATTTGTATTTTTTTGGATTACATATAAACATAAAATTTAAAACTATATTCAAAATTAGCATTATAATTATTCTAATTATTCATCTTGTCATAAAATTTAATAAAAAGCATGATAAATGTTTTGGATGAATTTTAAGAAGATTATGGACTTGTAATGGACTTTTGAAATGACAACCCTTTGTCTTTCACACAAAAAAAATGAAAAATTTGGACTCAAAAAAATGTCAAAGTAGTGCAAGAAAAAAAATTAAAAAAAATCGTCAAATGAAGAATTTATTAATGAAATGCATTGAAACTGTCATGATATATATATATATATAATAATAATATGATTATTGTAAATTTTTATCCTTAAAAGTCCATTTCACATTAAAAAAATTAGTCTTTTGCATGGATTTTTTTATCAATCACATATTTAGAGATATTCGTAGGTTGGCTTATTAATAATTACATTTAAAACACATGGGATATTAATAGGATTTATGGTTTGATAATTATTAAAATTACAAAAATAATCATTAGTGTTACATTATGGACTTTCGAATGCCACTTTTGAACCACCTAACCATGCTTTCGCCCACCTACTAAATAGGTAGCCTAGCCTATTAGGTAGGTAATTTAGGCTTAAACCTACATAATAGACTATGCTACCTACAAGGCTACCTACTTAATAGACTAGGCTACCTACTAAGGTACTTATTTAATAGATTAAATTATTTACCTAATATGCTTAGGCTAGGTCTATTAATAGGTTAATAGGTACCTATGTAACCTATTATGACGCGTTCCCAATCTCCTTGATAGATTCAAATGTGAATATGAAGTGAAAACAATAGAAGAATAAGGAGTTGGGGACACGTTCCTTGGCTCGTAACACTTTGGGGGTAGAGGGGCGTGTTGGAGTTCCGGGATGGGACTAAGAAGAATGAAAAACACTTAATCACTCACATGGGCCTGCACAAAACCAAACACAAGTTGATTAGTGCATAGTTGGAGCATTTTTGGTGCTAGGATGAGCCACAGACAAATTCAAATTCACAAGACTCACCACGGCCCGGACTTGGGGGAAGCCACCACCTTCCCCCCTTATAGTACACTTTGTGCCTTTCCACAACGCCCACATCCAAATGGCATTTTGTCTCGGGACTCCCAAATGAAAGTCCTGAAATTCCCAAAGTTGGGATTCCCGCGACTTTGGGGCCATATAACTTTGTGCATAGACCTCCAATTGAGATGAGGTCTGAAGCAAAGTTGTATCCTTCATCAAGAGCTTTCCAACATTATGTCGCACACCACCTGCACATAAGGAAATTAGGTCGATTCCCGACTTTTAATGGTTGGGAGTCAAATTGTCAATTTGATTCCCGATTTTTCTTTTGGTCATAACTTATGTTTTAAGTGTCCAAATGGGTCATGCGAGCTCATTTTAGACATCTAAGTTTCAATATTTTTTCAATGATATAAAGAATTTTTCAATCCATTGGGTTTTGACCCCTAAAATCATTTTCTGAAAATTCAAGAGTCCATTAGGACTCTAAACTGCCAAAGTGGAAATTCCCTTGGGAGTGTGAAGGTTCACTCTTTCACACTTTCCTTCACTCCTGTGCTTCCTTTTGGTCCGCAACCTTACAAGCTCTTGCCTTGGTCGCGAACCCAAGGTTAGAGTTGCGACATATTAAATGACGTATAAGCATAGGTAACTTATGTTAGGGACATGAAGAACCACAAGAACAAAGGCTAAAAAGGTCTAAATTTAACCTTCAAATAAATAACAAAAAAAGAATATGTGATTCAAAAACAAGAACACAAAATGTGCATGACAAACGTGAAGATGAATATTTATTATGTTAATGTATACAAATTACATGAACATGAAAAGAATTTAACAAGGCTATGTTAAAAGATCGTGCTTACAAGTACTATTGAACATATTAGAGGAAATGAGGGGTCTTATTTCTATTTATACCCCTTTGGGGACCTAGTTCAAGGAAGCTTCCAAGGAGGCTTCTATGTGTGCATCAAGTAAAAAAACTTCTAAAAAACCTTTTTAATTGAGAGTTGACTCTAAATTAATTGAAACTTCATTGAAAGTTAATTTGGACTAGGAGTCAACTAAGAGTTAACTAGAATTAATTAGGATTTAACTGGGGATAAACTAAGATTAAATTAGGAGTTAAGTAAGATTTAACTAGGAGTTAATTAAAAATTCCCTAGGAGTTAATTAAGATTTAACTAGAAGTTAACTTAGACTTAATTAGGAATAAACTAAGAGTTAACTAAAAGTTATGGATGAACATTACAAATGAATTCCATCCATTCGAAGATGATGTTTAATGTTTGCATCCGTCACATCACCTCCCTTTTTAGTGATGAGTTCCATAAGGAACAAACTTGGGCTTGTTTAAACATCGTCGATGAAACTCATGCACCTTTTCCATGGCATTTAATATGTTTTTGATTGGTTCCCAAATGCATTCGCTCACATCTACCCATGCTAATGAACAATATGTTGGAATTGATAATTATATTTCCTTGAATATAAAATGTCTTCCACTTCATATTCTTGTTCACCATTAACTTCAATAGGTGGAGGGGGATCATGGATTTTTCCTTGAATGATGAACGTGTGGTAAGGTTCCAACAAGGAAATATGAAACACCAGATGGATTTTCATAGAACCTAAAAGCTTGAGTTGGAAAACCTCAACATTGATTTGTTTCATAATGGGGAATGGACTTAGCCTTTGATGATCCAACTTCTCTAATGGCCTTTTTTGTTTTGATATGTTGTTGTTGAAACCAAACTTGGTCTTTGACCTTAAAGTTGGGTTGTTCCTTCTGATGTTCATTGACATTCTCTTTATATCGCCTTTATGTTTTTTCAAGGTTAAATATAAATTGAGTTCAAACATCCGCTAACCATATGGTTTCATCTTTAGTTGTTGGATTCATGATTTTGTGCATACCTTGAATGTTGAACTTGGGGTGCAAACCATGATTTGCAAAAAAAAATGTTTGTTGGGTTGATGAATGCATTATGTTGTTGTAGGCAAAGTTTGCCATGGCCAAAAGTTTTGACCAATTATTTTAATGATAATTGATTGTGCACCATAAATATTGCTTCAAGACTTGATTGACCCGTTTTGTTTGCCCATTCGTCTAGGGTGGAAAGTTGATGACAATTTCACCTTCACACCTAAAAGTCCAAATAATTGTTTCCAAAACTTGGATTCAAACTAAGGCCCACAATAAGAAATGATATATTTAGAAAGACCATGATACCAAAAAACATGATAAGGAATAACTTGGATGGTCTTTTGGTAGTTATTGCTTTGGTATATGAAATGAAATGAACCATTTATGTCAAATGGTCCACCACCACCAAGATGGAATCATAGGAATTAAAAGGTGGAAGGTTTGTGATGAAGTCCATGGAAATTGAAGACCACGGGGATGCAAGGATCAATAATGGTTAAAGGAGACCACGAGGGCAATGGTGAGGATTTTTTGCTCGAACACAAACATTGCAAGATCTAACAAATTCCTTCACATACTTCCAAAGCTATGGCCACCAATAATCTTGATACACTAACTCCATGGTTTTGTTGAATCCAAAATGGCCTACAACCAAAACATTGTGCCTAACTTAGAGTACTTGAAGTTGCACACGACCATTAGGAACATACAAAAGACCATCACAATAAAGTAGACCATCTTTAAATTTGAACTTAACATGATCATTGGAAAAATCCTAGACTTGATGATGATTCCTTGATTGGCCTTGGATGCCGAAGGTCCTTTTTCAAATCTTCACAAATTTAACAATGAAAGGTTGTGTCATTTGGAATTATTAACAACACTTGAAGTCAAAGATGTTCAAGTTTGAAAATGACATCACATTGTTGCTCATAGGCAACATTTATTTCCTTTGGCACGAGGTACGAGTGATGGGACAACGCATTAGGTTTCCTTCGTCAACATTTAGGGTGATATGTGATGATAGATTGGAATCGAGATAAGGACAATGCCCATCAAGCTTGGTGTTGATTAAAAAACAAGTTGTCATGAAATACTACAAGTTTTTATGGTCTAAATACACATTGATTTCATGTTGAGTTCCTTTAAGCAAATGACATCATTCTTCAAAGGCATTCATGATGGTTAAAAGTTCTTTATCATGAATCTTGTAATTAATTTTCGCAAGTTTATGAAAATGGAAGCCAACATGATGAATTTTTTTGTCTTCTCGAAGTTGTGAGAGCACAACATTTATTACAAAGTCGAAAACATTTGTCTCCAAAAAAAAAGGTTTGGAAGAGTTTGTATGAATCAAAGGTGGGGCAATTGTTGAAAAAACCTTCAAAGATTGAAAAAATTATTAGTTTCAACTCCTTAAAAAAAAATTGATCCTTTCTAATCAATTGAGTAAAAGGGGCCACTATTGAAGAATAATGGGCAATGAAATATTAATAAAAGTTGGCAAATCCAAGAAAACATTGGACATTTTGAATAGCCCAATCAATAATGGTTTGAACCTTGCAAAGATCCATGATAATGCCATTTCTAAAGATGACGCAATCCAAGAATTCCATTTCAAATTGATGGAATTCAAACTTTTCTAATTTGGCACAAAATCCAACCTCCCAAAACTTCTCCAAAACCACACATACATGGCATTCATGATCCTCCATGTTCTTTGAGAAAATGAGGATGTCATCAATGTAACAAACCATGAAATAGTCCAAATACTCACAAAAACATTGTTCATAAGATGTTGGAAAATAACAAGTGCATTAGTAAGGCCAAATGGCATCACGACATATTCAAAATGGCTATAACGAGTTTTGAACACCATCTTCCATTCATCACATTTTCGAATGCACACCAAGTTATATGTTCCACATAGATCAATTTGATTGTACACCTTAGCATGACTAACATGGTCCAACAACCTTGAGATTAGGAGCACATGGTACTAATTCTTGATGGTGAGTTGATTAAGCCCATGATGATAAACACACATTCAAAGGGAGCCATCCTTTTTTTTGACAAATAAAATCGGGCACAAGCTAGAAATTTGGAATGTCGACTGGACCCTTTTTCAAGGTTTTCATCAATGTATTCATGAAGCGTTGCAAATTTGTTTTGTGACAAAATGTAGATGGGTTTGAATGGGGGTTATGCTCCTTCCACAAGAGATATGGTGCAAGCATATGGTTGATGTTTGGGCAATGTGTTTGCATTTTTTTTCAAACACATCCTTGAATTTTTGGTACTAGGAAAAAAATTCATGTGAATGTGGTTCAAAATCTAGTGAAGGAATAGTGTAAATCAAGAATGCATTTCCTTTCATGGCAACTTTCATGAAAGTTTTTGCTCCAATGAACAAAGGCTTGGGGCACCTAGGCCTTTTTGTACTACCAAGGTTTTTTTTGCTACTTCAAATTTTGCGTGTTTCTAATAAGGGTTTCACACTCCAAGGCCTTGTGTTGTGGTGTTTCAAAATGAAAATTCCTTGTATATTAATCCACTCGTGGATTATGTAGAACGAGCCAAGATAATCCATTGATGACATGATTTCTTGGAAATGAAATGGCATTGAAAACAACCTTGATGGTGTGGGAACCAATGGTAACATCTAATGGCTTGGTTTCATGGGTGATTAGTTTTGATGAAAAGCTTCAACCATCAACGATTTCAACCAACATTAGTGTGTTCTTTTCCATTAGAACCAACTTGTATTGTCACACCAGTTCCTTGTCCATAAAACATGTTAATGCGCCAGAATCAATAAATGTTTGGGCTTGCATCGTCACAAGCTTATTACATTTTAGATAGGTTGGGACCGAAGATAGGTTGGGACCATTTTCATTACATGATGCATCATGGTCCAGCCTTGCAGTCCCTATTAAGACTAGACATGTTCATTTTTTGACTCCTCTAATTGTGGATTGGTAATAGAGATGATGTGTGTTGCATGTGGTCCACATTTCTGTGAACACTCATGAACAACATGACTTAGTTATCCACAATACAAATAAAGATTATTTGTATGTTGACATTATTTCTTTTCTTCCATGAAGGGTTTGAATCTTGTTTTATCAATCTGCATAAGGTTGTCCTTTGGTGAGGTTGTCAAAGGTTGGGTTGACATTGTACGTGGAAAACTCTTTTGTGTTGCCAATGGTGCAAAACTCTTTTGTGTTGTCGATGTGGGTTCATGACGCTTCTTTTGTCGGTGTTCAAAGAACCTATTGTCACACTAAACAACTTATGAAATGGCATGATTTAATGTTGAAGGCTCTGGCAAGGTGAGTGTTAAGTCCTTCACATCACCTCATAACGCAAATTGGAACTGACTTATGAATGCCACCTCACCCCATGGAATATTGCAAGCCAATTGTCTAGACTTTGATGCATATACTGCAATTAAGCGTGATCTTTGATGAAGAGATCATATTTTGATGTTAGACGTTCATTCTTTGTCCAAATTTCCAAAGGTGGCATTAAACTTTTCAAGAAACGCTTCAAAGTCAATACACAAGGGTGATTGATGCTCCAACAAAGGTGCGAACCAAACAAGGGTCATGCATGACAATAAAGTGCCAATGGATCCAACTTGAGCCAAGTTAGTTGGATACCAATGAGGATGAAGTTAGATGACCAAATGCATTTGGTTGACAAAACTTCAAAACTTTGAACATGTGCCATCAAACTTGTTAAGTAGGCTGATCTGTGGTTCCTTTGGTTAAGGTTGTGTTGCCAAAACACATCCCAAGGAGGTCGAAGTTTGATTGGTTTGCAAATGAGTAATAAATTCACAAAGTACTCAATTTTCCTATTCAAGATTCCTAAGGACAATAAGACTTCTTCCATGGTGTAAACATGATGAACACTGTGAAATATGACACTAATAAAAGGTGGGTAATCCATAACCTCAGTCGATAAGAAATGGGTAATTTGTAACTTTTTGAAAATTTTTCCTTTGAAGAAGAGGGGTAATTCACACTCAACTTCAAAAGAAATTTAATTTTAAAATGATTTATAGACGTAAAAATAGATGTAAACTTAATGGAATTTGTTTACATTGTCAAGGAGACGTAAAACCACAAGAACAAAGGTTTAAAAAAAGGTTTAAGTCTAATTTTCAAACAAGGAACAAAAGAAAAATATGTGATTTAAAAACAAAAACACAAGATGTGCACAACAAACATGAAGATGAACCTTTATTTTGCTAACATATGCAAACATGAATATGAAAAGAACTTGACAAGGCGATATTGCAAGCTCGTGCTTAAAAATAATGTTGAACATACTAAAGGAAATGAGGGGCCCTATTCCTATTTATATCCCTTTAGGGACCTAGTTTAAAGAAGCTTCGAAGGAGGCTTTTATGTGTGCATCAAATAAGGAAGTTTCTTGAAAAATTTCGTAACTAAAAGTTGACTATGAATTAATTGAAATTTAACTAAAAGTTAATTTAGACTTAATTAGGAATCAACTAAGAGTTAACTAAAGTTAATTAAGACTTAATTGGAAATTAATTACGATTTAATTGGGATTTAATTAAAAGTTAACTACAAGTTAACTAATAGTTAATTCAGACTTAATTATGAGTTAATTAAGACTTAACTATGAATTAATTAAGACTCAATTATAAATTAATTAAAAATTAACAAGGATTTAATTGATAGTAATTAAAATTTAACTGAAAATGAATTAGGACTTAATTAGGAATTATGGATGAACATTATGGATGAATTCCATCCATTGGAAAATGGTGTTTAATGTTCACATTCAACAAAATTTACTAGGTAAATATAAACATAGACCTAGTAAGTACCTAAAGGGTTTAGTACTATAACCTACATGTTACCTATGTACATGTAGTTATTAATTTAAGTACCTCCTACTTACCTAGGTTAACTTACTTATAACCTACATATTTATGTATTAGTGTAAAAAACTTCAAGTTCATATAGTACAACTTGTTGAATTTTTTTTCATGGGAATTGATTATAATATGCTAGTTCAAAATCATGTTAATTATAATATGTTGTTCAAGAAAATCATTTCATGGGGTGGTGGTGCAATGGTTAAAGACTTGACTCCTCAATTTGGTGGCGAGGAATTCAAATCCCCACATTTGTAACCTAGGTTACCTTGGTTACTTAGGTGACCTAATTAGGTACCCTAGGTTGCAAAACATATTAGACCACCTAGCCTAGGCTATTTGGTTTAGCTTAAGGGGTTTGGCCTAGCCTAAATGGCTTAGTTTAGCCTAGGTGATTAAATTAGGTGGTTTAGCCTAGATCTAGGACGTAGGGAAGGTAAGTAAATTAAAAAAAATTTGACATTAATTATTAAGTCTATTAATTAAGAAGGTAGGTAGGGTATGTAATTAATTAATACTTTCATATTAATTATAAATACAAAATTTAAATACTACATATATTTTTTATTATTGCCCAAATTACATTATTGTCATGATGGTTCATAAAAAAACCTAGTCAAAAAGTCAACAAAAAAAACCCAGTCAAAACAGTCAAGTCCAAAACGATTTGTCCAAAAGACACTTTGGTCAAGTTGGACATGGAGGCAAAAAAATCACATGGGGGATTTGTTTTACTGAAATTCCTAGTCAAAAAAGTCATGATTCTTGTAATGGTTGGAGTCATTGGAGTTAATGGCACAACACATGCACTTGAAACATCAAAAAGGTTTATAATGAAATGCGATGTCTTGTTCCTAGTGTAACTTGGGTTGGTTGCTCAATTGGAATTGCATCTTCTAGTACATAATCCTCATTGAAAAGTTTCTTGTGTGAATGAATGTTGCGACACATAGTCTTGTTCCTCTTGCGAATCGGTTTCACGTACATGTATTATTGCCATATAGTTTTGTCACCTTTAACTTACAAGTTTTTCACATGCAGCAGTGTGTTGATGATGTGTTTTCTTTGAAATGCTTCAATTGCATCCTAATAGTCTTTGTTGAGAGATCGAAGTAAGTGATACCTCTCATGTTCTTTTGTAGACAATTCATAAAATCATGTATGATATCTAGTGCCTTTGTGGTAGTTAAAAAAGCTTTTTGGAATTTAAATTAACTATCTTATTCATTTAAAGTTTGTGATGATAATTTACCCTCGGTGATAAGTGTGTAAATCTTCAAATTTGGAAGATTAAACAACTTGTGGTATTAGAGTAGCAATAAGCTACCATTAGGTGATAGGTAGTTCAATAAATTGCCATGTAAGCATGCCACATAGGCTATTTATGATCGGACGTGATGTAGTTTGAACATATTTAATTACTTAAGTCGTTATTGGTGATGTTCTCCACATGTGTGAATGATCCAATAGGTTGTCTATTAACTTCATCTATTTGTGTTGGCTTCATGTTTTCCAATGGTTCTATTGAAACTTGTACTAAAGCTTGACAATGTCTCAATAATAACTAATGTAAAGTGTGTGTAAACTTTGAAGTTTAAAAAAGAAACATGTTGGCCCAAAATGTTTAGAATTATTTAGATTTATTTATGAGGCCAATTTCACCATGTCTTTGTAGAAAATCAAAACATAGAAAGACAAAGTGTGCATAATTGGCAGCACATTATTTTTTCTAATTGGCTTTCTCAAAGCATTATTTCATGTATCATTCTTCAACTGAATAGGAGGAGCTAGTTCATTATCAAATTCTGGTAAGAAACTCAAACTTACACAATAGCATGCAAGATATATTGCATAACCCTTGCATAGGCTCTATCGACCCATATTCAAGGACCTTGAGAGTTAGGGCTTATTAAGTTGCACCTTACTTGAGTGGTGGGATACATAGGTCCTTGGCAATTTCAAGTTACAAAGGGGCCCCTAATAAGGGGTCAAAGTCGGGTATTCCAAGGTAGAAAGTGGGTCCCTATTAAGGGTCAAACTCTAGTATTTCAGGGTACAAAAGTCATCCCTGTTTTAGGGTCCAAATTCAATATTTCGAAATGTGAAGGAGGTCCCTAATAAGGGTCGAAGTTTAATGTTTCCAGGGTACAAAGTGCCCCCTAGTAGGGTTTGAAATTTAGTACTCCCGGTTACAATGTGGTCCCTAACAGGGGTTGACACTTGGACACCTAGTATTCCAGGGTAGAATTTGGTCCTTATGTTAGGGGTCGACAATTAGTACTCCATAGTACTTAATGTGGTCCTAAATAGGGGTTGAAGCTTAGAAGTGCTTCAGGGTACAAAGTGGTCATTATTAGGGGTCCAAATTTTAGTCTTTTTCAAAGGGGTAGTCCTTATAGTGAGTGCCAAAGTTTAGTATCCCAGGGGGTACAAAGTGGTCCTTATTTAGGGCTCAAAGGCTTTACTTGTTTTTCAAGGGTACAAAATGGTCCTTATTAGGGCTTGAAAGGTTTTAAAGTATCTTCAGGGTACAAAATGGTCTTTATTAGGGCACAAGAGGAGGTTATAAGTAAGGATTTATATTTATATATATTTATATTCATTTATTTATATATTTATATTTCCTTCTTCCTTCGATTATGTGTTTTGGAAAGTTTGATGATTTTTTTTTCACTTTTTAGCAATTTTTTCGAATTTTCACTTGAAAAACCGCCATTTTTTTCAGTACAAATGGGTCCTTATTAGGGGCTCAAGGCTTTAAGTAATTTTCAGGGTAACAAAATGGTCCTTATAGTGGGGGTCGACGTTTGGTATTCCAGTGAGCGGACCTTATGAGCGTCGAAGTTTAGTATACGGTACCCAGGATCGTATAGTATAAGGAGCTTCAGATACGTATCTTACGGCTTCTAATTACGGATTCAGATACGGATATTCCGGATACGGAATACGGTCTACAACACGGAACTCTTGCCCTGCGGACTGTATCCGGCCTTGGTATACGGATTCCGATACGTATCTTGCTGCCTTTAGAATACGGTTTCCGGTACTGAGCTTCCGGGTTCGGCATACGGATTCCGATACGTATCTCCGGACTTTAGAATACGGTTTTCGATACGTATCTTCCGCACTCGGAATACGGTTTCCGATACGGAGCTTCCGGCAGGAAGATCCGTGCGGGAGAGGGGAAGGGGGGAACGAGGAGGAGGAGCGAGCGAGCGAGCGAGCTAGCTAGCTGGCTAGCGTGCGAATACAAAGATTATACAGTCGAGAAAAATAAAAATGGAGCAGTCTTTTATTGGCATTACTGTTTTGACAGAAGAAGAGAAGATGCAGAAGAGGAAGATCGCGGAAGAAAGTAAGCCCTAGATCAGCATTGGCGTGCAAGCAAGCAAGCAAGCAAGCAAGCGAGGAAAGAAAGCCCAGCACCCATTCCTTCCTTGATTCTTGTTGTTGGGTGGGTTAGATCCGGAAACCCAATTCTGGAAAACCACTATACTCGCAGCTATAGAACTCGAATTCCCAATTCTTCTCTCGGATTCCCAGGTATCCATTCTCTCAGATCTCCCAATCTGACGTTGTAAGCTTCCCTGTTTTGATCGGATTCTTGTGAGAGGGACAAGCAAGGAAGCACGCAAGCAAAAGCCTTCCAGTTACGTTGGTGTTGTTGCATTGTGTGATCTGTTTTCTTTCTCAATCACATGCAGCCAAAGAGTTGGGGAGATTTGGTTCTTGAAGGAAAAAAAGCAGCTTGAAGGGAAGCCTGGGGCGGGTGTCATCGCCATGGTGCTATGTGTAAGCTGAGATGTGAAGCTTTCATGTCTGGCTAGCTCTACTGATGAGAGCTTCAAGGAAGGCTTTAGGGTTTGTGTATGTCAATGGAGGTGACGCCGGACAAGTTTCTGTGGTTGTTTCTGGTGGTGGCTACTCTGGGATGGATCCTTTTCAAGTACGTTTTTGTTTGTCCATCCTCTTTCTTTCCTTTTCCTTTTGGCAATGCTTTCTCTTTGTTGGAGCTTAGGGTTTATTGTTCCTGTTTTCTGTCTTGGGGTTTTCTAGGACCTGGATTCAGATTGGTGAAGGAAGACTGGATTGGTTGGGTTCCTGTAGACCTCCTCCCTCTCTCTCCCTCTGTGTCTATGTGTCTGGGTCCGTGTCTCAGATGTGTCATAGAGGGAGAGGAGATCTGATGAGACTCTCGTTTTGTCTCTGGCAATCTTGGGGTTCCTCTGTTGTTGTTGCATCACCAGAGGAAACCCTATGAGTTTCAGAAGAGAATTCTGAAGAGTTTCTTTAGAGATCAATGATTTTCAGAAGCTCGATGATTTTTCTCTCAGATGATTCATTTCTGAGGATTGCAAGTGTTATTTTTGGGATGTGAGATTATGGTAAATAGCAGATGAGGATTTGATGCTCTAAAACCTTGACCCAGATTTTGCTTTGAGCTGCAAATCCTCAGGAAGAAATTATTTTGTAGATCCTTGGAAGAGAGTTTGCAGCCAAGCAGCTTAAATCTCAGGAATGTTTTTGCAGCTGGTTGCTTTTGACAAGGATGTGACAACTACTACCGGGTTGTGCAGAATTAGGGTTTTACAGAAGCTAATTTTACAGGTCCTTTTGAACCTCATGAATTAGAAAGGAATCTGTTAGAAAAAAATTTGGCAAACATCACAGCATTCATCAAGATTATATTAGCAATAAATGAATCAAGCAATAGTGACAACTGCTATACAGATATATCAATGCAAAGCCAATTGACAACACTGCAATGATTTCGGAGAATACAAGCTCATTGGGACTTTGTGAACCAATCTGTATCTGTCTCAGAGCTCAGTACTTATAGTAGTGATGGTTGGAAATTTGCAAGGGTGCAAATCCTTTTCCAGTAGAGCAAGGATTTGATGAAACCAGACAGCCCATGCTTCTATGAGAATGATGAAGAAATGAGCTGACAATGTACATGTTTTGTTCTGACTGTGTTTTGATGAGATGATCAGAAAACACATATATAGTTTTTATATTGGTGGTTTTTTTGGGGGTCTTGTGGGTCAGTTTCACAGCTAAGCTTTTGGCATGGATTGCAAGTACTGTACTTCGTGCAAAAGTGCAGTTTCGTCTGGCAGGTTTTCAACGCCTGAAAGATGTTACAATAAATTTCCAAAAGGTTTGTGGTGTGTTTTCACTTCTTCAGATTAGGTACCACTGGGAATTATTTTTTGTGAATGGGATGGACCATTCCAGGAGCTATCTGAAGCTCCTCAGCTTGATTGATGATGATACCTAATCACCCTGTTGAGCTTTGTGGACATAACCTCTTGCTAGAAGTTGAATTCAGAAGAGTAATATAGTTTTTGTGCTGACTTTGGACGGGCCCGTCTTTCTTGTTGTTGTTGTTGTTGTTCATGAACAGGGTGCAGTTGCCCATCTTGCAATTGGAGAGGTTCGGTTCAGTGTACGCAAACAGCTCAAAGCTTTCTTTGGCGACTACAAGTTTCAGTTGTTTCTTTCAGATGTCGAAGTTGTGTTACAAAAACCTCCAACAACTACTTCCAAGAAAGCAAAGGCGAAACTCAAAGTTTCCACTCACAGAAATTCTGCCTCCGAGCGGAGAAAATGGCTAATAGTAGCCACCCTTGCAAAGTATCTCAAGTTCTCAATCACGGAGCTGGTGTTCAAAGTTTTGGAGGTAATTGCACTCTCTCTCTCTCTCTCTCTTTTCCTGTTCTAACTTCCTGTTTTTCAATGGGGATTTTATTGTCTTCATTTGGGAATGTATTATAGTGCAAAAAGCACATCATCTAAAAAGTCATGAAAGCTCTTGTTGGTGGGTGGGTCAGATTCCAAACATGTCATTGGAAATCAAGGAGCTGGACCTTGATCTATTGAAAGAAGATGTTGGGTCAAGCTTGTTGGGGTTGAAGCTTTCAGTTATTCCATGCACAATATACCTGGGCGAGCTTGAGAACTGGGTGTACAATTCAGGCATTACCAAGTTTGGACAACGTTTGCTCTCAGTGACAGGAGCCTCTTCTGCTCCTGTCATTGACACTGCACCCAGTGTTCTTTTCCTGATGGAGCATCTCTCTGTGGCTTGCTCTTTTGACCATGATAGGTAGGTACTGTTCTCTTGTTGGTTTTGCAGACCCAACCCATTGAAGTTGAGAGTCTCTGAATAGAGACATGAAATCCGTTTTGATCCAGTTCTGCTGCAAGCAAGATTGTATCTCATCTCGATCAAATCCTCACATGAGAAGGTGTGTCTTCAATGAGAGTTTTCTTGCAGGGAAGCTGGAGTGATGATGCAACAACTGGAAGTGGCATGCGGAGATGCCATGTTGGACTTGAATGAGGAGCTTCTGGTCAGTGAAAATGACCCCCTTGGAGCTTCCACCAAACCGGTCAAGAATATAGAAACTGCAGAAAAGCAGAAGGATGAGGTTACAGTGGTTCCTCTGGTCAACCCACCATATTCAAGCTTGGAAAAGGAAGAAGATGGTGTTGCAGTTGATGTTCCCCCTGGTCGAGTTGTCAAAGTTCCAGAGAAGGTTTGTTGTTTCTTCTCAGCCATTTGCTTTTGATCAAAGTCCTACAGTTGCAGCTGCTTATGTAGGAATTTTTCTTGCAATTCTAGAGGAGCATACTGAGGAATCTGTAATCAGTTGCACAGGACAACTTTGGGGCAACTGACTGAGTATCAAAGTGTCAATGCTCAGCAGGATCCTGCTAGAATCCGCTTTGGCCAGCTTGAAAGTTACCCAACTTTTCTGGACTTTTCTTACAATTGGATAGAGAGAGAGAGAGAGAGAGAGAGAGCATCAGTCATCCTTATACACAGCTAATTTGTAGACTGAAACTGTGACAGCTTTTGATATGTTTCTGTGTTCTGTCTTTGAAGCTTGGTTTCACTCTTCCTAGTCTCACTGTGAAGTGCACTCAAGAGGGAGGACAAATGATGGAGAACAAAGTAAAAGGTATTCTGTTGCGTGGAGGCAGGTCACGGCTGTCCGAGCAAGCAGGTGACCTGATATCACAGCTCGACATTCACATGGACTGTGGCGAAATTCTGGTCTGATTCTTTTCTATCCCTCAAACTATATGGTGGATCTTGGCCTCTAGAAAACTCAGAACCTTCTCTGTGGATTGAGAGAGGAACTCTGATTGCATGACATGACCTGTTACAAAAAACTCAGAATGTTTGTGTGGTTGTTGTTGAGTGTGGTAACAGTTTAGTGTTTTGTGCACAGATCATGCGTGAGAACAAGCAATCTGTGCTGGAGATCTTGAAGGTGGCAGTGGCAGCTTCCCTTGAGTTTCCTGCTGAAGTACGCTTCCATGTGCTTGCTGTCATTCATAATTTGGGTTGCAGGGTTTAGGGTTTAGGGTATGAGGTGGTGTAAAAGCTTCAGGTTCTGCTACTGAGAAATTTCCACTACTGTTTCTTGCCAGACTAGAAGACCTTTACAGGGGCAGATTGATGTAAAACTGGGAGGAACACAGTGCAACTTGTTGACAGCAAGCCTCGACTGCTGGCTTAAGTTTGCACTTCGTGTCATGAAGAAGAAGAACTCATATGTGAGGCATGAGCATCATCCAGCAGCAGAAGCCGGATCTCCCTCTATGCCAGCACCCCCCAAGCGAACAAAGTCATCAACAAAAAGGAAGATCTCTTGGGGTTGTACTTTGTCAGCACCCGACATGTTGCTTACTGCTTACAGCCTTGATGGCATGGCCCTCTATAATGTATACCACTTTCTATAATGCCCTGGATCTGTAGCTCTAATATGGATCACAGTGTTCATGCCAGTTACAACATGTCAAAGGATTGCAGTACACAACATGAGTTTGTTTGTCCCTTTTCATATATCTCTGATGTTTTAGCTCATAGGTGATAGGAGCTGACAGATGGTGGGGGGACACGGTGGTTTGGATTCTTTGAAACAGGTGAGCTCACAAACATCCCATTTGTTCATAAATAGGGGATCAGGTAAGGAAATGGCACTACATGCAGAACTGGGAGAGTGTGTCATTAGTATGGCTGAGGAGGCGGACAGCTCCTCTGAAGACCCATTAGCTCAAGGTGAATCTATTGCAGGCTGCCTGATGCGGGTTTCGAGAGTGGTTGTGGAGTGGGGATTGGCAGACTCTGACTTGGTTGATGTCACCGTGTCAGAGAAGAAGAGCAAAACTCTTGTTGCTGAATTTAGTGGCAGCAAGCTGTACTTCAGCTTCCCGCGCTTGCATTCAATCCTGTCTACCACAATGGTGATGGAGAAGTACCTGAAGACACTTTCAAACGAGAGAAAGAGCAAAAAGACGAACAGCATGCGACTGAAACCTACACAGAAGAAGGCTGGGGGGATCAAACAGGCGATTCTTCGCCTTGAAGGTTTTGCTGTACAGTTGGTGGGATTACTGCATGCAGAGGATGAGAAGGTGCCAGATCCAAAGAAGGTCAATTTCGGAAGCCAAGGAGGGGAGTCTGTTGTTACCAAGTCATCAGATGGGTCATTGCGAACAGCTATGATCCATGTCACAAAAGGCAACAGACTTCGATCCAAATACAATGCTATTGCTGAACTTGCCCATCTCAACTTATGCTTTGACAAGGAGGTTCATGGTTTCACTGTGGAGGTTGAACGAGGAAGTTTACTGTACCAAGAGCTGGCTACTCGAGATAAAGTTCTTGGTGACATCACTGCATTCAGAGTTCAGAATTTGGAGGTAATCTACCAACCGGCTGTTGTGGGTGGAGAAAATGGCAACTTGGCACTTGTGAGTGCTACGGGTGTGATGACCCGATGGGAGCCTGACTTGCACTTGCTTTTTCATGAAGTCGGATTGCAGACAAAGGGGTTGCTGGATTTTCGCAAATCCTTGCTGAGAAAGGAAAGGAATAGTCCACTCATTGCTGCTGCCATGAAGATTGTTGAGACCAAGGAAACCATTGAGCAAAACTCAAGCAAAGTTACTGTTGCTCTTGATGTTGAAGGTTTTGATTTCATAGCTGAGGTTGCTGATGGAGTAGAGTTGGTTCTACATGTCGATTCCCTATTCTCTGAAGATGCTGAAATTGGGCTACTTCTCGAGAATTCGCTTTTGACGTTGAATAGTGCAACAGTCTTGAGCAGTGAGAGCTTGCAGATTTCACGTATTCCTGTTGCAGATGAACAACGCAAAGATGGGCCACTGAGGTTGGTTGCTGGATTGGGTGACTTCAAGAGATGGGATTGCATAATCCAAGGCAGTGGAACAAGGATTATTATGCCCTACCGGATGCCATTCCGGGCAATGGAAGATGCATGCGAAGACATGTGGAGGACATTGAAGTTGGTCATGGTTGCACAGAAGAGCAGGAGTGGCGCAAAGGCAGCAGCTCCAACTGCTGCTGTGGTCACAAAGGCAAGGACAAAGAGGTCTTCAGAGATGCGTGCGCTGAAGTTTGTGATGCGGGATGTTGTGGCCGAAATTGAAGAGGAGCCTCTTCAAGGCTGGTTTGATGAGCACCATCGGCTCATGGCTGAGGAAGTGTGTGAACTGATTTTCAGAGAGCAGTTGTTTAATGACGAGGTTGCAAAGGAGTGCTGCAAAAGCAGAACCCATGTCTCAAATTCAGATGGGGAAGCCGCTGCAGGAAGCCAGAGTGGTTCTTCTCAGAAGCAGCAGACAGAAACAGGTTTACAGAATCCCAGCACAGTGAAAAATGAGCATGAGCGACTTCAGCGGCAAACATTCAATGCATACCATGGAGCTTGTAAAAAACTGGTTCCTTACATGGGATCAGGGGCGGAAGCTTGTGGTGGTCTGCAAGCAGGATTCAAACCCAGCATTACCCGGCGATCGCTGGCGTCTATCACAGCAGCAAGCCTGGAGGTGGTTCTCACAAAAGTTGAAGGAGGACGAGAGGGCATGATTGAGATTATCCGCAAGCTGGACTGTGTGAGCCCAGATTTGCAAGTTCCATTCTCTCGGGTGATGGGTCGAAAGCTGCAGGTGCAAGGTTCATCCCTTGCAGTATGCCTTCGTGACTATTCGGCTCCCATGCTGGCTGCTGAAAGTGGCAGTTGTGATGGAGTTGTTGTACTTGCCCAACAGGTAATATTCATTCTTAACAGACCATTTTTAGTTTCCATTTGCAGTTTACATTCCCCAGTATACTCTTCTTTGAGCTTTCTTTGGAGGTTGTTTTTTACATGTGGTTTTGAGTTTCTTCTGTCCTTCACTTCTCTATCTTGTTGGCTTGTTTTGGTTTTTGCAGGCAACGGTTTTCCCACCACAGATTCCCCAAGATGTGTACCTTGGTAGGTGGCGGAGAATCACTGTAAACCGCTCGATCAGTGGCTCAACTCCACCATTGAAGTGCTATTTACAGATTCCTGTCGAGTTGGATACAGCAAAGGTGAGTTATGGTGTGGGTCATGAACCTGCCATAGCTGATGTGAGCTACGCTTTTTCAATTGCACTACGGAAAATGGATATCAGTGTCCGCAGAGACCAGTGGCCTGAGAAGATTCCCTTGCCACCACTGCCTGTCAAGAAAGAGCGCAACTTGCCATGGTGGGATGATATGCGCTACTACATACATGGCAATAACAGTGTCAATGTCACCAACTTTGAGTGGAGCTTCTTGGCAACAACTAACCCATACGAGGAAGCCAACATGATGCGCTTGGTGTCCAATTCTATGGAGATCAAGCAATCGGAAGGGTGCGTTGTGTTCAATGGGAAGGAATTTGGACTACATATTTCTAGTCTCGAGATTGTCCCAAAAGGGCTCGACTCAGGTGTTTACAACCTGAAACTACCTGTGTTTCTGACAATGCCAGTTTTTGAGTTGGAGATCACCATGGATTGGGATTGCGAAAGTGGAGCACCACTGAACCACTATCTACATGCTTTTCCTCGTGAGATGAAGTTGCGTGAGAAAGTTTACGATCCCTTTCGATCCACATCTTTCTCATTGGTGCTGAATTTTGGCTTCAAAGCCAATGAAGAAGAAGTGTTGAATGAGGATTTACCTGCAGCTGCTGCTGCTACTGCTGGAGATCAGAAAACCAGCAGGAGTTTCACTACTACTGCTACTACAACAACAGCTCAAGCTCTGAAAGGTCCCACTCGCTGGATTTCACATGGGTCTGCTTCACCTGCCTCTCATGAAGAATGTGTGGGGACGATCCCGACAATGAATCTCGGTGCTCATGATCTGATGTGGATTTTCAAGTGGTGGAGCCTTTACTACTTGCCCCCACATAAACTGCGATCTTTTGCAAGATTTCCTCGATTTGGTGTACCACGAGTACCTCGCTCTGGGAATCTGTCTCTAGATAAGGTGCTTACAGAGTTCATGTTAAGAGTGGACTCAACACCAGCTTGCATATATCATTCGTCTCTTATGGAAGATGACCCAGCGATTGGATTGGCATTTCACATGAAAAAGCTCAAATATGAGCTGTGTTACAGCCGGGGCTTTGGCCACTTCACTATTGAAACCAAGCGTGACCCATTGGAGCTCGTTTACCAAGGGCTAGATATCCACAGTATGAAGGTAGAACTTCATCGGGATCAATCTCCTCCTCCTGCAGATGACGACATTGCTGAGAATTTGCAGAAGTCTGACAAAGTGAAGCAGTTGCTGGGACTGCCAGAAGTGAACTCGAGTGAGTTGGCACCAGACCCATTTAGGAGCAGTGAGCGTGGTTTCTTGCTTACAACAGATCGCCTTACAATCAGGAAGCAAGCACCTAAGGCTGATTCTGCTCGCCTTTCTCTCTGGCTAGAAGGGAGCAGACGACAGCTTCTTGTAGAAACAGCTATCCGTAACATGGACATTGACTACGGGAGTGGGAGTGATGTTTTGTCTGATGATGATGGCTTCAATGTTGTCCTGGCTGACAACTGTCTACGAGTTTCTTTGTATGGCTTGAAGCTGCTGTGGACCCTTGAGAATCGGGATGCAGTGTGGGCATGGGTGGGAGATATGGCACAAGCTTTCGAACACCCGAAGCCCTCTCCATCCAGGCAATTTGCACAGCGCAAAAGGATGGAGGAGCAGCAAAAGGTCATGGCTGTTGCCAAAAAAGGAGAGAAGGAGAAACTGAACGGCGGAGGACATTCATCTCAACTACATAAAGGTGGCTCGATAAGTGCCCCTTCATCTCCTTCTCGTCCTTCCAAGCTGCACACATCTACACCAGGAAGGGGTGGTGCCAACAGCTTGCATTCAGCTTCAACAGGTAAAATGGATTCTCCCAGCACCCTAAACCATCAAAGTTGTGCATTTTCTGCTTGTTGGCTTCTTTTGAGCTATTATGGAAGTCCATGACCTGCCTTTCAACTTTCTAATTCAGTAGCGATCTTGCTTGCCATTACCTTTCATGGTTTGCAGCTTTACCAAAGGAAGCGCTGCCAGAAGAGGAGGGTGAGGGTACCATGCACTTCATGGTCAATGTGGTTCAGCCTCAGTTCAATCTCCACTCTGAAGAAGCACATGTATGTCTCTCAGCTTTTCACTCTATTGGTCATCCTTCTGAAACTAAGAATGTGTTGTTTGTGTGCTGCTGCTATGAAGATTGCCAGCTTCAAGAAGAAGCAAAAAGCTTGGTGATGTGAATCTCTCTCTCTGTGTGTAATGCAGGGTCGCCTCTTGTTGGCAGCAGCAAGTGGACAAGTGCTGGCACGCTCATATCATTCCTTAGTGTCAGTTGGGTTTGATATGATAGTGCAGGCATTAGGCTCGGTATCAACACAAGGGGCTTTACAAGAGATTGCTTGGAAGCGGCGAGAGCTGTCTGTATTGCTAAAGCATGTTCAGGCACATATTGCACCGACAGATGTGGATCCAGGTGCTGGGCTTCAATGGTTGCCAAGGATTCTCACAGGTACAGCCAAAGTCAAGCGAACTGGAACACTCTTGGAGCGAATCTTCATGCCATGCACAATGTATTTTCAGTATACTCGACATAAAGGTGGCACAACCGACTTCGAGGTGCTTCTTTCTTCTTCTTCTTCTTCTTCTGCTGCTGCTGCTGCTGCTGCTATTCCAATTCTCTTGATTCCACAGAAATCAAGACGTACCCACTGATGATTAAGCTTAGTACCAGCAGTGACATCATGCAGCTTGGATCTTTTGCAGGTAAAGCCGCTGAAGGAGCTTTCATTCAACTCCCCTAACATCACTGCTACTATGACATCTCGGCAGTTTCAGATTGTGGTTGATGTCATGAGCAACCTATTGCTCGCCCGGCTCCCAAAGTATGTCTATCCCTTTAATGAGAGGAGAGGATTCATTTGCATTTTTTGCCCAATTTTCAGTAGTAGTTTCAGTGGAGAAAAATATGGTCACACTGTAATATTCTTTTTTCAGAGGCAGAAAGGAAAGGGAATTGAATTGCAGTTGAGAGCAGATTGGATGAGGGCAATCTCAGCAAAGAACCAAAAGGAATCATCTGCTTGATGGGTAGATGAGTCAGATAACCAAAACAGTATATATTCTGGAACTTGAAAGATGAGAGAGAAACAAAGAATCCTGAGATGGGAAGCAAAGAAAAAATTGCAAATGCACATGTACAAATTTGTTGTACAGGACAAAAAACTTTTGGAGAACAAACAACTGAATATTGTTTGACAAAATGTGAGCTTTTTTTTGGGTTTGGGGTGTGATTAGATCAAGAAAGAACAAGCTCTATGAGGAGGAAGGAGAAGAGGAGGTGGATGAGGTTGTGCCTGAAGGTGTGGAGGAAGTTGAACTAGCACGCATCAAAGTGGAACAAGCCCAACGAGAGTGTCGCCTTCTTTTCCGTGATCTTCGAATGCTCCGCTGCTCTGACTGTGGCACCCGTGATGTTGGGACTGTATGGTCTCCTAAAGCTGAAGAGGAGACCCTATGGATGATTTCAAGTGCTAGATCTATTCTGGTCAGCAATTGAACACTAGCACTTTTCCAATGCTACATCATTTGGCTTCATGATGAAGAACATCTCCATATAACCAATGGGTAGTAGTAGGCTATATATATATATGTCCTGTGCTTTCACCATGCTACAATTGTGATGAGGTTTTTTCTAAGTTGAAAACAAAATCAGTTTGTTTTGATCATGTTTTTGGGTGCAGGCACAAAAGCTAGAGGTGGAGTTCATGGTGAAAAGTAAGGCCAGGAAGGCAGCGAGATTAGGTTTGAGGGTTGCTTTACAGCATGCTGCACAGCAGCAATTGGCATTGAAGGAGAAGAACAAAAGTCCATCATCAGCCATGCGGATCTCATGGGCTTTTGACAAGCTTGTATGGAGCATGATCTGTGATGGGGAATCATTTGCTGAGGCCGAGATCAACAACATGGTTTGCCCTCATCTCTCTTTCTTGTGCTTTGTATTAGTGCCAAAATGTGTTGCTGGAGCAAGGAACATACTAGATTTTCCATTGACTGATGATTGAAAGAATGCAACCTAGATGTGAAACTGTTTCATCTCAAACATCTGTAAACCCTAAACCCTCAAACTCAGCAATAATGGGTGGCTGTGGTTATGATTTTTGTTTTGCAGATCCTGATGGTTGACCGTGATTTCAAGGACATTGGGGTCGCCCGTTTCACCATTAAGTCCTTTGTTGTGAAAAATTGTTTGCCAGGTGCAAAACTCGACACAGTTCTCTCTGCTTGGAACCCACCTACAGAATGGGGAAGGTTTGTTATCCCTCCTCCACCTCTTTATCTTTCATTTTTTGTCCTCTTTCCTGACCAGATGAGAATGTTCAACAAGCAACTTTAATACTTTCTAGTGTTGTTGAGAATTTTTTGTGGGATCCTTCTGCAAATAGGAATACAATGCTTCGAGTTGAGGCAAGACAGGGAGCACCCAAGGATGGATTCTCACCAATGGAGCGGTTTCAGGTCTTTTTCCATCTCTCTTGGCATCTTTTGACACTAAGGATTCTTTTGTCTGTGCTTAGTAGGTCTCGTACCCTTGTTTAATAGCCCCAATGGAGGTCACTTCTGCCTTCTTGGTGCCAAGAGATGAGGAAGCTGTGTGCTGACGTCAATTTGCTCTATGGCACTGTGCAGGTGGATATATACCCGTTGCGTATTTTTTTGACTGAGGCCATGTACACCAAACTATGGACGTACTTTTTCCCTGATGAAGAGCAAGATGTGAAGCGCCAGGTATGAATTGGCACCTCATCCTCCCTGCTCTTTCTTTCTTGCTTGCTGCTGTTGAAATCTCTTCAACTTCTCTTCCAGTCTTCAACCTGAGCAACCTTGTTGAATTTCTTCACAATAATAGAAGACTTTTATTTCATGCAGGAGGTGTGGAAGGGTTCAACAGTGGCAAAGCGAGGGGGGCGTCGTGGCACTAGTACAGTACTGGTGGAGCAGCGCTCCAGCTTGGAGGCCTCAGTGACCACCTCCTCAAGGACAAGTATTATTACTTCTGGTCTTGCTGTTCCCCCACATGTGTTACCTGGAGTCCCTGTTGAAGTACTACCACGTGTTGACTTCATGATGGCTGCACAGGCATTAGAGGTGAACTTCCATCTTGACCCACATGGCAGAGGGGGACTGACTGACTGACTACCCAAGATTGTCTGCCACAACAAAAGTGGCTTGTTGAGAGCATAATGCAGTGTTTTGTGCCAAGATCAATTATGTGTATTCCTATTGCTGAAGTGAGCTTCTTGCTGATTACTGTGTGAATGCAATGTGGTCCTTTTTGCAGGTAGCTAAACTGCAGCAGCAGCGAAAAACAGGCACAACAGCAAGCATGAACGAGCAATGCAAGTCATCATCATCATTGGAGAGAGTTGAGGAACCTGACATTGATCTGGTAAGTGAGGAGGCATTGACAAAGACCTTCAGACAAGGTGTGTCAGTCCGTACCTCTCTCCCAATCACATCACGCCAGGATGCACTCCCAACTGCATCAGCTGCTGTCTCCACTGTCGGCACAAGCACTGAAAATGGTGGGTCTTTAAAGTCAAAGGATCGAAGGGTGAGCAAATCCAGCAAAGCTTCCTTACAGGAGGAGAAAAAAGACTCCAAGATGAAAAAAAGCTTCTTGGAGTTCCACAACATCAAGATCTGCCAGGTGAGAGTGAAGTGTTTATGGCAACAGTCAATGTGGTTTTGGATTTTCTGTGCTTCATTTTTTCTTTCTCCAAATACAGTCTAAAGGCATTCTGAGCTCTTGATCCCCAGGCATCTGTCTACTTTCTGTTCCGCGCACAATTGTTTTTGCACTTGTAGATGGATGTTGAGAGAGAAATTGGGTGTTGATGCAGGTGGAGCTGCTGGTGACATACGAAGGATCTCCAATTGCAGTGAGTGATCTGCGACTTCTGATGGACACACTAGTGCTGTTACAGTTCACAGGCAGCTGGCGACGTCTCTTCTCCAAAGTGAAAAAACACATAATCTGGAGTGTTTTAAAGTCTGTAACAGGCATGCAGGTAACTAAACTTTCTCCAGCATCGACCAGAAGTGATTTTGATATCAGAAGGGGAGCTGGGTATTTGTGTTTCTAAACTCTCACAAAAGCTTTGTACCTCGTTATGATGATGAAAGGGCAAGAAGTTCAAGGACAAATTGCATCCAGAGAGCGAGTCAAATTCCAGCGACAGTGCAGGCAGCTATGGGGTGGCTGTGGAGCAGTTTCCTACAGCCCATCAGAGGCAAAGCGATCGAGCTGGAGAGGGTTTTGTATCTTCCATCCGAGGTTTATTCAATTCGCAACGCCGCAAGGCTAAAGCACTCGTCTTGCGCACTATGAGAGGCCAAGAAGGTTTGGATGATCTCCAAATCTCCAGCAGTGAAGATGAGGCCGGCATCTCCAAGTCCCCTCGTGGTGCCAAGCGGATACCACGCAGAACACGTAAAACTCGGCCAGCTCATCGTGACCGAGGTCAATCTCAACCTTTTTTCCCCTTCAAAAACCTGAGTTTTATGTGAAAGTACACAGGTGATAATGACCCTGCTTTTACAAAGAAAGGCATCACAGTTTCCATCATTCATCTGTTTGTACATGTTGTGGGTATGCCAATTCTTAACAGGTTCATTAGCAGACCGAGGTTTGAGAGGGACTCAAGAAGCTTCACAGTCACAGAGTGAGACAGAGCTCTCTGAAGGATCATCAATGTATGAGGATTTCGACTGAAAAAAACTACACCAGCATTTTGTACACTAGACATTTGTTCCATCTCAATTCTTTGTCAGCAATTTGTGGAATGGGTCATCCTAGGTTCAACAAATGGGTGTGTGCACGGGTGAGGCGACAAAACTCCCAGAATTTTCTGTCATGCCAACATCCAAGCACATCTATGCAATTTTTAGCAAGGGTCTGGGGATACCCCAAGTTGATGTTTGAGTCAAGAATTTGACTTTTTAAAGTCCATGGCCCGTTTATTCTTACAAAATGAAGCAGGTGGCACTATGAGCACTGCCGATAAATTGATAGGTAAAATTGTTACACCTTACAGAAGTCCAGGTATCAGGATTCAGATGAAAGCTCTGACAGTCAGTTCTACTAGGGTTTTATGGCGAAGTGTACAGATAAAAAAGCTGAAGCGGATTGTCACTTCGGTACTCGCTTCTTGTTTACCCAGATGCAAAAGATAAGCTTCCATAGATCTAATCAAAATGTGGGTACACACATAAGTGCAACATTGGAAAATCTCTGCTGATTAGGCACATATGTTTCATGGTGGGTTTTGTAGCAGTGTTTTTTTTTTGTTAACAGGGATTTTGTTTCTTAGCATGTGCTGCAAAGAGTCCCCACCCCCCCTTTTGGAACAGTGAATCTGATTTGTAGCATGCAAAATTGGTGAACAATTTATGTTTTGTGTCGATTTTCAATGTAGAAAGGTTTGTGTCTCAACATCTCTTCAACGCTAGCTATCCAACATCATGACTGTCTTCCAGTTGCTTGTGGAAGTGTGTCAGAAGCTCAGGATGCAAATTATTTATATAATGGGTTGCCCAGATTTTGGGCTGATGATGTTTTATGTTCTCATCTATACCAGCCACCATCTAGAGCTGATGAAGGCAGTGGGTAGTTTGGCAGCTTGTCACTGGTCTTTGTGATGAAGGTGATGATGGTCTGACACTTTGTGATCATCTCTCTCTCTCTCTCTCTCTCTCTCTCTCTCTGTGTCACTCATTTGACCGCACTCATCAGTTGTGTTAATCTTCCAATTGTTGCTCCAGAGATACCTCTGCACAATTTCAGACATCCATCATGGATTGAGAATGGCAAAGAAGATGATACAAACATCAAAAGTAGTGTGAAGGTTCTCAAGAATTCAACATCCGACCAACCAACTACACCAACATGATGAACTTCTTGCCAAGAATGCAGCAGCATGTTGAAAGATTCAAAGAAGCAGGATCATGCAACTGCATCACATTCAAACTTCAACACTACAATATGCATTGGGTCAGGTGGAATTCACATCTAACATATCTGTTGCAAAGAAAGAAATGTTTTGTGTTGGGACAGAACAAATTGACATCAAACATGGTTGTTGCAAAGAAATAAACAAACACAAAAAGGAATTTGCATCAAACATGTTAGTTGCAAAGAAAGAAAAAAACACAAACTCATCACTGTGAGATCATGGATTTGATGATTCCATATTATTAGAGGTTGTAAGTTCTTGTGTACCCACCAAGTCAAGAAATTTCTTCTTCTACAGCTTCTCTTCTTGTTCTTGTTCTTCTTGTTCTTGTTTCTACCTGATGATTGATTGTTCTCCCTAGTGTTGTTGGTTCTTGTAGACAAAGAAAATTTGTACAAAGAAATGGACGATGTGCACATAGATGTGAATGGGTTGCCTAAAACCCTCCTAAACCGTCTTCTCTCAAGCCGCCAAGAACTTCTTGTTCTTGTTCTTGTTCTCTCAGTCTGCTGCTAAGGTCTTCTTTTTGTTGTGGGTGTTGTGGGTTGCTTCGCGATGGAATTGAGCGATGTTAGCATTCACTTTGATCTCAACGTTCTTGGTGAAGCCAGGGTAAGGCTCGTAATGGAAAGCGGAGTGCAGGAGTTGCAGCAATACCCACAAAGGTGCAATGAGAAGCGCTTGAGGGAGATTGTGGAGCAAAGCAGGAGCGCGTTTCTCGAACACGGCATGTCCAACGAACTGACAACTCCAACAGATGAGCTGCGAAAGAAGGAACAACTTGCGACCACAAAAGATGGGCAAGTTCTGCGCCACCGCATTGGCACCCACCCAACAAGCTAGCACCAGAAAAGCCGCCAAAGAACCTGCTCGCGGATCCAAGCTCACGTACAACACGGCAAAGATTACCGCAATCACGAAGCTGTAGTTGAGCACCATGAAGCGGTGGAAGAAGAAGAAGGAGAAGGAGGAGGGCAGTTGTAAGCTGCTGGGCATCCATGGCAACTGCGGCACCAGCTGCTTGGTGTAGGCCAACAAGAGCAAGCTGGAAAACAGAATGGGCCAGACGCATAGCACATGGATCAAGCTGTTCACCTTGTTCTTGTGATAAGCTCCGTAGGAGGAGACATGCTTCTCCAAGTCGAATACCCACAATCCCATTTGAAAGAAACAATCTGCTCTTGTTCTTTGCTCTTGCTCTTGTTCTTCTTGCCTCCACAACAAGCTCCTCTTGTTCCTTTTCCCCCTGATTTCTCTTTCCTCCTGACCAACAAGTACAACAACAATGTATCAATTCCCAAATTCCCGTTTCTCTCTCTCTCTCTCTCTCTCTCTCTGTGTCTGGGATCTGTGGTGGATCTCTGTCTGTGTGTGTCTCTCTCTCAATCAAACGGAGCTTGTGTGAATTTGTAGGAAATCTTTTTGTGTGAATTTTTTTGCAGTTTTTGTTCTCTTCTGCTGACTGGGTACAACATAGTGGCTGTTTGGGTTTTGCTGTAGTTGATTCATCAAAAGATTTGGAAGGACTTTTTTGTTTGCTGAAATAAATTTGTTTGCTGATTTTCTCCACAAAACTAAGTGTGATTTTGATGAATGGGTGGGGGTGGTGGTGGTGGTGATGGTGGGTGTTGTTTGCTGATGCTTCTTCACAAAACTAAGTGTGAATTTGATGAATGGGTGAGGATGGTGGTGGTGGTGGTGATGATGGTGGGTGTTGTTTGCTGATTTTCTTCACAAAACTAAGTATGAATTTGATGAATGGGTGGGGATGGTGGTGATGATGGTAGGTGTTGTTGATGATGATGATGTTATTGTGTTGGCACCTATCTAGGCTTACTTGGATTCATCAGATTTTGTGAGTTTGTTTTTTCTTTCTTTCCTTTTGTTCTGTTTTGTTGGGTATTCTTTAGTTTCCTGAATTTGACCCAAATCCATTTTTCTTTTGCTGTCTCAGAGCTCACAGACTTTTTTCCTGCCTGCCTGCCTGCTTGCCTTTTGATGACTGGGATGATGGGATCTGTGGTTTCAATGAATGACTGACTCTCTGCATGGCTACCTAGTTTCCAATTGCTCCCACATTTTTAAGGAATGTTTCATCAGGTGTTTTGAATGACCCAGTCTTTGACTTTGTTGCTCTGGATTTGCTGACACTAGTTGGTTTTGATTGTCCTTGCCTAACCAAGGCAAAGGATATTGTGTTCAGATTCATTATAGAGTTATAGTAGAGCTTAAGGGATTTGGGCCCTTACTAGGTCTCTTTTTATATGAGGATTTTTGAAAGATGATATTTTTGGCTTGCATGTTGAAACTTGAGATTAGTTATCATAGAGTTCTGATATCTTGAAAGATTTTGTGGTTTCTTTTAGTGGTTTTTTTTTTTTTGAAGATTATAATTTTTTGCATGGTGAAATCTTTTTTTTAAATTTTCATAATTCTTCTTTTACCTTGAGATACTTAGCAAATGTTAGCTTAGCTAAATTGCGAAGCTGCCTTTGCCTTTCTGTTAAGTCCAAATCCATTTCACCAGTTTTGCCAAATTCACATCATCGTATCAACAACTTCCGATCGCCAAGTTGTCAACTCCCCAACTCACCAAGTCAGCTAGAATGCTCAAAATTAGTCTTCTTCAAACTACCCAGAATCTAGTTTGAAGAGATGCTCTTGATTGACTAGATGTATTGATTGGTGTAGGTGGTGTGTTTCAGTAATTTCTGACCTTTTATTGTCTCAGTGGGACTACGAATCACTTAATAAGTAAATCTTTGAATGGGAGAAATATTGTTGTAAGGTCAAATGTTGAGTATGGGTGATGTTACTTTTGGTGCAAGGACGAATCACATCATCTGATAAGTGAAATCGAATAACAACGCAACTGAATTTGAATTTTTTTTTTAATGGATATAACATGACCCAAGCAATCTATGTCCTGGAGAAAATTAAATTTTGATGGATGACTTTAAACCTTATTGACTAGATGAATTCCATGCATAAAGTATGTCAAAATGCAATGAAATGCATTTGGGATGGATGTTGAATGACCCAACAACTAGATGGTGTGTGTGTGTGTGTGTTTGTGTTTTTTTTCAATAATGGATGAATGAAAAATAATCAGATGAATTCTCACAAATAACCTTCAATAAAACTGCTGATTCCCAAACCATAATTCTCAAAAACATCCCAAAAGGATGGGGAAATTTTTCCCCCTCCAAAAAGAAATAAATAATTATTTTTAAAAAATGGAAAATAAATTCCTTAGGGTTTTTTGGATGGAACCCTTGGAGGAAGATCCCAATTTAGGCTCACAAAAACCCTCGAGATGTCTACCAAACCCTAGGGGTCTCTGCTTCAAAACAAGTCTAGAGCTAAAAGGGGAGGAAGCTCGTCAGTTGTGTTTTGTAAAGCTTTTGGAAGAGAAGAATTCCTGAAGAAGAATGAGAGAGTGGTGTGGCAGCGGCAGCGGCAGCAGGAGAATTGTGGGCAGTGCTATCCAGCCCCTGAACTATGCTTGCAGCAAGACAATCTCAAGGACACGAGCTTGCATTGTAAGTTTTGAAAGGGTTTTTTTTTTTTTTTATTGTTTTTTTTTTTTTTTTTTTTTCTTTTTTTTGCCCTTTTTTTTTTTTTTTTTTTGGGTTTGTCTCCTTTGATGAGGTTGTTTGTCAATCTGCAAATTCTGTCTTATGGGTGGTGGTATATGATGCAATTCTTCAGCTCAGAGGAATGAGTGAATTCAGATTGCTATGTGTTTTGTTGTGGAGATTGTTATTCATATAATTTTATTCACTTGGTTTATGGATTCATACTTGTATCCATTTTTGCTACAATTACTCAACCACCACTGTGCTACAATTTTCTCTCAACCCAGACATGGGGTTTTTAGAGTTTAGCGTTTATCATCATCATCATCATCATCTTGCATCTTTTTTTGCAATTTTGGGGACTTTGTTACCCAATTTTAGTTTGCTCTTTCCAAAGGGAGGAGCTTAATGCAGGAACAAGGGGGACTTCAAACAGAGACATCTTCTCTGCTGACATGGTTGCAGCAACAAGGAAGATGGCACACAGCCCTCGCAATCGGCTACTCCACTCAAGGCAGGTATGGCATCTATGTGGTTATCACATGAACAAAACATCATGATCACCTCTCTCTCATGTGGAAAATTGGGTGTCTGTCTTGCTGCAACAAATCTGTACAGTAGAGAGATAATCAAGGAGACAGTGATTCAGGTTTGGAAAAAAATCAGATAATATAATAACTGGAGTTTTGGGTCACATTGCAAAACTCAGTTTGATTTGCATGATTTTTATTTGTGTGAATTCCAGGGTGCTGTTTACTTTGTGACCCATCAAAAGAGGAGAGTGAGTGCTACGTGCTTCAAGAGACTTGGTACGACCCATGTTATTCAATTTGCCAATGATACATGTATGTGTATTGTCTGTGTGGTGATGATGAACCCTTGCAATTTGGGTGTTGGATTCAGTGCCTTTTGTTTTGTGGACCAGTTGTGTTTTTTGCAAACTGAGGAGACACTTGTCCCTTTTTGCAGGTAGTACCACCTGAGAGATTACCCTGAGCTGTTGAGCAGTGCTTGCTGGAGGATGTTAACCAATGGAGCTGCTTGGCCCTCTTTCTGCTACTACACCGGCACACTGGCAAGGCACTTACTCTTCTGCCCTTTTCCTTATGTTGCTTATGGCTCAATAGATACCGCCTTCTGAGCTGTATTTTACCAGCACTGCACATTTTGTGGAACTTTTCCTCATATCCAGTATCCAGGGAAGGAAGGAAGTTATGGGTTCTGTGGACAGAAATTGACATGAACTTGTAGCAGTGCATTATTGCAGGCATCACCATGGGCACCCTACATGAAGTGCCTCCCTTGTATTTGAGAACTGTACAGTACTGTATTTTTCAATTGTCATCATTTTCCCTTTTTACGACCCAAGATTCTTCTAGGTAAGGTTCCATTGTCATTGTACTGCAGAACCTTCAAGAGTGATGTTGCACAAGATGTTTATTGTGTTTTTAGGTGTTTTGAAGGGAAGAGGAACTGGCATTATTGCAGCATAGTGGCCTACTTGAGCAAACATTGCATTGCTGTGCATTGATCGGGTGCCAGTTCACAGCTATAACTCCAGTAAGTCAGAATTTCTTTTTATCAAGTTCAAAATGCACATCAGTTCCGGATTGTCAATTGCAAACAAACAGAAATGAGCACAGGTGCACTTGTATAAGATAGCTCAAACTTGGACACCCCACAGTCATATGCAAGTCCAGCTGCTAATCTAAACTGCAGCAGTAATATGCAGTTTAGATTAGCAGCTGGTCTTGCAGATCTTAGTTTACCACCTTGAATCATCCTGCTAGGCCATTCCATGATTCACATAAATATCCAGACAACTGTTGATGCTGTTTGCAGAACTGGAGGCCTTGGCTCAAGGTGCCAAGAGGTGGCAAGGCAAACTTGCACAGTTGCCTTTGAAGGAAGGCAAGTCATGTGCTTTGAAATTACTGTTGGACCATGTGAATTTGCAGCTTGAGTCACATACTGGTGGTATGATCCTTTTATCTTCAACACTTTGGACACTTACTGTTTACCTCAGGTGTTGCTGACACAAGCAAATCCTTTGGCAGAAGTCTCACAGCTGCTACCTAGTAGACTCCACTCAAACCAACAAACATATACTATGTTCTGAACTTTCTTTTTTTCCCCTTTTGCCAAAGGAACAGCAGAGAGGGTGAGGGAGAAATCTTGGATCAGGAGGGAACACACAGAGATGGCCAGGGCTGTGCTTGCTGCAGAGCTCTGTGTGCTCCACTCTTTGCACCCTTGCACAGAGGGTGAAGCCATCAGCTCACCAAATCTACATTAGGTGGGTTATCATGCTGGGGGCCTTTGCTATTAATGGGTTACTGCAAATTGATGCACATTAGATAACTAGCTTCCAGGAAGTATTACAAGAAGCTCTAAAACTCTAAAACACCTTCTAGTTGGTCTCAATTTGTGGCAGTGAAATGATGAGCAGAAAGAGTGGCATCAGCTCTGGTGTAAAACTACACAAAAACAACACGTTTACTCATTGTTCATGACAACAATTTGGCTGAGAAAGAAAAAAAATTCCACATGTGGATCCAACACCCAGATTGCAGTTTTCTGGTGGTGCTGTGAAAAAGAGCAGCATCTACTTGAATGGGGCAATCTTAACTGCAGGTGAAAAGCATGATCTAGCAAGGATTTTGCAGAATAGTGTGGATAGGTGCATGAGAGATCTACCATCAAGGTAGAAGCTTTGCCATCACCTCCAGTCCCTTAAGTCTTGTCCAGCAATAAAAAAGAGACCCACCTGTGTAGAACATCAACATAGTAGTCTAATAGCATCAGACTTATCACATCAACACTCTGTCTTCATCACCGCACTGGTGCAAATTCTTTTGTGAGATTGCATTGACTTACTTTACCTATCAAAAAATCTTGATGCAGCTGGTTGAAGAGGAATTGAATTCTGTCAAGGAGAATTTCAGATTGTTCTCATAGCTGACATGGTAAGCATGAAGCATGAAATTGTCAGTGCTTCATTGACCACCTTTCTCAATGCTGGTTTCTGATTTTGAGAGTGCTGGATGATCTATTGTCGGCTTGAAACCCAATCTGCACTCACATTGACTGAACACACACATCTGCTTTTATGAATTAAAACACAAAGAGCAGAATGATCAACCTGAGCTTGCTTCTCTTCCTTCACTCTACTGAACAACTCATTCTTACCTGAAGTATACTGACTGTGAAATACAGCTGATGAAGAGGAGGTTGTTGAACTAGGAATTTCCTTCCCACAAGAAGAAATCAGAAGCTGGCTGCTAGGTTCTAATTGCTTTATCTCTCTGTTTTCTCTAGTCTCTTGGGAACAGGAATTATCATTCACAACGACAGTTGCTCTCTCTCTCTCTCTCTCCTCTTGGCAACAGGATTTGTCATTTGCAGTAGCAATTACTGTCTCTCCCTTGGCACAGGATGAATGACCCCATGTCTCCTGGACGTGGGAATCGCAACCCAAAACGTCTGACATCCTTCAGACCCACCAACCAGCCCCAAACTGCGCAAGCAAATCTCTTGCTGCTTGTGGGTCCTTATGATCATCATCACATATATAAAAACAGACGTCAACCCTCCGTCGGGATCATTTCGGATAAGGCAGTGCAACATCAAACAGTAGCTTACTGGGGTACTGTTCTCCATGCCACTCTCCTTGTAATTGCAATCTCATGTGGAGAGAGACACACACAGAGACAGAGAAACAGACATACTTTGCCTGTGCACTCTGCTGCTTTACACTTGCAATCTCATGTGTGTATTGCTATCTCACTTGCAATTCTCGCTGTTGGGTATGAGTGAGGCATCAGATCTGCACACGCCCACAATCCCATCTCTTCTCTTCTCTTCTCTTGGTCTGTGTTGTTGTACTTGTTTTTGTCGTTCTTCTCATGTTTTGTGGGCAATTCACAACTTTGGGGTGTGAGTGCAGTGCAGTGCAGTGCAGCAGCAGGGATGATGATGAACACCACAGTGCAATGGCAGCAGCATTGCAGTGGTGTGACTGGTGTCAGAGCAAGCATTTTGCGATCTGCTCACTCTACTCTACACGGTGACAGCGGCGTTTGTGGCTTCTTCTTCTCCTTCTCCTCCTTGAATGCTGCAAATCCTTCTCAGGTACTCCTCAATTTGAAGATTGCAAATGTCATCATCATCATCATCTTCTTCTTCTTCCACTGGTACCATTTGAATGCCAATCCCAGTATGCTCAAAGATTGATAGAGAGATAAGAGAGCTTCTCCCTCAGAGACATCCAGATGCATTCTCTGTCCTAAGAGCAGGGTTCAGGGTTTAGGGTTTAGTGTCTGTCTGCTGCTGCACTCAACCTTGGAAAGAAAGGGGAAGATTATTACAAACAGAGAATTCATGGAGCTCAATGAGTTTGCATCATTCCAAACTTTGAAAGAAGGAAGTTTACAACAGAGAAACAAGTTCATGGAGCTTGAGCTTGCATCATCATCAATTCCACCTTTTTTTCCATTTTCTTTCCTTTTTCTTTTTTTTTGCCTTGGAGGATCACAATGTAGAGAAGTTACGTGTGTGTGATGACAGTCTTTGTATTGGGTGGTTTTGTTCTTGGATTCACCACAGCAAAATCAACGGCGAAGACTTGTATGTAATGTTACAGCAAGTTCAAGCAAAATGGATGCCCCAAAGGTACATACCCCTTATCATTTCCTCCAAGGATATGCTCATAGACCTAAATTGATTGGGGAAGAGCAATTGATGAAACCCATTTCAGCTGGCTATGAAACCAAAAAAAAAAAAAAAAAACAAACAAACACTTGAAAATAAATTCAGTGAAGTGGGGGGGACTTTTTCTTGCAGACAGATAAGATGATTGTGGCAATCACAGGAGCTACAGGGTTTATTGGCTCGAGGCTGGTTGAAAGACTTGATGCAGGTAATGCTGCAAAGTGAATTGGTCTTCTTGAATTTTTTTTCTTTCTGAGCAGCTAACATCACATTGTGATGCAATTTTTGGTGCTACCCATTTATCTTCTCACCTCCTTCACTGACCACTTGTGTTTCATTTGCACATTTTTGTGATGTAGATGGACACCAAGTACGTGTGCTCACACGATCAGTCTCAAAGGCCCGATCTGTTTTTCCTGGTGAGTGGCAAGAATTGGCAGCTGGGAAACGGAGAACTTGAGAGAATTTTGTTCATATGACAACAGCAGCAGCTGAGCTGCTGATTTTGTCAGATGCTGGTGATAGTCTTAGCAACTAGCTTGGAACATGGCTTAGTCAAGAGTAGTGGGCCTTCTTTTTATATACCAGAGCTTAGGTATCCAAACCTGGAGGTGGCGGAGGAAGCCAACTGGGCAGAGCTGATTCAAGGAGCAACGGGTGTGGTCAACTTGGCTGGCCTCCCTATCAGCAGACGCTGGACTCCTGAGGTCAACTCTTTTTGCTGACATTTTTTTTGCTGAAAACTACATTTCTATTCCATAGAGCAGATTGGGGGAAAGGAAGGGGCCCATGTATTTAGAAGAACCATAAGCAAGAAACATACTCACTTACAGCAATTAATTCCCAATTGTGGCAGGTGAAAGCAGAGATCAAGAACAGCAGAATAGGAGTAACTGCTAAGGTGAGTGCCCCTCCCCAATCCCATCTCTTCCTTATTAAGATTGGAAACTGCAACTATTCTAATTGACCAAGTTTCACTGTTCACCTTCTTCATCTGTGCAAGAAATGAACTGTTGTTCGTAAGGAGAGGATGGCATGTAGGTAGTGGAAGCGATCAATGCTGCCCCCAAGGAGTTGAAGCCAAAAGTCCTTGTCAGCTCCAGTGCCGTAGGCTACTATGGTAAGAGATTTCTTTTTGTCTCTAAAGTCAAATGATGTATAAATGATGGGTTTGGTGACAGAGGTTGTTGTTGTATGTGGCATCTGTTCTTACAGATCATCATCATCACAGAGACAAAGTATAGAAACAATAACACATCCGGCACCAGAATCCCTTGCTGGGTACTTATAAATAATGGGTTGTGAGCTTCATGTGCAGGCACAAGTGAGAGCTTTGCATTTGATGAGGCAAGTCCATCAGGGAAGGATTATCTTGCTGAGGTGAGAAATATGACAGTCAATGCAGTTTGTGTTTTGGAAGAGGATCACTGATGTCGAGCTGAACCATCTGTGTCATTGTAATCAACTAGAATTCATACATGGAAAAATGATGCTAGCCTGTCTAAAGATTTGTACCTCTTTAGAGCTTATAAGTATGTGCATCATCACTGATAACCCTTTTCTTACATTGAAAATCTCTAGATCCATGAGGCCTAATTTTTTCTTGTAGAAGGTAGGCCCCAAGAAGGAGTCAAGATGAGAGGAATGGGGAAATGAGCATGGGTGGGGATGCCACAGGTGTGCAGAGAGTGGGAAGCTGCAGCTCAGAGCCTGGATGACACCACCACCAGGCTGGTACTCATCCGTAATGGCATTGTGCTTGCCAAAGATGGTGGTGTCCTAGGCACGGAACAGTCACTCCTCTGCTGATACTCTCTTGACCTCCCATAATCACAGTCAATCTCTTAGGATTTGAGGGTTGCTTTGTGGTTTCAACAAGGTGGGATGTGGCAGTGCAGAGTAGGACAATCACTTATGTCACCCGTTTGTTCATGATTGCAGCCCAGATGGTGCCTATCTTCTCTATCTTTGCAGGTGGACCATTGGGTTCTGGAAAGCAATGGTTAGAATATTTGTTTTACCCTCACACTCTTTCTGCTCACATGAGCTCAAGCATTATTGCCTCTTTGATTTCTTTCTTTTTGTGCACTACCCTTTTGTTATGCCATCAAAGGAAGTTTTGAACTTTCTGATTGCTGATATTGTTGGTGTGCAGGATTTCATGGGTGCACCGTGATGACTTAGTCTCATTGATCATGGAATCTCTGTCCAACCCCACATACAAAGGTAAATCCTTTTTTGTCTTTGCACAGTTACAACAAACGGATACATAGTCCAACCTCAATCAGGCACTCCATTACAAACAAACCACTTACCAAAAATGGGATCAGGACCTGCATCTTCATTTGCATTTGTTGCAAGACCCAAAGTCTGTTGCTACAAACTCTAACCATAGCACACTTTCTGATTTAGGGTTCATAAGATTTTGTTGTGGCAGGTGTTATAAATGGAACAGCACCAAACCCAGTGCGAATGAATGAGATGTGTGACAGAATAGGTGCCATGTTGGGACGCCCCTCATGGCTTCCAGTTCCTGAGTTTGCAGTAAGAGTTCTTCTCGGAGAAGGTGCCATCATTGTATGTTTACTAACCCAAATTGTAGCACTTCTGTCATCTTTGCTCTGCACTTGATTCCTGAATCATCGGCAATCTTCCATCTGCAATTAGACTATAATATTGCCCTCCTCCATTGCAGCAAATGTCAAATGGGTCAATTGCACAGCAGGTTAGGATACCCATGTCATGATTTTGATATCTCTTAAGGTAGTTGGCAGCAGCAGGGTTCTCATTTGCATAAAGTTGTATGCAGAAGCTCAGAGCTCTGACATTGTGCTGATCAGTAAACAGTTTTCTCTCGTTACTTGCTGCAGGTATTGGAAGGTCAGAGGGTGCTACCAAAGAAAGCACAAGAGCTGGGCTTCACGTACAAGTACCGCTTCATTTCTGATGCACTCAAAGCCAGTTTTTCAGCATAGGAGCTCATATCCTTGTATGAACCACAAACTCTTTCTCTTGCCTTATGTGCGAATCGGGGACCTTTGAATTTTGCATGCGGGTTTCTCTCTCTCTCCTCTCTCTCACTAAAAACCACATTTATGAGATTTCTGAGAAAAAGAGCACAAAAAAGCTTTGAAGGTAACTGTTGTGTGAGTTCTGACAAAACCAGAACAAACATGACAAGAATGAGTATGGTCATAACCTTGCAAATCAGATGTGAATGCATAAAGATCATGATTTTTCTAAGTAGAATATAACCATGTTTGTCCGGTGGATACAGTATGCACATTGGTACACACATAGTATAAATCACATGAGGACTAACATATGCTATAATTGGAGGTGAATATTAGAGACTACAACCAATGTTTTCTTTTCCAATTTTTTGAAGTAGGAGTAGACAGTGAGCATCCCAAGATAAAATAGATTTAGCATTTCTCAATGACAGTTTTTTAGAAAACTGCCCAAAATTTTGCTCAAAACAGCTGCAAAGTGGTGATAGACTTTTTGAGGACAGTCTAAGAAAAGTGAGGACATTTCTTCAAAAACCAAAATGTTTGTTTAAGCAACGAAAGTATGGGTTTTGCTTTGCTCAACAAAACTATGCATTTTGTCACCTAATCTTTTGTGATAAGCTTTGTAGCCTCAAGTGAGGAAAGGTAAATTTAGAACAAGATTAACTTCAGGATTATCATTGTTTTAAGGAACATGTTTCAACAATGACAATTCTTTTATAACCATACCTATTCAAGTTCAAATGCCATACTTCAAAGTTACCTTCAAAGTTTTTTTGTGGCTTGTGCAATTGACCACATATTGCAGTATTGAATGAATTTTGAAAGGGCTAAAATGGTGCACTTTCTTTAGCCCAAATCTGAAATAAAAAAATTATTGAATTTTAATTTTTTATTGAATTTTCAATGACATAAATTAGTTAAAATCCAATGTCCCCTACACCTTAGGTCTAAAAATTATAAAATTGCCTCCACAAGACCTTACTCTTGGAGGGGTTTCCAACAATAACAAAAATATATACCACCAATGTTCCAAAAACTGAACTTTGAGTTTATTGATTTTTCATTGACAAAATTGTTCAATATTCAATATATTTGAAATTGTAAGTCTAAACATTACAAAACAATTTTGTGCATCCCTACTCATTGAGAGCTTACAAGGGTTTGAGAGATTTTATCTTGACAAAACAAACAAATTATTTTCCTTAATGATAGAATAGTCATATAACACAAAATGGTTCAACATATGACCATATGTGGACTAATGTCCAAGGCAATCAATTATTTACCAATGTATTAAAAGCTTACGATCCAAATTAATATTGACCTATATACATATTGCATTCAAGCTTCATAATGTCCTACTCATGTTAAAAATGAAAAATAACAAAAACTTTTGGCAATTTACTCAACAACACAAATGTGTCAATGTCACATTTATAGGTACATGTTTTTGCAATTAATTCCAAAATCGTTAAAAACAACAAAGCCATTTCAATAATTACAATTCAATAGTGTATTTGGAAGGCACCTTATATATTTTAAGAATACCTCCAAAAAAAGTGGTGAGAATTTGATAACCAATTTTTTTTTACATGATTGTGTCAACATAACATGGAGTATGAAAGGACTAAAATGTCGGGTCATTTTTCGTCATAGTCACCCTCCTTCATCATCAAAATTTCATTACATTACAAAAGATGCCAACACATTACATCCACCTTTTGTTTTAAATGTAGCCATAATAGTGAGTTTGATCCTCTTTCAACTTCCCCCTAATGCACCCATGTCCCATCGTTGATTTGTTTCAAAGTGTTGATACATGAGTGACAAACTCAATTTATAGTCTTTTGCATCTAATTTGTAGCAATTCAACCTAGGTGAAGGTCCTTTACTTTTTGTATTTCTCATCCCTTTTTAAATTGGTGTTTTTAAAATAAATATAATAATGTTTGTAATGGACATATTTTGTAAACACTATGACCACACAGGTGGATTGTGGGTCCTACATGGAACACTAAAATATTAAATACTATAAAGGGTAGATCAAGGGGCAATGTCCAACTAAAGTAACTACCAACATAAACTAATGATTGCATGTTAGCTTGCACATATACATTGGCCGAATGAATGTATGTGCAATCATCTTGCATCATGTAACTTAAAGTTTAATCTACTTTATATACATTTATCCAAACAAGCAATGGATTGTGCATGAAGACTTAAGTTCTACACTCCCCTTCAATTTGCTAGGGATTATTTACAAGCTTTTAATTACAACTTAATGGCACACTTTTGTCTTACACTAATACCTTACTCAAAGACTATGAAAGCCTAGGAGACTTTGCAAAGATGTTTTCAAGACTATGCAACTATTACTATTATCATAAAATTGATGTATTTCAACTTTTTCACATGTCTTAAATTGTAACTAACATCTCAGCTCATGAAACCAAACCTTATTCATTACTTTGGTAAACACATCAACAAATCTAGTCCTTGGACTTCACATACTCCAAAATGATCATCCCTTGCTTAATTTGGTCATGGACAAAATGATGGGCCTTTTTAATGTGTAGGGTGCGTGCATGCAAAACAATATTCTTTGCCATCTTTATGCAACTTTGTCATCAATCTCAAAAGTGGAAAGCCCATCTCTTCCAACAAATGACACAACCATAATGATTTTTTTGTAGCTCTGCAAAGGCATGATATTTTGTTTTAAAATTTTCCATTGTGCCACTCCATCTTGGAGTTTGTTTTTCCATGATGTGGGTCCACTACCTATGTTAAACAAATAACCAAGAACATATTTGTGTTGATCCAAATTGTCAAAATAATCAATATCAATAAAATTGACTAGTACAATATTTCCCCCTTGTTAATAGTGAAGTGCAAAATCCAAAGACCTTTTCAAGTAGAGGAAAATGAAGATCACTACCTCCAAATGAGCTTTACGAGGAATAATAATGAATTTGGTCACAACACCAACAAAGTATGCAATGTCAGGGAGAATGTTAGTAACATGAAAAAACTTATTTACTACACCCATTTGATAATATGTGATGGTGGAAGCCACAAATGGTGGTGAATTCATTAACTTGAGGGTAAATAGCTTCCTTTGAAATTGGTTGACGAGCTTGCATGCCAATTTGATAGTTGTCACAAAGATCATGTGGTCCTAAGATTAGGGGAACAACTTTTGCTACATGAAGCAACCCCATTGATTTAACATTATGTTGGTTTTAAGTGCCCAAGACAACAATGCCAAAGGTGTGCCATTAAAGGTGAAGCAATTGCACAAATCTGGAGTTTTGGATCACTAATGATGCCCTTGTAAAGACATGTTTTTGAATCACATACTCTTCAACTTACAATCTTATGAAGGCCTTGATAGATGAAACAATTTTTATCATAAAAAATAAATAAACTAGCCCCATGTCATCTATGGATTAAAAGTAAATTGAAAGCAAGTATATGCATAAAATATTCTTTCATTAGGAGTAGCTTACAATGGGACTTCCATGTTTAGTAATTGTCACTTGTCATTTTTTGGGCATCAAGGAAAACATCTCCTATCATAATGGTGTTCTTAAATATTTGATTACAATACAACAAACTCAACTAAAAAAACCCAAGCCAAATAAAATAACATATAAATTTTAAACACACAAAAAAACAAGAAATAAACCCTTATAGTCACATTAACAAAAAAATAATAATAATTAGCACACAACACATTCGACCATTTTATTTTATTTTTAATACTCATTTTCATTTCTTAATTTTGACTTAACACATAACTCATAAAAATCAAACGTATTTTTAAAATGTGTCTCGTTATTACTCTAATGGACACATACCATAATGGATACATTTTGTAAGCACTATGACCACACAGGTGGATTGTGAGTCTTACATGGAACACTAAAATCCTAAAAATTAGAGAGGGTAGATCAAGGGGCAACATCCAGTTAAAATAACAACCAATATAAACTAATGGATGCATGTGCAACCATTTAACTTGTGTGAAACTATTGGTCTAATTAATATTGAGTGTATGTGCATTCATCTTGCATTATATATGTAATTTGAAGCCTAATCTACTTTACATATTTATCCAAGTAAATAATGGACTAGTCATGGGAACCCATGTCCAATAGTTTGGTAGGGTGTAAAAAGTTGTTTGTTTGTAGGTAGAAGGTGTCATTCATTCCTACCACCCCATGATTTGCCCATGTTTAACTTTCCAATAAATAACATTTGCCTCATGCTTTAGTGTGGGTATAGGTCAGGAAGGACAAAAACATAATTCCCTAATGTGAGGTTGGACTTCATTATTACCTCATCATTCTATTTGAAGGGGATGCCTTCACCTTAAAGTCCTTACCTTACACTATGAATCTATTAGCATAATCATGATTAAAAGGGACAATATCAAGTTCACTTATAATAGGGTCAAATCAAGAAAGGAATCATTTAAATTTTACCAATTTTCTAAAAGAATTTGAACGAATATTAGGTTTGGAATAAAAGACCCAAAAAAAAACGAAGTGCACCATTCTTTACTTAAATGTAACAAACCTTTTAAAGGTCAATTAATTTGTACCCTTCTAACTAGAATTTTATCCTTTCTTCTATTGAGTGTTTACAATTTTATAAATGCAAAAAAAGAAGTCTTTAAGGTTGAAGGTTTTTGAGGCAAACCTTAGCCCTAAACCATAAACCTTAAAAATTTGCATGAAGGATTTTAGTGAGAGTGCGAGGGAAAAAAAGGTGAAGGGGATGATGATGATGTGGATCATAATATAAAAATATAGTTTAAATATTTGAAAATGAAAGAAAAGAATATCAAGAAAAAAAATGAAAATAAACTTTTTTTTCACCCACCATTTGCTTCTTCTTGTCTTCTTCTAAATTGTCAAATTACCACTTTGAAATGTTGGGGAGAGAATACTTCAACCAAATTGAGGAATGGAGTTTTAAATATGCGATGGTTTACGGTATATTGGGGACTTCAATTTAGATCATGTTATTACTAGAATTGGGCAAGCATGTGCTTTCAATCATACCCAACATGGACAAGGCACACTAGTAAAAAAACATGGTTAAAAAAGTTATCCAAATTGATTAATTTCTCCTTTTAAACTAGTGAAAAGTTCATTTCAACTAGAGGTTCACTATATGAATGGACATTGTAGTTATTGGTTGATCAATTTGACTAGTGATGATCCATTTGACTACTTATCACATGGGAAATTTAGTCATGTCAAACAAAAAAGTTGATATTCTTTGCCAAGATGGCCAGTGGATTTTTGTCAAATGGAACATTTGGTCAAGTTGGACAAATTAAAAAAGATCCCTCATCAAGATGGCCAATGGGTTTCTAATCAAATAAAAAAATTCTTCAAATTGAACAAACAAAAATGACATCTTACCTACCTACCATAATAGATACCTATTTACCTACTTACCAACTATGGTAGGTAGGTAGGTAGGAAATACCATATATACCATCTATCAATGAAGCCCAAATTTTCCACATTGAGTTACACAAGGATGAAGGTGGTTGGAAATCACTATAGAGTGATTGGAGCAAACAACACTAACACACATGCAAACGTATGATTCCAAAGTTCTATTTTCCAACAAGGAACAAATGAAGGGACAACCCTTGGGCCAATCCAATATGTGGGAATACTTACGGACATAGTATTGTTAGGCTAGGCCCCATAACAATTCCAATGGTTTTGTTCAAATATGATTGGGTGAAAAAAAAATTTGATAGGTGGGGGAACCCAACCTATAAGTGAGATGAAAATGGGTTTCTATTGGCAAACTTTCAAGCATTAAAGGCACAAGAGGATGAACCCTATGTGTTCCCAACACAAGTATAGTAGGTTTTTTATATCGAAGACCCTATCCAATTTGGGTGGAAAGTGGTACTCCACAAGGAACCATGGTCAAGGCTTGTGGTAAAAAAATAAGGTGAGGAACTAGCCACCATACCTAATAATGTGATTAGCCAAAAAGCCCCTTTAGAAATCCTTGAAATACCATGAAATATGACATTAGTTGGTGCCATTGAGCTTAGTGGAATTGAGGCGCTTATGGCAATTGAAGAATTGTAGTGGCCAAATGATGATGATGATGAATCAACAATGTAGCTTGTCAAGCCCTTGACAAAGCGAAGTGCATAACAAAGTGCCTATGGATTGTTCAAAGGTGTATGTTTGAGCAAATGTCAAGGTGGATCTTCCCAAACAATAATCCAAGCAAGAGTTTGGGTTGACCCAATTGTTATAGAAATTGAAATCTTGGGTTTGAATTGTGCAAATTGCTATGCATTTATACATTTGATAACAAACATTATAAGGGTTTAAGATGATCATTTTATATATTATTGAACTACCCATTGGAGCATAATGTGCAAATCTTGGTCATGTCCATTTTTCCTTTGGCCATATGGCGAATGGAATTATCAAATTAATTTGGTAACAATAATTTTGAAACACAACCTTGACACATGTTGTGGACCAAGGTTAGGTACAAGCTCCGGCATGATTGAGGTTGTTGACTCATGGTCCAACAATTAGACATTGCTAATGTTATGTTATGATGTTGGTTTATGGAACCAAAGGGTTGAATAACCACTATCAATTAATTTGGGCATTGTTTATAACTAATACATTGTATGTTGAAGAGAAATACATAAGTCACATACCTTCATGAATCCAAAACCTAAATCCACCAATATTTGGGTTTAATGAGTTATGGATATTGCCAATAGTGGGATGAGTTAATGGAGAAGCCCATTGGTTGTTCCAATAGAATAGGTATTGGCCAACAATTGGTGGATTTTTCACAATTTTTTTCTTTCAAGATTGCTTGGGGTGACACATTACATTACATTCATGTGTGTCAATGGTTAATGTTCATGCCCTATCTTGCTACAAATGACGATGGGCACCAATATTGTATCCCATAATAACTTATGTTAAATATAATTGTGGGCCTAATTTTCGCTAGATCAAAACCTTGCTAGAGGCCATGTTTTTTTAGCATAGACAGGAACAATATTTTGGTTTCAATGTGACATTTGGATGCATGTGGTTAACAAGATGCATATTGTGGAGGAGTGCTGGTATGGAAATGATGTATTATTGGTCAATAAACACCATTTTTTAATGTAGAAGTTGAAGGCATTATACCATAATGCCATGGATTAGCAAGATTTAGGTGAAGTTTCCATGTGTTTTATTTCACTTTTATATACAATTCAAGTATTTTCATGAACCCATTCTCACAGTAATATGGATAAGTAAAGAATAGGGGTCAACATGACCCTATTTTTTCATTCTTGGGAATTTATATCATGTGCTAATCAAATTCACAATGTGTTTGATGAACATGATCTTGCTTTTTGGGTTTTTCTAATGTATTATGTAGTCCAACATCACTAGGGTAATAGTTTTTAAAGTGATGACATGTCTTATAGGGTGATTATATATGAAATATTTTCTTAGTGAGTGGGAGAAAATGGGATTCTTGGTGGCAATGGGTGCTCATTGCAAGTGTACTATTGTGTAGGTTTGGGTGTCAAGAATTATGTGAAAAGGATTATGTTATTTTGAATAACATCGAATGACAACCCACATGATGTCAACTTCACCTCATTTTCCACAATTGTGGTGATCCAAAAATTGGCTAAATACATCAATACAATTACACCTTACACCCCCCTCCCCACATGATTGATTTATTTTGGTTTGATGTAGGCATTCAAAACATCCCAATCCAATCATCAATAAAGGCCAACTTTATAATTCAACGATCTATTATGTGATAGGGGAAGACAATTATATAACATAAATACCTATTGATTTAATGTAGTATGATTTGTTAAAATATACATGTGCCAATTACATAAGGTTAGGGAATCTACTATTGATATTGTTACATTTTAAACCCAACTATAAATGTGTTGGCCTTATCCTCATCCTAATGGATGTAAGCTAGTTTTTCCCTGACTTCTTTATTCATTTTTAATCGAAGTCTCACTCCAATGAAATGGCATTAGAATGTTGGAATATCAAATGTGTTGCCCAATTTGGCAAATTTCCACTATTGTGTTTAATCCATGGTTATTTATGTCTAATGGGTGTACAATTGTGAGGAGTAGTATCCTTTGGTCCTACATGGTCCATCCACTTGATCTTTTATATATGGGGTGTTTCACAACTGACATTGCAAGTTGACATAAGGTGGATTATGAATCTTCCATGAATTAGTGGACACTTGTGACATGGCAATGGTGTACTATGTGCATCAATGGCCTAGGGGGATTATTTATTAGTTTTTGCAACTTTCAGATGGTGCACAAGGAAGGAAGAAATACCATGTGATTGAGTTGGACATGTCATTTTTTTTCTAGATTAGATTGGTTCTACCTTTTGCAAGGAAGGTGATGGAAGTCAACAACCTGGACTATTTGCCTACATCGTGTGTGTGCCACAACTAAAAGTTACATTGTTCTATATGTCATTGTTGGGCATAGATCCCCTATTATAGATATGTTATGTACTCAATGGATTGATAGTTATAAAAAGATAGGTCCATTCTATTCAAATGGATGTTCGAATTTTGTGGTGTTGATGCATGGCTATCTTTGTGTCTGAACTTTTGGTGCACATCACCCCCTATTGCACTTTGTCATGTAGACTTATGGTAGCAAAGGATTCATGAGTCTTTGAAATTATAGTTGTATATATTTCACAAGCATCTACCTTGCAATTTTTAGGTGTTTAGATGCAACAAGGCCAATAATGAACAATTTCAAAATTCAATCACCTTGAAAGAACTTATTCCAAATAAGACCCCAATTTGGCACCTTGATAGATATACCCTTGACATATGTTTAATATTGTTTTAATACTAATTACGACAAGCCATTAAATAAACCCAAAATAGACCCTTTCAAAATTTTGGACATGATCCATTTAATACATGCATGTCGTATATTCCCAATCAATTATAAATATGTATGTAATGTAATTTCAATACACCCAACAAAAATAGACCCTAGATATTTCCGTATGTATATGAATATGGACTATGAAACTATGCAACTAAAATTGGTGGCATATGCAATTAATGGAAAATACATGCTTGATCATGGATGTAGACAATCATAAAAGGATGGAAGAAAAATTATTAGCTACAAACTCAATTGCATCATAGTCGCATAACAAACCAATCGTGAACTACAATCATAGAAACAACCACATGTAGTTGCAAGTTCATCATTTAGTCGCACATAATTGCAAAAAGATGGGTTACATTTCACCGGATTTCTTCTAGTGATAGTAGGTATGTATTTAGGTACCATATTAAGTAGTTAGGTAAGTACCTATGTACCATAATTAGTGGATCACACAAAATTATTCTTATGAAAGTAGTTGTAAGTTTGTTCAATTTGACACCTTCATCTTTCACATATATGCAACAACCTTGTCACATAATCCAAAAGAAACAAACAACTATTTCAATTGTATAGCCTTGGTAGTTTTTAAAATCTTGTGAACCTCAAAGATACCCATTGTAAAATGACATGATTCCCATTGCTTGTTAATATAATTAACCACCAAAACAAAAAAAATTGAACTTGCTTCATGACATCCAAAGGTCAAAATGTGGTAGTGATCGTAATGGCTTCAACAAGGGCAAGGAGCACATGTCGTTCCATGGTCTTGTTGACCATGCTAGAGATTGTTTCACCATAAAGATGCCATTTATTTGGAAACACAACCTAGTCGCATTGCTAGAGGATTGGTTTTTCAAACCATATGTCTTCAATGGAATTCAAAAGGATGATATTCGTTAGTGATATACAAAGTTAGATCCTTAATAAATTATTCTTGAAAAAGGTTAAATGTTTTGTAAGGAAGCCCATTGCAAGAGAAATTAGTAAATGAATTTGTTGTTGAATTTTATATTTTCTTAAATGGTCAATGAACATTTGAAATCAAATTAACAACATTTTTTTTTCATTTGTAAATACTTGATAAATTAGAATGCTTGGAATTGACATGTTTGTTCATGGTAGTCATGCCATGGTATTTGTTATACATAACAAGACCTTTCCAATCCTACTTGCTTTTGTTCTTTTCACCATTGTCTTCTTGGTGGACAAAATTGTATTTGTTGAATCTTAAAATAATTTATAGCATTGGAAAAATCATTGAGTCTAAAGAAGCTCATGTACTTGTTGTTCGATGAAAAGGAAGCCAAAACTTTTGGTTCACTTACAATTGAAGAAGTTGTTGTCACATTTGTGTTTCTACAACTTGTAGAACCTCTTTCTTTAGTTTTTTTTCTCCAACCAACTCATCAAGTAATTTAGATCTAACTCCATTATTTCCGACCACCCTTTCAATAACATTTGCATCATCAAAATCAATAGCTGATTAGAAGAACCTTGAAATTCTTTTCTTTTACAATATTTACGACACCCCAATTGAAGTTCACTTTGTAGTAATAAAACAATGACAAAATAACTAGGTTTAGGATATTAGAACAAAAGAATGATGGTAGGCATCAACAATGCAACAAAACAACAAAAATTGATTCTCCTTCTCGAATGCCATATCGTAAAGCTTGAAGAATGGCAAATGTAAGAAATGTAGCAAAAGGAGCAATGGTAATCACAAGATTTGCATAAAAGTGATGGTAGGCACAAAAACTACAACATAGGAATCATGGTAGGTCAAAAATTACAATATAGGAACATCGTACTTTTTGTTTTTGAACACAAAAAAACAATTATGTTTTGTTAACAAGTTGTTTGCTGATTTTTTTTTCCATGTCGAAGGTTGAATTTTCATAATAAACTTTATGATTTTTGTTATTTCAATACGATGTTGATCGTCCAAAAAGAATAGTACTAAAACAAAAACAAAATGCCTCTTTTGCAATCTAAAATTCAAAATGATAATTTTTTGCATGGCAATGATTATTTAGCTATCATAAAACATTAAAAAATAATTCTCATTGTGTTTGAAAGGCACTTTATACATATTGATAATGACCCATACAAAAAAGGTGAAAAAAATTGCACAAATAGCAAATACTTTCTTACATGATTGTGCCAATGTGATTTGGGATATGAAAGAAGCGAAGAGGGTCCTTGCCTTTCATCTTGATCAATTTCCTTTGTCAATGAATTTCCATTACATTATAAATTTGCAAACATTTTCCATCTTAAATCAAGTGGTAGTAATGGATTTAGTCACTTCTTGACTTCCCATCACTAAATACACCTCGCATTCCTATTACTAACTTAGTTAATAGTTGAATTAAAAACTTCATTTTTAATTTTTGAGATCTAATGTGTAGTAATTCAAGTTAAATGTAGGTCCTTTCTTTTTGTGCTTCTCATCCCTATTTGGATTAATGTTTTTAAAAATTTAGAATTGAATTGGGAAGGTGTAAAAGGCCATTTGTAGGCATAAAGTACATGTCATTGCTATCACCTCACAATTTGTGAATGCTTAGGCTTAGGATACATACCATTTACTTCATTTGGTAAGGTTCACATGTGAAGAAATACATGGACATTCCCTAATGTGAGGTCAGACTTAACCACTTACTCATCATCCTAGGCACCTTATTGGAAGGGGATCCCCACACCTTAAGGCCTTAATTTAAACTATGAACCTATCAGCATGGTCTTAATTAGAGAGTTACATTTTTTTTTCTTAGGGTGAGATTAAAAAAGGAATCATTTAAGGGGTCCTTGTTCTTTGAATTGTTTCACACTATATCCCAAACAACCTTTTTTTTTTATGCTTATATATAACCAAAATGATATACTAAAAATTGAAACTGCTAAAATCATGAGCTTTTGAAAAATTTCAATGGCCATAATTCCATCAAAATTTAAGAAAAATTGTCAAATATTTATACATTGTTCAAGTAGGTAGCCAAAAGTATAGTAGGATGTTAAAAAAAAATCGTTTTCATATTTAGATTTTAGCCAAATTTGGCAAAATCCTCATGTGGATCATTGTCACTTTGGCTATAGCACAAAACCAGCCTTCCTTTACTATATGTAATTTCCTTTAAGAAAAACACTACCTTAATCCCAAGGCCCAATTTCATAACTCCCAAGAAATGGCAAAGTCCCTTGGAAATTAGGCCCTTAGGACTTATAAATCAGGCACTAGTGTGAAGCGGCCCTTAGACTCGGGTCTGCAGTAACTTGTAAGAGACCCCAAAGAGGGCCAGGTGCACCACTGTGTAACTGGGAGTACCTAAGAGACCTTGAAGTAGGCCTGAGACCGTGTCCTTGCCTCTGTTGGGTATTTGCAGAAGTGTTAGGGTTTAGGGTTTAAGAGGCGAAGCGTTTTTAGGGTTTAGGGTTTAGGAACCAAAGCGGGAGGAGAGATTTTGGTGAAGGATGTCAGCGAGAGCGAAGGATTCAGCGAGAGTAAGAGAGAAGAGAGAGAGGGGCGCAGGAGGATGACGATGGTGTGGAGCAGGCAAGCATTACGACGTTGTCAAGATCTTTGAGAAAGAAATCGAAAGAGGAAAACGTCTAGGAGAGGAAGAGGAGCATATACTTTTTTCTCTCTCCCGTTCTTTGCTTCTTCTTTTTCTCTTCTTCTTCTTCTTCTTCTGTCTCTTTGCCACTCTTCCTGCCGGGGAGAGAAGAGTTTCACCAGATTGAGGCATGGAGTCTGAGGTAATGTGGTGGCGTTTTTTTTTCCTCATTGATTTTGTCACTTTGAATTGGTTCTGCGCGCACACAAGCGGGTTTAGGGTTCAGGTTTTGTGTTTAATGTCTTTTCTTGCATCTTTGTTTGTGGTGGCGTGATTTGGATTTAGGATTTTGTTGTTGTAAGGTGGCACAGATTGCTTCCGAGAAAGATGGGACGAAAGAAGCAGCAGTCGTTGCCAAGTACAAACGTGGTGCTAAAACTTCCTTGAAGGTATTAGCTGCTGTTTTCAATGTTAGTCGTCTCTTGGTTTCTTCAATCTTGCCTGATATGTGAAGAAAACCAGCAGCATCCAGGGTATGGTGGAAGCCACAGTGCTGTAATGTTGTGTCATGATTTCAGAAAGCTCTGGGACTTCGAAGTATGTTCTATGTGATGGGCATAATAGGCGTTGAAGAAACTGTAGAGTTTTCAGTAGGTGTCTTCCTGACACTTCTGTGTGCATTTAATCTTTGGTCTCATTGTTTTGGATGTAGTAGGGGAAATTGACACCATGGTTCTGATTGATCTAGGGCATAGTGAACAAAAAGGTGAAGCGGCAACTGGTAGAAAAAGAGGTTTTGTTTGAGGAGGCTGCTGTGACAGCATCCAAAGTTGAGCAGGTCAGTAATTGAAACCCCTTTTTCCTGGATGCTTTTGGCAACTATGCAAATGGAACTCAAGAGCTTGCTTTCAGCCTGAGAGATCTGCAGGGATTTCAACCCTTTCATGCACTGTGATTACAGTGGTTATTACCGAGTGAAGGAGGATACTTGGAAGCAGAGGGCTTGGAAGACACCCGCCACTTCAGTCAAGAGTCCATTGTAAAAGAAGTTGATGTTACGAGTGCACGAAAGGCCTTTGACCTCTCTCTTCCAGGTCAGTTTGCTGTAGTATATTAAAAGTTGCTGTGTGTCTTTCAGCCAATCTACACATGGCAGTGAGAGCAGTAAGAGTTTCATCCTTTTCTTTTTGGATGTATGAATTTCTGACTTTCCTACCATTGAGTTTGTTTGATCAGATTGTTTGTGCAGCACCACATGAAGCTTCAGTCCTCCTTTTTGTATTGTTACAGTGTTGCAATCCTCACTGAGTGTGGATGGATGTGTGGTGAACAATTTGCAGACTTAGGGCCATATGTGCAAGATTACAATCGCAGTGGCCGTTATCTGGTACTAGCTGGCCGCAAGGGTCATCTAGCCATCATGGACTGGAAGCAGGCTCGGCTTATCATGGAGCTGCAGGTTGCATTTCATTTGCCATGACATGATTGCCTGAACATGATTTGGAGTATATGGGCATATCCTGTCTGATGATCACTTGGTGTTGAAACATCAGGATCAGTCATCTGCATGTTTTGCTGCCCTGCCATTTCTTGCAGTTACACATTAAATTCTCTTCATAATTGGCAGGTGAGGGAGACTGTAAGGGATGTCAAGTATCTGCACAATGAGCTCTTCTTTGCCGTTGCCCAAAAGAAGTATGTTTTGTTAACTTCTACTTTGACTGCTGTGGTTGATGTCCAATTTGAGTAAAGAGTGTGTTTATATAGTTGGCGTTTTGTTCATAGATGCAATGTGTACAGTTATATCTGGTGATGGAAACTGATCATTGTCTGTTGTTGTTAATGGCTGTTGTATGCAACAACTTAAGTACTCACCCTGTGGACAACTGTGCAGGTATGTTTACATTTACGATAAGAAAGGCGTTGAAATTCACTGTCTTCGGGTAGGACTGTTTCTCAAATTCCATCCAAGCTTTCTTTATGATGTCTATATTTCACTAGGACCTTTGTGCAATTTGTTACAGATAATTCCAGCTGCTGGGTCATAGTTGGCATGCTACAAACTTGACTGCTAAAGTTTCTCAACAAGGTTACTGGACTTGAAGTTTTGCATCAACATATAGTTTTTCTTGAATGACTGAGCAGATGCCTGAATTTGTGTGTGGTACAGGATCATATCTCACCGTTGAAATTGGAGTTTCTTCCGCATCATTTTCTGTTAGCAAGTGTGGACAAGGGAGGAGTATTGCGGTACCAAGACACAAGCACAGGACACATGGTGGCACAACATAGAACTCATTTGGGGCGCAGTGGTGTGATGTGCATGAACCCATACAACTCAGTGATGGGATTGGGTCATAGTAATGGATCTGTCACCATGTGGTCACCAAACATGTCCACCCCACTTGCAACTATCCTTTGCCAGCGGGGTCCTGTAACTGCAGTGGCTTTTGAACAGGCAGGTTTGCAAATGGTTACTGGAGGTATGGATGGGAAAGTGAAGGTATGGGATGTGAGGAAACTGGTCCCATTGCACACGTATTTTGCTCCAACGACTCCAAAGTCACTTGATATCAGTCAGAAGGGTCTGCTTGCTGTTGCAAGTGGCTCTAAAATTGAAATATGGCGGGATGCATTGACTTCAAAACAGGTTAGCTTCATTACTTTTATCCTTCTTGTTTGCTTGTTAGTAGTCTTATTATTGGGGAGCCATGCAAAAAGCTTAAAATTCTCTATTTAGAACTTTCAGAGAGTGATGGTTGTAATTCTCTTTGTTTACAAGTTAGTCCATGTTTTTTGTTTTCTCTACTTCATGAGATATCATTCTGAAGTTTCAGAATCTTTGACTGCTTATGAGCTGTCCAACAGTGGAAGACTTCCCAAGTGAATTCTTGTAGACAGAGCCAGGTTATTATGATTTAGTGTGTTGTGAGAAAAGTGAGTGGGACGTACTAGTAGGGTTCATGTATCCATTCAATGTGGATGATCACTCTTTGGTATGTGGAGAGATTTGCAATCTCAATGTGTTGGGTACCGATATGTTGTATCTAAACTCTGAATTTCTGGCTTAACTTGAAGGTAAAACCATATATGACACACCGGTTGGCGAAGGCAGCACAGGCGCAAGACCTTTCATTTTGCCCCTACGAGGATGTGCTGGCTGTTGGTCATTCGATGGGACTCTCTTCCTTGCTGGTGCCTGGATCTGGGGAGCCGAATTTTGATACATATGTGGCTAATCCATTTGAGACTGTAAAACAGCGACGTGAGGCTGAAGTTCATTCATTACTGGACAAATTACCATCTGAGTTAATTGTCCTGGATCCAACTCAAGTGGGTGCAGTCCAACGTTCTGGCAAGGAAAATGTCTTGGCTAAGTCTTCTCTCAGAAGAGAAGCAAACATAGCTAATGCTGTTGCGGCTGGAAAACCTGTGGCAGTAAAGCACAAGACAAAAGGACGTGACAAACCAAGCAAACGGCATCGCAAGAAGTTTACCAATGTGATAACAGCCACCCGGGCCAAGATTGCTGAGCAATCTGCTGCCAAAGCCAAAGCATCACAAGTGAAACCTGTCAGTGAGGATAATGACTCTATCCCAAGAGCGCTTGCTCGATTTAAGCGGAAGGGATGAGCCTTGTATTGTAAGCCTATGTCAGAAGGAAGTGAAAAAGTCTGGTTGCATGTGTCAATGAGAGTGATCAACAAATTGATGATGTCATCACAAGAGATGACCAGCTACCATTTTTGTTGGGACTGATACTGGGACATGTAGTAGCTGTAAAATTTCTTTTGGTGGAATTCTACAACTACTCATTCTTCTTCAGTGTTGAGAATTGAAAGGGCAAGAATTGAGTCATTTTTGCAGTTGGAAACCTGGTATTTGGGGGTTGCTTTTGGGGTAGTAGTGAAAGAAAGGAAAAGAATGTGAAAGTTGAGAGAGGCCTTTGTTGAACCCTTCTTTTTCCAATATTCTTTATGAAGGGCAATGGACTGAGGGGCATGAGGCCTCACAGGTTCCTGCCCCACCCTGTTCACTGAGTGCTACTACCCTCTGTCACCGTACCCTACTAATTTTTACACCAGGTTTTAGTGTGGTAGGACATTATAGAAATTACGGGGGTGTCTCTTTCTTTAACTGAGATTTAGCAGAACTTACAAGCCTTGGGAGCCTGCTTGACCATGTCCTTTCTCCAATGGGATCAGGTGGCAACTTTAAGAAATAAAACTGTTACAAATGGTGCAAATTTGCAAGTTCTTTCTCATCATTTGTAGATGACTGTATGTGACTACAAGATGATGTGACCTCCGCATCCATTTTACCCGTCCCTGCAGCTCATGCAATGCAGCTGTCAGCTTCTTTTGAAGGAAGAAGGGTGTTTTCTTGATGCAAACCCTAGTCTTCTCAGGATTCATGGCCACAAGCTTTCATGACGTGTAAGTGCAGGTGGGTTCAAAATGCAACTCAATTGAAAGAGTGTAAAAGCTGAGTTGGGTAAGAAGTGTGGAATCCATCCATTCCTTATACTTTGCTGAATGGTCCTCGAAATGTGGGACCAAAGGACAACAACATTATTCCAGTAACGCTTTGTAATTCAGCCCTTTCTTTACATACTGGAGAAATTATGCTGAAACATAAAATAAAAACTTGAAAATGAATTTTGAAGGGTCTTTCAATTGCCAAAATTGAGGGAAAAAAAAAGGAAAATTCGCCTGATTTCTACATTTGGTTTTCACTGTGTAGCCATAAATATAGAAGTTTGAGTAAGATATTTATATTTCATGTTTGGTTTATAGCCAGATTTGGCTAAATATTCCTAAGGATAAGAGCCATTTTTTCTGCACCTTCATATGGATCATCACTACTTATGCAACATTAAAAAAAAATCCTTGGAAAAACACAGCTAGTGGACATTCCTCAAAAAAATGAGACCAAATGAAAAACTACATCATTCCATAGTCCCTCCCTTGCATACAGATTCAACAAATGCAGAAGTAGACCACCCTTAGTTGTGGATGTGAGGATGGCAAAACATATTTTTTCCTTTGTACAACAAAGTTATCTGTGAAGTCAGGTGATTAGGGAGTGAGAACGGCCAGTTTGGACATAATAGGCCATCAAATGCATAAATTCGAATGAAAATTTTCAAAACGAAATAACTAGGACCCAAACTAGTTTTTCCACCAATTTTGGTGGTAAACTGAGTTTCATCCCTCTTTCCTTTTTCCTGAGCTCCTTCACTGCTGCTACATTTGTTTTGAGTGCTCTTACCTGTACAACTACTATAATTACTCTCGACCCTTGTGCATTGAATGCTGAGTTTCAGCATTTCATACTGAGATTTAACAAAATTTCATTACTTTGTGGGCATCACTGAAAGAGGGGATAGGGGGTGAAAGAGAAGGTGACTTAATGGATTACTTTAATAGTCTATGTCTAATTCCAGTAGAGTAAACAAGGCTCCAAGTTACATGCTATAAAAGAACTCATAGAGAGAGACAAGACAAATGCCAACAATAGCAATTACAAATAATAGCCACTTCACCAAAAGGGTACTGCCCCTAGTCAAGGGTGAGCTCTATGCCAGTCATATTAATGAAATTAAAGCCATTGTAGGGCAATGTGAGGGGATTGGGGAATGGGGTAAGGAAAAGAGGGGTGGCTGGGGGTACAGCCCTGAGAATCAATGTTAAGAGGAGTTTGAGATTTAAGATTATGTTTATTGAGGATGCCGATAGATAATTATTGGATTGAGTTTAGGTGCAAGTGGATGTGCAAGTGGATGTGTAAATTTTTGATGTGGGAGGATGAGATTTGGAATCATGTTTGTGAAGAGGAAGACATGTGGAAGTGCACTCATCCTCTTTGACTAGCAATGAGGATTAGGAGGGGTCAACTAGCCATCCTCTAGAACAAATGGTGTTCAAAAGAGGGTTGTATTTGTGGAGTTTTCCCAGCAATAACATTTTTCAAATTTTGATCATGGCAACATGTGAATTCAATGAATTGGATGTGAATTGAAAGCCCCTAGGGCTAGTGAAGGCTTTTGCTTTTAAATAACAAGTGTTTGTTGAAAGGTATGTTCTTTTGAAATGGTTGTCTAGATTAAAAGTGGACACTTGTTGAATACCCTAGAATCACATGGATCCTTTGGATGTGCTCGAATGTTCACCAATCTCTTGAACGATTGCATACATTAGGAAATCATGTCACCTGACCAAGTTTAGTTGTGTCGAAGCCTTCCATGTGACACTTTTTACAACTATGTATGACATGTTGGAAAATTCATAGATTCAAAAAGAATCCTTTTATTACATTAATTTTATGATTGTTGGGCATTTGAGCACATGCAAAGGATCCATGTGATTGTAAGGCATGCAACAAATCTCATCTTTTGGTCAAGACATCTATTTCAAAAGAATGAAAGTAAGTTGTAAGAAACATACATTATTTTTAAAAAATGCATTCAGCAAAAGTTCATCCATCATGCTCCCTTTCGGAAAATGAAATGTGCTATTTGGTTATAGCCTTGTTCTATTTGAATAATACACTTTTGTACTTCTTGTCTTGCCATACTTTGTGTGGCTATATACTATGAAAAACAATACCAAGATTAAGGGATTGCAAGGAGGAGAAAGATTTTTTCATGTGTTTTCATGCATGGTAAGGAAGAATAGGTCTAGAGCTTAAGGAACTAAAACTAACCCAATGGTAGATAACAAACCCAAGGTTGATAACTTTGCAAATGTGAATCCAATGTTAAGAAAGGTGTACAATTCAATGGACCACCCAAACCCATATCATCATGGGCTTGGTGCAACAATGGTAGCACATCACATGTACTTTGTTTTAAAAAATTGGAAGCATTGTGGACTACCACATATTTTAACTTCTATTCTTTTGCATTGAAAAATTGAGGCTTGTTGAAACTAATGACAAATAGACTAGTTTCTTTCACCACCATTTTGTTAGGGTGTTCCTTCATTGCATCTATTGTATTTTGTGTCTTATTATTAAGTTATTATGTTGTTGGGGTTGATGTTTGGTGTGGTTATCATCATTTATCTTCCACATTTAAGTCATTTGCTATTGCATCCCTTGAATTTTTCGAACTATGAAGCTCGAAAACAATCTTTGAATCTTCATTTCCTCACTAGCTTGTCGTGGAGGCTCTTTTGTTGGTTGACTTTGGATGAATGAATTTAATCACATGAATTTTGTTTTTGACTATCATATAATGTTTATTAGATTGATGAAATTTTTTGGTACCAATTGAAAAAAATGTATTTCAACATGGCCTTTACATTCTAAGTTTTAGGAACATCTATTACACCACCTTATAAGATTCATGCAATTCATCGCTTGCGTCCCAAGGTCTAGAAGAACCTTATTGTTGCACCTACACATGGAGGTTTGACCATTAGTTTGGTAGTATTGTAAATGGCTACCACACTCAAATACTCTAGCAAAAAAAATTCAACATGAAATTTGATGTGGAATAATTTGGGAGCTTCATGTCCAAACTACTAAACACTAGTTTTCTTCTAGCTTTAGGAAATTTGAGATGAAGAAAGAATGCCAATTATAATTAGAAATTACCTTTACATTTAATCTTCAATTAAACCAAAACCTTATTCTCCATGTTCATCATTGCCTTCACCATCATCCTCAAATGCAACTATTAGTTCTTTGACTAATAATTGGTTTGGGGTGACCATTTCACCAACCATATCATTCACATTTGGAAGGGGGGTAAAAGCACACTACACTAGACCAAAAAGGGTAGTTGAATGTCCATTTTTATAAACCAAATCCAATGATTTTTCCAAAAAAACATTAAAATATGTTGAAGTTCACATTTTTTTTTCATTTCCAAGTTCATACCATCATAGTTTAAACATTTTTAAAAAACATCTAAAACTATGGGTCTTGAAAAAATCAATTTAGTTATTGAAATGGACATTACAATTTTTCATTTTAAATCTTAAATTTTTTTAAAGACTTTTTATTACTTGATTTTTTCATTTTAAGTGTTATATATGGTACTTCAATGTGCAGTGGTAAAAAGTTGTAGGCTTAATTTCCAACTCCAGTAGAAGAAAAAAATCCATAATGATATTTTTTGGGGAGTAGTTTGAACTGTGACATTGGATGTACTATCCTTTGTAAAATCCACCTTGGATTCAACATTTATCCTTTTGGTAAAAGAAAATTGGGTTTATAATATTAGAATGTAGGTTTCAATTTTTCATCTCATTTTTGCCAAGTTTCTCAAATAAATTTGAATACAATGCAACAATACTTGACTCATCCAAAAGAAACTACCATTGTGACTTTCCAAAAACATTCATTGTAATGTGTTTTTACAAAGGGGGGCATGTGTTTGTTCAAGTACATCTATCACTCTTAGACCTACATAAACGTTATTACAAAAATTAAACATGGGAATATTTGGATTTGATTCCATGTTAAATTTTGACTTGCGCCTTTTTGGCTTTCAGTGCAATACAATTCAACCTTCTAATTACGCCGCAATTTAACATCATTTGTAAAAAAAACTTGGCTATTGTGCATTGGAAAACCCTAAGGACTAAGCAAAAAAAAGGGATCGAACATTCAAAGTTCACCAAAATGAAACCATATTCATCATGTTTCACAGTTATAATATAACTTTTGTAATTTGCCACCACTTAGTTGCAAAGAAATACAACAGTTTGAAACCTACCATAATCCATGTCTAGTATTTCCTCAATTCACCCAACATATTATAAGGATGCCACCACCAAGTTTTTGTCATTTGAATGTGAATGACATTTTTGTTCAAACATTGCTACCACCCCTAAATTTAAACATGACAAATGGTGTTCAACACTTGCCATTCGTAAATGGTTTCCAAATGCACACATACATCGATATCCAATAGCCATTTTTAAAGCTCGCCTACTTATTGAGATCATGTAATCTATGACCTCCACAACTGCAACCATGTTTTTTGCAACAATATTGATAAACCACAATTAAAAAGGCAATATGTCTACCAAGTTGTTTGGTAAACAAGTTGTTTCCTATTCCTTCTTGTTGTCCTTTGTGCAAGCACTTCCCTTGCAATTGTTTGTTGTTGCTGAACTATTTAATACCTCTCCTACATAATAATTAGCCAACTATGAATCAAGGTTTGGTTCTTGGCAAAACATAAATATTATGTTTGGGTAGATTAATCTGTGGGTTTACATTTAGTGTTGTGGTGAACAAACCATAAACTAGGGAAAAAATGATTGGGTAAAACATTCCATCAAATGAACAACATGGCACTTTACAAACTATGATAACAAAAGACTTAGACATGATCTTTAAATGCTTGAAATACATCTTAGATCGTAAATAATAATATTTTGCATGAATGATAAAGTTATAAAAACATTTAGATTTTAGTTACACTGTGGTTGCATTATCGAGCACAAAAATGTGGGCCCATCTTTTAAGATCAGTACCCAATCTTCAAGGGTGCATGTTGCCTTCAAGTATTTCATCATGCATTGTTGACTCCACTTTACTATCCCACATTCTCCTCCTTGTAGATTTCATTTCTTGAATGTATTCGATACAAAAGCCTAATGTTTCTTCAATGGCATACTTAGTTGCCATGTTTATTTATGGTCATGTTTGATATTTAACATGTATTTTTTTAGGGCTTTCATGTATCGTTCCATGGGGTACATCCATTGTGTGTGAACTGGGCCACACATGTCAAGTTCTTCCATGAAGTGGAATATTATATGTGATATCACATCAAAACATGTATGTGGGAAGACGTTTTCTAAAATACACATGGTTTTTGCAACTTCAACTTTTAACACTTCCGTGGTATTTGGGTTAATCATTTTCAAGCAAAGTTTGTTAAACACTCGATGCCTTAAGTTGATAAGGGATTTTCATGTCTATTCTTGCATCAATGTATGGAGTCAAAGTGGTAGTAACTATTTGCATAAGGACATGGTAATCATGGCATTTTAATCCTCTTAACTTCACATCTTTAGCTATCCTACTTCCCAACTTTGCAACATAATTTGCTAAAGTCCTCAACAATTTGATAATTTGTAGGATTTTTTATTTTTATTTTTTGTCAGCACACATGGTGCAACTAGTTTTATGTAATTAAAATTAGGCAATTGTTTCAACCAAAGTTCAAATTAAATGTCAACCTCCTCCATATCCTTCCAAACAACCATTATATAAATATTGTTTTCAACACGTTTTTGCATATTTTTTCTCATAGTGCATCACATCCAATGTGTGCCTCACTATTAGAAACTATCACATGAAAACAAAACACACAATAAACCAAGTAAATTGAAAACCAAGTCTTGTGAATAAATCAGTTTCAAAATTGGTGACTAGTTTCAACATCTCATGTAAACATTGGAATCCCATAGTCTAGTATGCACCTTATGTCATGCACATCTCCAACCAAATTGTTTGTTTGACCCACAAATTGCAATTTTTTTAAGGCTACATGTTGGACCAATTAAATGCACCAATGAAAGGCATCCTATTACATATGGTGTAACCTAAGACTTTATGGGATTGTAATCAATTCCAAAAGTTACTTGAAAACCTATTAGATGGGTAAAACTTAAATAATCTCCTCCAAATACCAACACCATGTTAATATGAAACAACATCAAGTGTAGATAAGGTTGTGTTGTTAATTGAAAATTAAAGGAGCTAAATAATGTTCATAAAGGGGTAATTAGTGCATTTGGTATACCATTTATTCTTATTCATATTTAAACAAGGTGCCAAAATCCCATACTTGCCATATGCGAGAAGAGTACCCTTAAGTCCTAGCATTAAGACCAAACCAAATGTTTTGAAATCATCATAAACTAGACCACCAATAATTTAGACTAGCCAAAGTGAAGTAGTACCTTCTAGCATTGTTTTAGTAATGGTACTTTAGATATTATCACAAATGTAGGTGAATATAATCCCAAATCAAAAACAGAAAAATTATCACATATTCAACAAATATCTAGCTCAACAACAAACCACTAATTAAGCAAAATCCCATGTTATTCACATGCAGAATGAACTTAGATCAAATGTATAAGCAAGTGGTTGTTTAAAGCAAATGGCATCCACATAATTGAAATTATACAATGTCATGTACTAAAAATTATGGGTACAAAAAAATAGATCAGATTTTGTTCTTTACATTCCAATATAGTAAACAAAAGAATATGTTTTTCCATGACGTTCACACCATGGATATGAATAGGGTCATTTTTAGGGTTTGTAACCTGCACTTTCCTATTTAGCCATTCTTCACGTTCTTTTGCCTTTCTAAAAAAAACAGTAGTAGATATTTGAGATGGCACAAGTCTAACCTTTGGTTGTCCATCAAATTTACACAATTCCTCCAATATGGGTGTTGCCTCCCAACGTAGCATCGATGTCCAAGGTAGACATTTTTTTAGGTGGGATGAATGTTTGGTTTTTACATTTGGACCACACAAAGGGCAACCCAAATAGCCTTTCATTTTGCACCCCACAAACAAGTCATATGCGAGAAAAATCTTTGAAACCCCTGGTTCCTAATGACATCATATGTTAGAACCCCTACCCACAATGCTTTCAATCCTTCAACCAATGACTACAAATAAACATCAATGTTGTCATTATTTACTGATTTTTTCCTTATAATTAATAATGTCAAGATCACAAATAACCATTTAATTATTAACTAAGGTGGTAGGTTATAGTTCAAGAAAAGGATTTGCCAAGTAGAATGGCTTGTTGACAAGTCAACATATGGATTGACACCATCAAGGGCTAAACCTAGCCTAATGTTCCATGGGTTTGTTGCAAATCTTAACCAAATATTGTCCACATGTTTCCAAGCTTTTGAATCAAATACTAAGCGCACCATTCCATCATCATTCTTGTTTGCATCATGCCAAGACATCAATTCCATGAGTGAAAAACATTGATACATTTGCTTCAAACAAGGAATTAATGTAAAATGTTGAAACATCTTGCAAGGGACACAATCTGACACATCAATAAAATGTGATTTCTTACACTTCGAACAAGATGTAACATCATTTAAGTCCCCTCTAAACAAGACACATCCATTGTAACAAGCATGAATGGACTTGTAACCCAAACCCAACTATTGAATCACCCTTTTAACATGGTACATTGACTTTGGCAAGTTGTTGCCCTTTGGGAATAGGCCAATCCCTAGAAATGAAAAGAACCAATCAGTAAATGCATTATTCACCCCATGTACAATCATTAGATTTAGGAGTAACAAGATGGTAATAAGATGGCTAGTGGGACACCTTTCAGAAAGTGGGGTGCAAGCTTCTTGGAACATTTGGGTCATGGCCATGTTGTCTAAATTCCCCTCTTGTTTTATATCCAAGTTTGGAAGCTTATTGTTTTCTTATCACAATTACAAAGACACCAATATGAGAGTTCACGGAAACAAATTTCTTACAGTAAATAAATGAAATGAAAGTCCAATAATTTGTGTAATATAAATGGAAGTTTTGAACCATTGGCTTTTATAACAAGTCATATGATCTACTTCCAAAGTAAGAGGCAACATTTTGAGTGCAAGACATAGGTTTTGTCCACTAGGTTAAACATAACTTGAAATGATCATGGGTGTGTTCAACAAAATCAAAGAACACAGTGAAATGTTGAGATAAGAAACTATTATTAAGTTCACAATACATTGTTTGGAAGTCAAATTTGTAGAATTTAACAATGGAGATGAAGTCACAAATGAAAGTGGTTTCTACTTCCATGCAAACTTGGACAAGGTTTGTATTAACTCCACATGTGAAACGTTTAAAAGTGCTTCCACATCATTAATTAAAGAACTCATAATTTTTTTTGTAATGTCAATGGTGGCATTCTTGATAGTCATCTTTATAACCAAAGGCTTATATTTCGCCAATCTACCCACTTGGAAGGTGACAACATAAATTTAGTCAAGTATTTATGTTTTTCAAATTTTGTAAATTATTGCCTTTGCTTTCCAAATTTTCAATGTGTTGTTGGCCTCAAGATGTCATTTAAGGGTAGTATGAACAAAATAATTATGCATGGAAGCAAACATATATTAAATTTGGAAACCAAACTTGAGTTGTTCAAGGTTTGAATAGTTAACACTAGTAGTAATTAGCCAAAATGTAAGCACCAATATATTTCTAATTATATGCAATTATTAATCATTTATGACTAACTTTGAAAGTATTTGCAATTATAGGATCAAAATTCAAACTTGTAACTTATGATTTGTTTTAGGCAACTAATGTGAAAATAATTGCAAAATTAACGTTGTTGTGATTAAAATATAATCACAAACACTAATCACAAATTATGATTTTTCTTTTAATGTAGGTCGTTGCGATGAACCATGTGATGAACATCATTCACAAATGGAACATGTTTCTACATGAATTAGGTGATAACACCATTTTTCACACCATGAAAAACCATAATTCCATTTGCACCAAAACAAACATGAGTTTGTTAATAATATCCATTTTTTCAACCCACATATTCAACAAGATTTTGGACTATCAAGGAGGTCAAATTGTCAACAACAATTTCATTAAATATCCTATACAAGTTGAACAAATTGGGGAATCTTCTCCATTGTTCAATCATAGAGACATGAGTAGACAACCAACTTTGATTATCGATGGTGGTGACTTTGTCATAAGTTTTTAAAATATGATTTAATTTTTGCACAACTATTGTGGCATTATGAACAACTTCCTACATTACCTTTGCCATGCTCCACCTTGTAGAGTTGAATTAATATTTGTGAGGATAATTTTCAATATTGAGAAATTGGAAAAGAAATTTGAAAGCTACAAAATCAATCATGGGTCTACCTTGTTGTAAAGATGCCACATTGTAACAAATTGAAATATTTTTATTTCCCCACCTTTCCATGATTCTGAAATTAAACTAGTATTATGTCACACCTTGTGGAGGCAAACAATTTCTCATTCTTCACATGCGTGTTAGTAGGACATAAGTAAAACTAACCAACAACAAAACTAGGTTTTGCAATAATGCACTTTTTCAACCCATATTGTTTCACCAAGGAAACCAACTTTGGCACTTGGAGTTTTTCCCTCCTTTCAACAATAGAACACACATTACATTTCACCATTTTCATCTTCATGTCTTTCCCACAAATAAGTTTTACCTAACAACACTTCACAACCTAATGATCATGAACAACCCGATTTAATTCCCATTAAGGTTTCCTTCTTTTTATTTTCAATTCACTACATTTAGCTTCAACTTTTGGAGGATTTGAAGTAATAACAAGTTTAGATGTCATTTCTAAGGTAACTTTATACTTCCCTTTTGCAACTACCAAACACAATGGCATTGGCAAACTTTCAACAATTGTAATTATTTTGAATGCATTCCCATTCAACATAAGTGGAAATGTATTATTTGCATTACTAAGGTTTGAAAAATTAAAAAATGTGATAATAGGAAAAAAAAAAAAAAACTTGAAACTTGTCAAAGGTTTTAAAATTTGCCATAGTTGGATGTAAACAAATGGAAAATCTACAACTAAAATGAATCAAATTCAATGGGTTTTTTGGCCAAATGTTAGCTTGTTGAAGCTTTCTTTCACAAATGTTAAGGTCAATCAAAGATTTTTTCAAAATGTTGGGTAGAAGGTAAAAATAAAGTGCAATAATACATGAATTTCACAGATTAAAACTTGAAGAACCAAACACAAACTTCTATCACAAATGTTAATACACAAAGGGGTGTAAAAAAGACAAAACAAACATGATGAGGTTGAATTGTCACAAATGTTAGAATGTAAAAAGGTGCAAAAAGAAACACAAACATGATTTCTTATGAAGATAAAAAAAATACAATTGCACATACTTTGAATTAAAATGCAAGTTCCAATCATTTGTTGACGCACTCCCAAGCTCTTTAGTGGACTCAAATGTGAGTCTAAAATAAAAACAGTGGAAGAACAAGGAGTCGGGGCATGCTTCATGGCTCACAGCACTTTGGAGGTAAAGGGGCGTGTTGGAGCTCTGGGATGGGACTAGGAAGAGTGACAAGCATCAAAAACTTACATGAACCTGCACAAAACCAAACACAAGGTGGTTAATGCATAGTTGGTGCACTTTTGGTGCTAGGACGAACCACGGGTAAATTCAGATTCACAAGACTCACCACGACCCGGACTTGGGGGAAGCCACCACCTTCCCCCTCATAGTATACTATGTACCTCTTCACAAGGCCCACATCCAAATGGCATTTTGTCGCGGGACTCCCAAATGGGAGTCCCAAAATTCCCAAAGTTGGGACTCCTACGGGTTTAGGGCCCCATAACTTTACGTGTAGACCTCCGATTGAAATGAGGTTTCAAAGTTGTAGCCCTTGTCAAGAGCTTTCCAACAATGTGTCGCACACCACTTACACACAAGGAAATCAGGTCAATTCTTGACTTTTAATGGTTAGGAGTCAAACTGCCAATTTGATTCTCGACCTTTCTTTTGGTCATAACTTTTGTTTTAAGTGTTCAAATGGGTCATGCAAGCACATTTTAGACATATACGTTTCAATATCTTTTCAATGATATAAATAACTCTTCAATCCAATGGGTTTTGACCCCTGCAATCGCTCTTTGAACATTTGGGAGTCCATTGGGATTCCAACTCCCAAAGTGGGAGCTCACTTGGGAGTGTGATGGTTCATTCCCTCACACTCACTTGCAATCTTAGGAGCATGAAATGTGGCTCCCAAGCTTCCCTCTTGGCTCGTGCCTTTGCAAGCCCTTACCTTGGTTGCGAACCCAAGGCTAGGATTGTGACATTTACCCTTTGTACATATCACCAATCTTGAGTTATAATATTTAAGAACACCCCCCCCTTTTCAACCAAAAAACACACTAAAAAAAAATGCAACCCATAATCAAATTTACTTTCAAGATTGGAATTGAAGGGGCACAAAAGATTATTTGCATGCTACAACTTGATTTTACTCCTCGTATTTCCTTTAATAATTTTGTTCCCTATTTAGATTTTTCCCATGCTACATTAACTCATTAATACAACTACAATCTCATCATACAACAAATATTAACAAACAAAATCTTGTGTGGGTTTTTGTGGTGATCTCCAAATTGTAGTTTCAATGTTGGTGATGATGGCTTCCCATTGCAATAGACGAAGAAGCAAAGGAGTTCATGGGGTCATCAAGTTCATAGAATTCAAATGTTCATAACAATTGGTGGAGATGACACACATGCCTAACCCCATAACCATCCCCTCCCATTATTATCATCCAAATCCTATGACATAAATTCCTTGAGGCTTTTTGCTAAGGATTTTTTTCATTGGTGTGTGAAATTAACCAAAAAATTCATTGATTGTGAATAGTGGGTACAATAACCAAACCCAATGGTTTTTTAAATGATTTTTTTTATAGAAAACTAAAACTAATAGAGTCCATAAATTTGAAAACATAACCTTAATATTAAAAACACCTCCAACCAACAACTTTGAAAATGACTTGTACCCAAAAAATAATAGCACTCATGTAAGGCCTGTCATTTAAAAAATATATCTGAAACAAAACCCACCCACCCCAATTGTCATGGCCCACCATCAATCAAAATACTTGTATCTTTCATCTATCAAAGCATTTTTGGACAATATGGTGTTTTTTGAACAATGTTCAAGCCCATTTTACAACCAGTGTATTTGATTTCATTTGTCTTGCTCATCTTGCAACATGCTTCATATAATTTTGTTTGCTTTGTTCGTGTAACAATCTGTTTCATTCGATTTTATTTGTTTCGTTTATGTCACAATGTGTTTGTCTTATTCATTTCACAACTTCTTTCAATTGCAACAAGATGGGTGATATGGCAACAACTTTTCAAGATTAGACATGCATTTGAAGATGAAGTTTTGGTTGATCTTATGTTTGTTGCATTGTTGTTATGGTTACCAAAGCTTGTTCAAAAGATGGATGCATGTGGTGTTGTAGGTTTGAGCTCCATTAAAAAATGCACAAGTGCATTTCACATGCTTATGTAAGATCACACTACCAATGCTTGTGGTGAATATTGCAAAATCAAAAAAATTGTCCTATTGCTTGATAAGGTTACTTCACAAACAAAGATGGGAACAAATCATTGATTTTGGAAGCAATATCTAATCAAAGGTTATGGATACATATGGCATTTCAAATTGGTAGGAAGCAACAACAAAATAAATGTTTTAAATAGGAGCCCTTTGATTCAAGGTTTGTTGAAGGGTGGAAGTGTTAACATCAATTTCAAAATGAATGACAATGTGCATCCTCATTATTATTTACTTGTCAATGGCATTTGTCCTTGATGACCGTGTTTTGTATTTACCATCCATGAACCAAAAGGAAAAAAGTGCCAACATTTGTCCAAATTACAAGAAGCGAGTCACAAAGATGTCAAGCACTACCTTAATGTTTTGTAGGTGAAGTGGCAAATTGTGGCCAGTTCTTGTCAATTGTGGGATTATAGTGTGATTGCAAATGTATTGACGACATGCATCATATTACACAACATGGTAATGAAAGATGAGTAAGATGAGATCTTGGAGCTAATCATTAAAGAGTCCAATCTCATTCAAATGAGGCACATAAGACATTAAGAACCAACATGGATACTACAATTTGAAAAGTGATTTGGTGGATTGCTATTGGGCATTGAAAGGACTCAACCATTTCCAATCTCTTTTTATTTCACACAAATTTTGCATTTTTTTTATCTACAAAATTTTCACAGTTTTTTGGCTATGTATCTAGCTCGTCAAATCTATGAGAATTTTGATCTATAATTGCCAAATTGCTTGCCACAAGGGGGGTGAAGCTTTTTGTTGCTTCATTTGTTTGAGGTGTTGAATTATGCATTACTATGTTTGGGTTTGAGGTGAGGTCGAAGCAGTTATAATTCGTTCCTCTTGTCTTCAATGAAAGGCAATATTTGTCAATTGATAGTCCTCTGCAACAAAAACTTACTTTCGATTGCAACTGCAAAAGGACACTGGCTACCGTGGCTGTGTCAACAATGTTGGATGACACCATTTTGTGCACAGTCGTATCAGAAATGTAAGGTAAGTGAGAGCATCTCCAGCGGTGCTCAGAAAAAGCCAAAATATGCGGTTTGGCTCAAGAAATTGGTTTTGGCTCAGCATAATTGCACACGTTGCAGTGGCTTGTAAAAGACGCAGCACATGTGTCCACCTGCAGAAAAGAGTCTAATAAATTATGATCAGACTTCTGCTCAGTATTTCTAATTGTTCCGTTCGTAATGATTGGTCCAGGTGGTTTGCTATTAGTAGTCCCTCACCTATTTGCTGTCCCAAGTTTCACTTTCATGGTTGGGGTTTAGGGTTTAGGGTTTTGCAAAAAAGTAAATAACTAAACTTGGACGTGAGAAGTATTTTGGCAGGGTCACATACTGGAGATGCTCTGAGACCCCTTAATTGATCACAGATCTTAAGGTTGGAACCCCAATTTTTGGCTAGACCTTGGATGGTTTTTAGTTTGTGGGTGCAAATGGTGGGGTGTGAATTTTGACCTCTTTTTTTTTTTTTTTTTTGGGGAGGGCCGTTGTTGGCCCAGTGGAGATGCTCTTACTTACTTACCCAACTTTGGTCTCAGCCTCCCACGCCTGAACTACTTAGATGGCCTGCTTCAGCCTTGTAGCTAAGCTCAAGATGACAAGGGGGGTATGTCACATTGTGGCCTTGCCATTTACATTAAAAAGTAGTTTAAGGCAAAAGAAGAATTATGGAAACTCAAAATATTTCACCATGCAAAAACATAATCTTAAAAAAAAATTCTCTAAAAGAAACCAAAATCCTTCAAGATGCTATAATAACTCTATGATAACTAATCTCAAGTTTCAACACAAGCCAAAATCTCATCTTTCAAAAATCCTCATATAAAAATAGACCTATTACCTAAGGGCCAAAATCCCTCAAGCTACTATAATACTCTATAATGAATCTTAACACCAAGGCAAGGCCAACAAATACATAGTTCGCCGTGATAGGTTTTCTAGTATTTTGGATGTTCATAAAGCACTGGCAGAAATTTTCTAGTAGAGATGTATGGAGGAGGGCACATTACAAGCCTAATTTTTCATGGACAAAAGCTGAGGTGCTTTGAAAAGTGGAATGGGCAAGTCAAAATGTAAACATTTCCAGGTTTAAATACCGCAATACCTTGGCGGCTTTGGCATAAATTAAATTATTTTTTAATCTGTCAATTTTTTTTATAATTTTATTTTTTAATACGTTGAAAATTTCACTAAAACAGCTCAAACTGTTTGAAATAAGTACACCGTCCAATAAATAAATTTTTATTCTTTATTGTTGAAATTCTCAAAATTAAAAACCTAAACATTGGAGTCAGAAAATTTTAATTAAATTAATTATTAGACATTCATGTGCCCAATCCACCAAGATACTATGGTATATTCACAAAGAAGAAAAAGCCTAGAGTATAACCTCACTCAAGAGGATGAGGGTCTAAGTGTAGGTTATATAGTTCACCCTGGCTGGAAATCAAATCCTCATTCAAAAGATTTGGTACAATTGGGAGCCTGTGTTTGGGCATGCTTTGCTCTAATGAATAATTTTTGCTGGCTTATCTAGCAAAGCTTATGAGTCACCAGATCTCACACACAAAGTAAAAAAAGATGATGCCTTTTTTTGCTTACAATTAAAATCACCTTGAATTCTCTCTCATTTCATTTCAAGCAACCAATGTCAATAGCTTTTCAAGAGATCAAGATCAATGAGGAGGAGCTATGAGGCTAACTACCTTGTGACACTTCCTAATAACTAACTTTGATTTGTTAATTGCCTTATGCATAAAGAAAAGAAAAGCCTTGTTGCAATGGCATTCCCAACCTTGGACATTGAGGTAATGCCTTGACAAACAGGGCCTTCTTCCTGTTGAAGGGTTTAGGGTTTAATGGGAGATGCTAAATACGGTCTAGCAAGCTTTATCTAGGGCATATTTATGGATTGGTGTGTGGGGTTTTTTTTTTTTTTGGTAGTGGGCAGCTCTTGTCCTTCACCATCCATAATTTCTCTTGCTTTAAGGAGAAAACACATTTGAATGCTTTTTTTTTGTTGTTGTTCCTTTGTTAAGAAGTTTGAACACTACAAATTTGACAAAAAAAGTAAAATAAAATAAATAAAAATTTATGCCGAATCCATTCAGGTATTACAGTATATAGGACCTAAGTGTGTGTGTGTTTTTTTTTTTTTTTTGGCGAATTTTCG
>Ga0209208_10000061_pt1 | contig 102560 bp, 80 predicted proteins | sample S1TSphfallax_3_FD_187694 | JGI IMG/M metagenome (GOLD analysis project Ga0209208, IMG submission 187694) | Host-associated microbial communities from peat moss isolated from Minnesota, USA - S1T2_Fd - Sphagnum fallax MG (SPAdes) (version 2) | ecosystem: Host-associated > Plants > Peat moss >... | reverse complement strand
TCCCTCTGGAGAGAAGGGTTATGCAGTGGGCCCTGGAGGACAGGACACATCTGGTCCTTATCCTCCTGCAGCATATCCTCCCTCTGGAGAGAAGGGTTATGCAGTGGGCCCTGGAGGACAGGACACATCTGGTCCTTATCCTCCTGCAGCATATCCTCCCTCTGGAGAGAAGGGTTATGCAGTGGGCCCTGGAGGACAGGACACACCTGGTCCTTATCCACCAGCAGGATATCCTCCCTCTGGAGAGAAGGGTCTGGCAGCAGGCTATGGAGGACATGACTCATCCGGTCCTTACCCCCCGGCAGGATATCCCCCCTATGGAGTGTACAGTCATGCACCAGGCCCTGGAGGATATGGTTCTCAACCCCCTACTTCCTATGGAGCAGCAACTGGGTATCCACCATCTGTGTCACATCAGCAGAGTTATGGAGCTCCTCATGCTTATCCACCTGTGGCTGCCTATGGCTCTCCTAGCTCCCATGAGTTTCACGCTCTTCGTCCAGCTGGTTATCCTCAAGCACCATATGCAGGTAGTCCCTTCCCTCATTCTACAAGTGCAGTATGAGTAGTTTGGGTACAGTAGCTGGAATCATTGGTGTAATGATTTGTCCCTTCAACATTGAAACTTCTTCAATTAGAGGCTTGGTTTGTCCCCCTTGTTTTGGAGGACAGTATGTTGTGATGCTGTTCATGTAGTTTATCCCAAATGCTTTGTATGTGGAATTTGGCAGCAGGAGCAATGGGAGGATATGGTCTCCACACAGCTGGAAAGCATGTGAAGTATGGAAAACACAAAAAGGAGGGGAAACACAAAAAGGAGGGCAAGCACAAGCATGGGAAATTTGGCAAGAAGCACAAGAAAAAATAGGTTTGTCACTGGTGATGTAGCAAGCAAGTATAGTATTTTGAGTCATTTCTCACACTGGAGTGAGGGAACCATGAGTGCAATTTCAGGAGCTCAAATTTTTTCAAAAAAATTTGGGGTCCAAAGGGAACCTCCTACAGTTTTGTTGTGATGTAGTGAACTTCTTCCATCTCTTCATCTCTACTTGTTACTGGTCCACTTTTCACAGTACTTTGATTTCATATACAGGGAGTTTTCTGTCAACTTCCCATAAGTGAATGACTCCTACATTCCAAGGTGGAGGAGGTATTTTCTCCAACACAGCCTTCAACAAATGTAGAGTCAAACACATGTGATTGATTCTTGTTCCATAGCCATTTTTGAGCTTTTAATGGTGTATAGCAATTGAATTTGGGTTGTGAGTGGTATCTTTGTGACCTGTGTATTGAGGGGAACTTGGCGTTTGATCGATTGGTCAGAAAGATCCTGCTAGATTCAGTTCTCTATCTGATTGTGTCCCAGCCACCCATCTCATCATTGGACTTGAGTTGAAGGTGGACTATTGAAAATCAAGTTTGGAAGAACCTTCAGATGGCTGATTTGTGTCAGTGATGATCTTAGTCTAGTGCTAGGCAGCAGCTCTGTTAGTAGGAAGTGATTTTTCTGTAGGCAAGTGGAGTCAAATTTGAGGGTTTTGCTGAAAACTATAATGTAGTTGATACTGTTTGTAGAATATTGCTGGTTTCTTTCTTTTTCTGGGGCTTCCTTAATGCCTACATGGCCAATAAGCCAGATCTGGCTTTATTTGGAATTTTAGATGTCTTTGGTGATGGAGATTTTAAAGTTTTCCAAATAATTTGTTTGATTGCATAAAGTTCTCTGAAAGCTCTTTGATGTCCTGCTAACCAGTGCTTTCACCCAGATTTCAGTGAGGGATTGATTGTACAAGTGCTTGAATCAGGTTTTCAATTGGTGAACCCAGTGGGCCATAGTCAGGAGTGCAGGAATGATGGTGGTCGGGATCACATATCGGTAGCAGGGGCTAACTCTGGAAACTCATTTATAAGCTTATCTAGGAGTTGTGATGGCTACAGGCACTTGGATTATTGGCTTAGCTTCCCTATGAAGTTGTTGCTTGTTTTCAATATTCACATTTTAAAAGTTGCAATTTCATTTTGCTCAAGGGGTCATGTTTTGCCATGAAATTGTGTTATGAGTACCTAACTTGGTTATTGTGAGTGCCATATTAGGGTGAATACATGATTGTCATGTCTGGATGCCTTCTTTTGCCATAGAAACTTCAGATTGGCCCTCAGGCAGCACCTGTCCTGTGTGTAGCACATGAGCTCAATCTGGCTTTGAACTCATGAGAGTGTGCTCGGTTTTGTCTGAACTTTGAAGGGTGTGCAAACTTTGAATCCAACTTCTGGCTTTGAAATCCCATTTGCGGATGAGTACATTGGGCCAGATTTCTAACCAGGGCTCTATGTAGAGCTAAAGTGGGTGTTAGAGAGGGCTGGGGGTTTAGGGTTTAAGGTTACTTAAACCGTGGAGTCGAATTATCACTCACATGGAATTGGCATATCTTAATATACATTCATGATTATTTAATTGTATCTTCTTTAACGAGTGGTGGTTGTAGGGCTTTCTTTTATCTTGCCATAGACTGATCCAGTGTTCTTATTTTCAATTTTCTGATGTGGGATAATTGATGAATTCTGCCCCAAAAAAGAACACTCTATCATTTGAGCTACCTTAGTACTTGGGCAGCTTTGACTTGAATTAAATTATTTCAGAAAATATGTCCAGTTGTCAAAACCCTGATCTGTATGTGTCCAAAAATCAGGAAAACCTGCAGATATCTGTTGAAACCTTGCGGTGCCAGATGTAATATATCTAAGAGAAGCTGCAACCCAGCTTTGTGAAAAATAGTACGGTACAAGTTTTGCATGGGAGGACTAGTAGTACTAGCACTACAGAAGAAGAAAAAAGAAACTTGAATGGCTTGAGCACTTAGAAGAGCAAGTAATGAGTCAATCCACAGTCTTCAACTTACCAGTAGCTGCCAAAGGAGTTGGATGCCCACGACCAAGTACTCCGAAATTGGCATCATCACCAGTACGACAGCAGCAGACTTTCGACACAAATTCTTCAATTGGGCAGAGGTGCAGCTTGGATTCTCTTACAACTCTTGCACTTATCATGCAATGATTGGGATTTTGGGTAAGGAGAAACGATATGAAGACATAGAGGCACTGCTTATAAGCATGCGAAAGAGCGACCGCAAGGTCACGCCTGAAATTTACATAGGTTTGGCCAGAAGCTATGGGTCTGCAGGATTGTTGGAGAAAGCTACAGAGGCATTAGCCAAAGCAGGTTTCCGTCAAAAGGCACTTGCGGTTTACAAAGTGATGGGCCAGTCCCGGTTCCAACCCGATACCTACACCTTCAACAATCTCATGCATGCTTTCAAGAACACAAAAGACCTGTATTCTGTTTGCAAATTATTTGAAGAGATGAGGAACCAGAATCGTGAGCCGGATGTAGTTACGTTCAACACGTTGATTGATGCGCTGTGTAAAGCAGGTGAAGTTGATAAAGCAGCCTTCATTTTCGAGGAAATGAAGCATCGAGGTTCTGGTCCAAATGTCGTCACATTCAATTCACTGATCCATGAAAAGGGCAAGGCCAATCGCGTTGAAACAAAACTCTAGCTTTTCAAAGAAATGACAACAAGAGGCCTGGTTATCTCGACAGTCACCTACAACACTCTTCTTTATGTCTTGGAATCTCTGGCCGAGTCCACACGGCACTCAACCTGTTCAGAACAATGCTAGAGAGAGGATTAATGCCGGATGTTATCACCTACAGCTCTCTAATACAAGGGTTAGGCATCGCTGGTCGAGCCAGTGAGGCTCGTAAGCTTTTCGACGAAGCTCGAGGTAGGGGCCCTGCTGTGGATGGGTGCACATATAATGTCCTTGTGGATTTTCTTTGGAAGCTGGCAGATTGGACGAAGCTTAGCAGGTCTTTTGGTGAAATGAAACGTGAAGATCCCAAACCCTGAACCCTGAATCCACTCAGGTATTTTTTGGATTTTGATGCCTTTTACAATTTGAACTTCCATAAGTGTTCATTGTTCGACCTTTCTTAACTGTAGTTCTGTTAGCCCAAAGTTTGGAATAATGCAACTATATTGTTGGATGGATTTTAAGGGGGTTGTTCATTTGCATTCATACGCCCACGTTGTTTTCAGAGGAAGGGTATATCCCAGATCGGTACACGTATAGCATATTACTGGACAGGCTTTGCAAAGAAGGTCGGGTGGAGAAGGCCAGCACTCTCCTACATGCTGGGTGTGTTCTGGATATGGTGGTCTACAACTCATTGATACATGGGCTCTGGAAGGCTAGCTAGCTGGGGGAAGCTGTATCTCTTTTGCAAGAGATGCAGTCATGGTGGTGCGAACCGGATGCTATCACGTACAACACTTTCATTGACGAGTTATGTACGGGTGGAAGGATCGATGATACATATAAGCTCTTGGAGGAAATGATATGCAAGGATTGTATGGATATTGTCACATACAACACTCTCCTGCATGGACTTTGCAAGGCAGGACGGGTCGATGAAGCATACAAGCTGTTTAAGGAGATTCAAGCAAGCAGCACCCTCCATTGTAAAGTCAGGCCTAATTATGTGACATACACAACTCTTTTGAGTGCAACGCAGTAAGCCAAGCTTCCAAACTCACAAACACCCTAAAGCAATGGTGGCAGAAGGCAAGACTGGAGTTAAAAAAAGTACACGCTTTACAGTGTTATTATAATTTGTTACAGCAGGGCGATTGATCTCCGCTTGCCCACCTTGTGAAGTAACACGGTAGCTCTTGTGCATTTGGCAATGGAAAGAATTCCATGATCTAGATCTTTCACCAGAATGTCTGGTGTGAGAAACAACTTGGTGTGTTGGTTAGTGTTTGCCATTAACCTATATTCGTCGCCAAGAACTGATGAATTCAGTGCGGGTGTCATTGCAGGTGGTGGTCAATGCCATCTGCAGAGAACAGGGCATTTTTCAGAATATATTTTAAGCTTGGTTATTTGACACAATATTGTATCGGACCTTATGAAATTCAGAAGATCCTGGCTAGGCTTGCACAGTACCTTCTGCACTGATGTAAGGCACTTGGTTTTTTTTTCCCGCCCATAAAATGATCACCAGGTTTTGATGGGAGGTGTTTACAACAGAGTCTTTCCTATTCAAAAATCTTAAACAGGTGAAAACGGATGGGAAAAGAATGGTATGTGTGCTTTTATTCCCCTTCCTTTTCAAAACCTTTTTTTGGTGTTACATCAACTTCCACACTTATCTGTTGTTACGTTTTTGAAACAACAGTTTCACAGCTATGAAAATGTTTGAGTTTGTCATGGTTGATCATTCTATATTTCTCTCTCAAGGTGGGCTAATTCATATGTGTTATTACAAAATAAAATTTCATGATGACATATGGTCCAAACCATTTTGAAAGTAACTTTTTGAAAGTCCTTCCATTGTAATGGGTGTCATACACCATGACCAAATTTCCTTCTTGGAACTTCCCTGGCCTCACCTTCTTGTCAGATAATATCTTTTGACATGCTTGAAACGATTCAATAATTTGATGGGCATGCAATTGGCTTTCTTCCAACTCTACTAATTCCAACAACCCTTTGTGTTGGGATTCCTCCACTTCAAGTTGATGTTGTTTTATTGTGTGAAGGTCATTACCTCATATTTAAGGGGTAATGCTGACTCCACCTTGTAAGCCAACTGGAAAGGGGTGAATCTTGTGGATGACTAGTATGTGGAATTGTGCACCCACATTGCATGGTGTACCTTCTTATCCTGGTTGTGCAGATTTTTGCTTACCTCCATTTCCTTGCTCAGAATGCTACACACTACCTTATTTGTGCGCTCCACAAAGCCATTGGTGCTAAGCTTATAGGTTATGGTTATATGGTGTTTAATGGCCAATTTCTTCATGAGTTCCCGGATAACATCACTTGTAAATTATGGGCCATTTGTCCAAAACCATTCTGAAAAGTATTCCGAAACAAGTCACAATCCTCTTGTACACAAACCTGGCCACTTCCTCCTTCTTGGATGTCTTGAAAGGTCTTACTTTTGCCCACTTTGCGAAGTAGTCTATTGCCACTACCAAGAATCTATAATTCTGTTGAGCAATGGGAAAAGGCCCCAACAAGTTAATTCCCCATTTTTCGAATGCTCCCAATGGCAAAATTGGATGTAGAGAGGCATGAACAATGGACTTATTGATGAAAGCTTGACACACATTACAAGATTGACAATACTCCTTTGCATCCTTGAAAAGGGTTAGCTAGTGATACCCATTGTGCAAAATCTTCTTGATAGTGATTTTGCTCGCAAAATGTCTTCCACAAATGCCCTCATGGAGTTTAGAAAGGATGACTGGAACATCCTCCTTCCCTACAGCTCCACGTAGCACACCATCTTTCCCCCCATGGTACAAGTAGTCTTCAAAAATAGTGTAGGGGCGAGACTTAAGGGCAATTTGTCCTTTAAGTCATTTGTTGGCTCTTTTAGGAAATTTGTGATGCAAAAGATATTCCACAACTTCCTTGTACTCTCTTAACACCTTCTCGACATCGAAAGCAAACAATTGTGCATCTAGAAAGTTGTCATCTTCTGAATGTTTTTTGACCTCTTTGTAGGTTCGAGACAATGCATTAGTATTTCCATGTTTTTTTCTTGGATGGTCTTGGATGATGAATTCATACATACTCTTGGAACAACAAAATCCATCATGCAATCCTTCCTGTAGGGTTGGGTTTCAAAAGCAAGTACTTGAGAGCTTGATGATTTGTGATAATGGTGAATTTGTTTCCCAAAAGGTAATGCCAAAACTTTTTCACTGCAAAGATGATTGCTAAGGCTTCCTATCCGGTGACAATGTAATTTTGTTCAACGAGAATGAATTGTCAACCCACATAACAAATGGGATGATCTTGTTTTTGTCAGCTAAGCTTGAAAATGTTAGTACTACAATGTTGGAAACATCAACATACAACTGATTTAGTACCATTTTGGTGCCATTAAAATCGAGGTGTTTGAGGACAATTCCTTTAATTTTTCAAATGCTTCAATCGCCTTGGCCTCTTCCACAATCTCCATCCCATGTTTGAAAAAAATTGTGAGATGATATGCTTGAGTCACATAACCCTTGATGTACCTTTGGTAATAACTCGTGTGTCCCAAAAATGTTCCCAACTATTTTTTTGTTTTGGGAAATGGGAGATTCTTCAATTTTTCAATTTTGGTAAAGTTTTGTGCAAATGCCATCCTTTAAAACAATATGTCCAAACAAAATTTCTTTTGTGAGTCCAAATTGACATTTTTTTGGATTCAAAGAAGCATTGGCCATCACCAACTAATCTAACACCCATTTGAGATTTCACGAATGAGTTTCTTGATTCCCATACACACAAAAGTCGTTTAAAAACACTTAGACAAATAGTTTAATTTAAGGTTCCAACACTTTGTTCATGAACCTTTAGAATGTTCCATGGGCATTGCAAAACCCAAATGACATTACATTGTAAACAAATGTACCCCATGGAATGGTAAAAACTGTCTTCAAGAAGTCCTATTTTGCAATCTTTATTTGGTTGTAACCACTATAACCATCCCCAAAGCTATATAGTTCATGACCAACAATTTTGTTCAAATTTTCATCAATGAAGGTAAAAAGGTAGTATTTTTTTTTGGTGTAATCATTTAACCTTTAGTAATCGACACATACCCGAAACTTCCCATTCTTTTTTATTATGATAATAATGGGTGATACCTTTTTCAAATTCTCCATTGGCACATGAATCTCACTTCCAAAAGCTTGTTTAATTCTTCATTAATTATTTGTGCATAATTGGGGTTCATCTATCGTGCTTGTTGTTGTAATGGTCTTGCATTTGGAAGTAATTCAATTTAAATTGTGTTATTCCAAAACCACACTTTTAAATCTTTGTAATTTGTGGCAAAGAGATGATGGTATTCACAAATTAAACCTTGGATATTAGCCTTCTCCTTACATGTCAAGTCTTTCCCCAAGGTAATTGGAGATACAACCTTTTCAATTTCCTCATCACTTCTCAAAGTTACAATGGGGGGCATATCCTCCTCTTGTAACTTTAGAACCGTTTCCAAGATGTAGAGGTCCACATCATCTTCATTTGAAGAATCATTGGTGTCAACTTCACTTTCTATGGTTGATTCTTCCAATGAAGTGACGTCTTCCTTAGAAGATTCTCCAACCTTTGCATTCCTTCTCCCATCCACAAAAATTCGTCGTCAATTTGACGAAATGTCAATTGTCATAAATTCCTCCTAATAGTTTCAAGCATGTGCTCTCTTCAACCATGTTTTGCTCAATATCATTGGATAGGCTCCGATTTCACTCTTGATGATTTGGAAATCTAAAGTGGTTGTGACACCAAAAACTAAGATGTTAACCGTAGTGACTATGCCATCCTTAAGTTATACTTGGATTGATGGTCACATCACAACCCCAATGTCTCCATGGTGGCAATCATCATGACATTCAGTCTTGTTCCTCCATTCACCCAAACACCATTCAAAGGTATGCCTTTGCAAACCACCTCCACTAATAGTGCACATGAATCAATTTCGGCTTTGACCGAATGGACTTCCTTTTATTGAGGTTTAATGTGATGTGCATTAAGTCTTCGTCATAGGTCTCGTCTAGCTTTTGGGATCATGGCTACCAATTATCCAATAGTAATGTCAACCTTTTTGGTGCTCAAGTCTTTAATCACCAAATATGGTTTTTTGTCTTGTTGAGATGGAAAAGTCTTGCATACCTAATCATCTTTGATTATTTCGTTTCCCTTTTTCTTGTGCCATTTCCTTCATTTTCTTGTGTTGTGAATTTTTCTTAAGGACTTCTTTACTCTACCCTTCTTAGCCACCATGAGATTTGTTTCAATAGAAAACACATTTTCATTTCATGCTCCTTTGGTTTTATGGAATTCTTGTTCGATAAGATTCACCATCTTCACCTTTTCATGTTCAAATGACATCTTCCTTTTTGGGGAAAGGTCTTCTTGAGATGTTGAACCCCTCTCCACATAATCCCTCGCATAATGCCCTTGTTTGTTACAAATGTAACAAGTGATGGAAGATGAATATCTAGGCTTGAAAGGATGAGGCTCTTGAGCTTGGACTAAATTAACACTTAATTGGTTCATCTCCTTGATGAGTTGCCCCATCATGGACTCCAACTTGTTCATTGGTTCTTTGATTATCATCATTGGCATCATTGGGATGGGTGTTGGTATGTTGTGGTTGTGTGAGGCTATAAAATTGTAACTCTCCAAATCTTCCTCTTTTCATTTTATAATTGTCAAGGCCTCTTCAAGAATTTTGGCTCCTTCGTATTGCACTTGTTAGCAAATTTCATTACAAAAGCCCATCATGTAATGTTTGACGATCAATGCATTCATTATTTCCAAAATTGGGGCATTGGCAGCTACACTTTTGGCTCTCAAAGCTTTTCACATGTGGGCATTGAATTTTGCCACCCTTATGGTATTCTCATCCACATTTTCAATGGGGCTTTGTTGCAATTGTGTCATTTCCATGGTAAAGGAATCACAGCTTTCATGTGGTTGAAACTGTCACACAAATGCTTAAGACAAGGCTTTCGATGACCTTTTTTGCTCTAGAGGTAGTCCTTTGTACCACATCAACACTCTCCCTTCCAACAATTCTAAGAAAAGTCCTACCCATTGTCTTGTGTTTGGGCACCAATGGCACCAAAAATGCAAGCTTTTTTGAATTCTCTTAGAAAGGTTTTGGGATTTTCATTTCATTCTCTTCAAAACAAAGGTATATTTGTCATGGAAATTTTTTATTCCTTTCAATTTTATTTATTTATTTATTTATTTTATTTTTCCTACCCACTTCCATTCATTAATTTTCAATTCAATTTTCTTTTCTAGAGTTTTTCTTTCTTTCAAAAATATCTTATTTCATATCATTACAAAGCCATGAATGGTCTACATGGAACTTGTGTAAACTATGATGGGTAAAAAGAAAGGATTATTGGATTGCATTATTTGAGTCATCAAAATGACACCAAAATTTGGTACTAAAACTTCTTCAACACTATTATCAACTCTATTTTCAACCCTCTACCTATTGAAATACAACTTGCATGGGGTTATCCATACACTATTAAGTGGGTGAAAGCACATTATAGTGACCCCCTTTGTGTTGTCACATTGTATTGTTCTTTTGGGTGGTCATTTTTGAACCTAAACCATGTCAAAACTACAAAATATTTTCACAATGTTTTAACATATTATGGTAAAGCATAACCCAAAAAAGAGAATAGAAAAAAAAAATCATTTTCTCTTTATATTATGGTGACTTGGAGTATATTTGCATGAAAAAATTACATGTCATGGCATACTAAAAAATGCAAATATATTCTAAAAATGATTGAAATGATTTCTAATTTTCATGAAATTTATAGTAATTATTTCACATGTCATTTCACATAATTTAAACTAAATTTGTGAACCATTTGAAAAGTTTGATATTTTCATCTCATAAATGGGTTTTTTTTACGGTCCTGATCATATGTGTGTGGTAAATTGACATTTTTACAAACAATCACTTGCAAATGGAATCTGACAAATGTTTTGACATGGGATTATATATATATATACAATTAATGAAAATAAATATTAAGGCAATTTGAAATGACAAAACAAGTTTTGTGTACATAGAAATATACCCATGGTTCCTTTCCTTTACATTATTAAATTTATTTAATTTTTTCAAATAACATTAAATAACATTAGTTTTATCAAAATCAAAATGTTAAAACCAAAATACCAAAATTTGAATTCAAAATTAAATGGAGTACATTTTGTGAAATTCATTCAAAATACACCTTTAGTAGCGAATGGAAAAGTGCCCCAAAAGGGGTCATTGTAAAGTGCTTTCACCCAAGTTATGGCTAGTGCAACTCTACCATTTATATTATTTCTTATGTTTTGTATGTTTTTGTCATCTTTTGGACTTGGGCTTTTCTTTGTTTTCCTCCTTTCCAATCTTGGATGTGCCCTTCCAAAAACTCCCATATTGCTTTGTAAAGTGTTGAAAATTTGAAGGATTTAATTGTTTCCACAAGCCATTTCACAGCAAGATCTTCTCTCAATAAAATCTTGTCCTTCCACTTATCAATCGAATTGACCTTGAGTTTCTTTGCTTTTGAAAGATTTGTCACACATTTGACATAGGTATGCCCATATTTCTCACAAGCAAAACACTTTGCAACCTTCCTCAAAATCTTATGTGACATGTCCCTTTCTTAGTTCCCAAAACATCTACCTATGTGAAATATAAGGCAATGGAATAAAAAATGTAACCTAGAAAGGGCCCAAGCCTACGAGGGTTAATTTTTATTTAAATCCTTACTTGCACATAAGTAGTTTTGCCCAAAAATGTACACCCCAACAATACCCACACAACTTCCCAAGACTTGTGAACAACAAAAGATATGAAACTCCCATGAGTTTTGGGCTAGTATCACCCATGCACCTAAAACTTGGTCTTTATGTGGGTGACACCCAATGGGGAGCTGTTCACACACACTTAAAGATCTTGTTTTAGGAGGTTCACTTACCAAAACCGCATGAGTTTCCTCGTACATATTAATCCAACATCAAAAGGGCAACAACATTTATTGTCACAAACACCCATTACATCAAGGTTATTCCCATATCCTCACACAAGGTAGCAAGGCAAAATTATCAAAAACTAAAAACTTTGTGAGAAGGCCCCGCCCCCAGCCACCTTATATACTAACAAGGAGTATTATTATCCCCATTCATCCACATCTATTAAACTCACATTCATCTAGCACATTTCTCAAGTACAAACCAATGGAATCATGCCACTTATTATTTTCCTACAATTAGCATCCATTTATGGATGAGTCCCTTCTTGTTTGGAATCTACTTCCTATGATCAAATCAAACATGAACAATGTTTAGTCCCAAAATTAATTATCACATAATTCATGGGTCCAACCTTAATCCTTGGTCAAAAGGTACTCATGGTAGGGCCCAAGATTGCATTATTTATTCCGACCCAAATCCGTCATTTACCCCTAGGCTAAATTTTTTTTGGTATGTGTGTTTTTACCCCCCCCCCCCTTTGCTTCTCCAACCTTTTTTTGGTGTTACAGTACCACATAATCCCCTTGTGATCCCAATTAAAGTGGTGTTTACCTACACTCCCTCCGCCCAACTTTATGTAGATCAGCCCTTTTTTCTAGCTAAAATTTATCTATTTTTCTTTTAAATTTTCACAATGGCTAAAAGTATGTGCTTTCTTAGATTTTTAGTAACCAAAATTTAATTTCTACACAATTTTTTAGCATGTAGCCAAAAATGTGAAAGGCGTTTTTTAATTATTTTACTTTCATATCATGTTTCTAACCAAATTTGGCCAAATTGTCTTATGCATGATTACTAATTTAGTTACATCACAAAAATGAGAAAAAAATCACTAATGTAAGTAGTCTAGCTTCTAATTGCATCCCATACACCTTGCCAACTTTTCAGTGTTTTGGACGAACAATTCATTGCGAAGGTTTTCCTTTGTGAATATTTACATTTGTACAAAGTTTGATTAAAAATATGTATTTTATACATTGTGGAATAAAATGTAAGATTGAATTTCATAAATGGTGAAAAAAATACTTTATACATGCCAAACTTTATTGTTCATCAATAGTTGAGGTTGATATAAAATGTGATGAAAGGCAATTTTTGTTGATGCCTACACACACAAAGGGCAATGTCCAAACCAACCTTTCAAAAGGAAGGGCATGTAACTTGGTATAGTTACACAATTACTTAGATAATTGTCTAAAGGGGTAAGTTGAATGGTAGGTTTCCATAATTTGGTCATGGTGCATTGACTTTCACATATTAATTTATGTGGAAGTCATGTGCATCATGTGATTATGTTTCCTTGTGATTAATTGTGGAATCACATGGGGGACCATGTGATTTTGTTTCCTTGTGATTAATTGTGGAATTACATGGGGAACCTTTTGATGGATAAACTTTAGGAAGTTTCTTGATTAGTTTCCTTTTGGTTGGTATATAAGTGGGTGTTTGTGACCTCGAGAAACACCTTCACTTGTACAAAGTTATAGTATGAATGCAAAGTTTGTTAGAATTGGAATTTTGATTTTTGAAAGGCTTTTGGTTTGGAATGGTTTTGGTGTTGTTTGTGTTTAGTTCATGGTAGGAGAATGGTGGAACTGGCATAGACAATTGAAGGGTGAAAGAATAATTTTACAACCAAGAACATAGATTTCATAGCTATGTAGTAATCATACATAATTTCGATCCCAAACTCGTTCGTGTTGTACATGCACATCTTAAAAATCTTCAAGAAGAATAGTAATGGTGCACTTGAATTTGAAGCCTGGATAGGCCATCTTTGGATATATACTTTTGCATGGGTATTTCTTAAAAAGTAATTGTTCCCTGTTTTGTCAGCGACATGGTGTGATTCATATTAATTAATTCATGACCACGCCCATAACTTTTTTTTTTTTTTTGAAAGAGTCATATGGATTGGCCCATTAGCAACGTTTTTGGAACATTGAGCACTCCTCTTTGGACCCCCAGTTCCAGAATAGAAACAAACATATTCCCCTACAGCCCACATTATACATGAAAAATTGAACTTTGGGCAAACCATATGGGATAAAACCCAGGTGTTGTTGGGAACATTTAGGAGAACTCATTTGGGAACACTTTGGAAACTTGAGAACCCTTTGGGAACATGATGAAAAGATGTTGGGAAGACATTGGGAACAAGGGGGAAAAATACAAAATCCCTCTCCCCTCACCCCATCAAAAAGAAAAAGACAGGGCCCATCATGAGTGCAAGCTGAGCCTTCTCATTGGCTCCCTGAAAGTTTTATTTCCAAAACTGTTTGTCACCATTTTTGGGCTGGGCTAATGGCAGGGGCAGAAATTTGGTGACATAGTGTTGTAGATTGAATAAATGCTAGAGTGCCCACTTCTCCAGTTGCTTATTTGAGAATTTTAGAGCCAGATTGGAAAGATAAAAGAACATTGCTTAAAACTACTCTGACCCCAAAGATTTGAAAGCTCCAAACCTTGCCCTTCATGAAGGACACCAAAAAAAGATGTGCCTTTGTTTTGAAGAGTTGGTTTGAAGTTAAGAACGTTTGAACTTTGGATGTCACAGGCAAAGGGTTTAGGGTTGACCCTCCCTTGAATTTATTGTTTAACTTATCTATCTATGAAGTAAGGTACCTAGTTTGTTTTGTAGTTATCATATCCACTGAACTGGGATGCTTCAGATTGTGGTCTTGGTGTCTTCGAGAAGCTGTTGACGATGTGGGGTGTATGGGCTTGATTCGATGACATTTGGACTTGCGGTGCAAAAGTTCTCCAATATTGAATGATTTCTTCACTGAAAATCGAATTAAACCGTAGCTAAGAATTTTGGTGGAATTGGAATGTGCCTTTGGTGTTGTTGGAAAGATCTTGATGAGCCGGATTTAATGGAATTTATTTGGTAAGATTTGGATTCAGAATGTGGGAGTTATTGATTTTGAAGTGATTTCTGCCACTGAATATTCAAATAAATTCCAAAAAGTCAGGTTGGAAGGAAAAATCAGTTGAGGACATGGGAACACTTGGGCCAACAGCACAGGCCACACGAGTATTGTTGAACGATTGATATTCTTACTGCCCTTCCCATTTTGACTTTGTTTTCGGAGACTAATCCACTGCATGAAGAAATGCACAACTGCTACTGTCCTTTACATCCAGGGATTTGATATTATGTAACCCCTTTACACGCACATAGAAATGTGTAGCGCTAAAGTACAGGCAACTAAATTGTTGGTTACACTAAAAAACAATTTGTCACCAAGTTCTAAAAATTAACTGGAGAAAACAAAAAACAATAACAGAGTTGAAACCAACAATCTCCTGAGTTAAGAATCAAATATTATACCATTCATCTTCTTGCGATATGTAAAGCTCTTGGAGAAATATTTGCACACATTTCAACATGCAAAAGAAGGGAGGCGGTCAAAAAGTGATGCACGGATAACAATCAAGATTTGATTGGCAGACCAGGATTCATACCTTTTTAATGACATGTAAAGATGTTGGAGAAATTGTCTGGTGTATGTGGAGGGCACTTTAGAGTCTTTGAATAATTGGGCACCATATGACGGCTACTCTTGTTTGCTATAGCCTGTTGCAGCTAGGTACTGAGCTCCAAAATAGTAGGTGTAATCTCCTCCTTGTCCCTACTACCACATGATCTACATATGTTTAGGCCCAGGGTCCAGGGTCCAATTTCCTAGGAACCAATTTGGACTGATTTGAAGCAAATTCAATCTTTGAGTTGGACTGTACCTTGGTCCGTAGCCTGATTCTTGGTTCTCCAAATCAGGAGCTCTCTTTTAGCACTGTTTTTTGGTCCGAACCAATTGATTTTCCCTCCAAAACAGGTGCCATGTAAGTTTAGCCTCAATTTGTCACTTTTTGGTCTTGGACCCTCGTCTAAAAGCCTTGCGACCAATTTAAAGCTTTCCACCAATAAAATTGCTTGAATTCAGTGTTCCCTGGATCTTGGAACCTTGTCTAAAGTCGCCCTTATGCTCGTGATTGCATTGACAATTATGGAACATGTAGCCAGTACTTTCCCATGCAACACCAGAAACTGGTAAAGTGGCTGGTGCATGTTGCAGGAAGTGTACACCACCAAATTGTATGGTAACTAGTGTTTTTTATTTTTTGGGGCCAGTTTTCATCACTTGGTGACAAAAGAAGTGTAGTGCGAACTCATGCAAAGGATTTTTGCTTTAAAAAAGTGCCAAAAATCTCCATATTGGGAGGAATTTGTGTTTTTTTATAAAAGAAATTGCCATATTTAGACAATAGGTTCTAGCAGGTCACCAAAATACGGCAGTCTTATATTTATTTACTTTCCTCTCTGACCTGTAGCCAAATTTGGCTAATTCTTCTTGTGGATGATTGCTAGTATGGCTCAGCATTTTTTCTTTTGTAAGGAATTTTCACATTGTGCCAAAAATAAATGGGCCCAACATCTACATCAAAGATTTCTTTTGAAAAAAATGCCCTCATTTTGCTAAGTTTAGAAAAAAAATGTCAACAAATAACCAGATCTCTACCATAGGTCCAATATGTAGCCACAATATAGAAGGATTAAATATATATACATTGGCAAATCTACTGTATTGTAAATCTGGAAACATAAAAAATCTGGGAAAAAAACTCTGGCATGGCTACATCACAATTTTTTAAAAATAATCTGATGACTCGCTACATTTAAATGAATTTACAGATCTTATCACTTTCCTTCCAATGTGCCATAACAGAACATAACCCCATTCAAGTAATGAATGGTCATGCGGTGGGTTTTACCTTGTCTATGCATGGAAGTATGACTTAAGCCTTGATGTTATGTGAGCAACCAATCTTTAAAGTTGGTGCAATAGTTGGGCCCAATAGTTGATGCATTGAACTGCGCTGTCAAGTTCTCAAAACATGCCCCACCAATGCAGTAGATGTTTGGATTTTTGCCTGTTACAATGTCCCGTAGCCCTCAAGGTCCCAACCCATGTTTCAAGGTCCCAAAATCCACCTCCCAAACCTTATGGGCCAACCAGTATTCTTTTTTTCTGGCGGATTATAGCCAGATTTCTACCAAGAGCTGGTACAAAGGAAAAAAAGGGGGGCCAAATGATGAAAGTTTGGCAGAGAATTTGGTGGTGGATGGGATGGGCCAGAAAGCTCTTTGTCTGCGGCACCAATTCGCCTATCCAAACCCTAAGGGTGTCGCCAAGTAACGATGAAGCTCATCATTGATCTTGCCGAGAAGCGACATCTTCACCCGTTGATCTCACCCATTTGCAAGAATGTCTTTCTCCTTGTCGTCAAATGTTTTTGCACAATAGTTGCAGGAGGTTGTCAACGAGAACTTTTGCATCTTTTTTCTTTTCACTATGTCCTACCTTTCAATGATGCCATGTTGCCAAAGAGTTGTGGAGTTTTGTTTGTATTCGTCAACAATAGGCGTTTCATTTTGGTTGATATGTGCATTGTGCATCAAGAGTGCAACCGATAGTTTAACAACCAAATTGTTGCTTGTGTTGGAGTTTGGAGTTGACATTAAAGTTTCTTTCAAGCTTGTGTTGACAAGGGGAGTATTTTTTTGTGCCAAACCCAATGTGTTTTATTTTGTTGTGGAATTGAAGGCTTGAGGCACTTTTGTGCTTCATTGCAATGTGTAGGACAAAGGTTCGTTGTAACATGTGATGCTCATTGTGATACTATGTACTATGTAGTGTGCATTGTGCACAATTATTGTTTGCAACTTGCTAGTCAATGGTTCAAATCAAGTTGTAATTTTGCAATAATGTTGTTGTTACCAGACAGGAATCTAAAAGCACTTTTGTGCTTCATTATGATGTGTAGGATAGAGGTTTGTTGTGAGGCTCATTATGCAATGTGCATTGTGTAAATTTAGGGGTTGTTGATCAGTGGCTTGAAGTTTCAAGTCCATTTGGTGCAATGTTGTTGTTACTCAAAAGGATGTGCTACAGATGATTTCAAGGAAGTTTTATTTTTTATGGTTTGACTTTTAGGCTTCATCAATGTTTTTCTAATTGAATCAATCATGATTGTAGATTTGATGTTGTAGTGAACAGGATTGGGATGTGCCAATTCTGTCGAAGTTGTTTTTTATAATTATTTTGAAGGATTAGCATTTTGGATCCTTGTTCAATGTTTCTTTTGTTGCAGCTTATTTCATGAAGCAACAACTTCTTTTGTGGAACTTGTGTGTGAATCCACATCTTCTTATAGAATCAAATTTGGTTGATTTTAGTTTTTGTAAAAGGAAGGAATCGAGATGTGTTGATCATGTCAAAACTACGATTTATGCATAAAAATTCATATTTTGTTGCCTACAACCTACCTTTAGGTTTTACTATTTGTTAAAGCCTAGTTTTGTGAATCATCATTCTTTTACAAAATCAAGTTTTGTTTTTGCAATGTGTAAGCATGGGAAACATTTGGATTTGCTATCTACTAAAGCTTTTGTGCACCTTGAGAAGTTAGCATTCTAGACCCCCCATATGTCATATGTTACAACCTGCTTCTTAGCTTCCCAAGTGTATAAATGCTTTGATTTAGTGTGCATCTTCATTTTCTTGCAAAATCAAGAGTATTATTTATGTTTGAATTTTGAAAGGTTTATTTTGTTTCACTCAACATTATGTTCCATTCTGAGTTTGGAGGTGTAGTTTAGGGTCCCACAAAGAGTCCAAACTCCATAATCGAATTTAAGGTTTGGTAATGCCTCTTCAATTGCCACAATTTTATAAATTCAAGTTCTTCTATTCTAGTAGGAATCCAATTGCTACAAATGCCCTTCTTATAATTGATGACCATAGTGATGCTTCTTCATCTCATGCTACTTTTCCATCATCCCCTCCATTATTTTCTCATGGTTGTTTTGATATTTCAAATCATGTTTCCTTTCCATCATCCCCTCACTTATTTTCTCCTTGCATTTCTAATCCTTCAAATCAAGATGAAGATATTGTTATGTCTATGAGTGAGTCTTGCACCCCCCTTGAAAAAGGTCTGCTTATTGCCCAATCTAAGCTAGGAGTTAAGAATATATATATGTAATGCAACTAGGAAATTTCAAAATTCTTGGGTTGCTAAATTTCCCTAAGTAGAATTTTGTGTAGGGTCAAATGGCAATTTGCATACTATCAAATGTAGAATTTGTAGTGAAGTGGAAAGAAAGGATAAATTGTTGCTTCCTAAATGGTATTCTTTATGTAATCATGCAAGTTATAAAAAGGTTGAAAATTTTATTGGGACTAATGTGAAAAAAAGGGATTGGTATTATTCAAAATATGGTTAGGCATGCCAAGAATAAAAAATTGTTTGCTTCTCACAATTGTGAATATGTTGCTACCCAAAGTGCAAATGGTGTTGTTGGAGAAAAGGCTCGGAAAGTTATGCAATTTGTTACTCTATTGCACTTGTTGTAACAAGGACATCCATGTTGGAATATGAAGCAATGAGGCCTTTGTTTCAATTCCTATAAATGCCAACAAATAGTAAAAAACATTGGAGTGATACTCCAGCTGGACAATGGCAAAATTCATGCATCAAGAGGTTTTAAGGGCAACTAGGGTAGAAGTGGGGGTAGTTCATTATGTGGCTATTAGTCGTGATGAAGTTTCTATAGTGGATAACCAATCTTGGTTGTTTGTCCCTTGTTACATAATGCAGAATTATGTAAGGATTCCAATTCTCATTTCTTTAGATAGAATGGTTGAAAAATTAGGGATTGATAATCTAACCAAGGTGATTATGGAGGCTTTGATGATAGGTGGTGGTTTCCCAAGAGACCAAATTGCCCAGAAGCTCATATGTTTTGGGGCTAATGGTGTCAATGTATTTTAGGGCACCAAGAATGGTGTTAAAAATCAAATCAAGGATAATTATGCACTTCATTCCATAGGGGTCCATTGTATGGCCCACAACACTAATTTGGTGATGCAAACTTTGTCAGGATTGCCTCTAGTGATTCACCTTAAAAATCTATTGTAAACATTACATTCTTATTTTTCCCAGTTTGGAGTTCACAAAACTTGTAGCGCTCATGCAAACAAAGGGAGATAAAATTTTCCAAAATGTGAAAACCAAATGGATTTCGATGTTGAACATTTTTTTGTCATGTTTTCTTTTCTGATTACAAACAATACCACAATTAATTCCAAATTATAAATATTAATGCGACCCATGCATCTAAGGTAAAAAATCTTGATGTAGCTAACAATAACTCCTATGCATTGTAATTACAGATCAAATTTTCTATGAACATGAAGTAGAAATGTTAGTGAATTTTTATGTTCTCTAAAATAGATTTAGTTTTTTTTTAAAAGGAGATTTTAATGTTTTGGAATATATTCAATGTGCTTATTTGGATTCATTGAGAAAAATATCAATGTTTATCCTCTTTATAAACAATCCAATGTGTTGAACTTTTGTCAATATGGACATTGCTTGTTATAAAATGTCATCTTAAATGTGCATGAAAAATTGCTATAGAAGTTATATATGTTCAATTTTTTCTTTTAAATGTCATGGGTATATGAAGTTTTTGTCGACGTTTGCTAGCATTAATGATACACAAAAAAAAATTGTAAGCATGTACTTAAGTTTATGATTTTTGGTTGACAAGTTCTAACCTTCATTTCACCCAACTTGTTTAGTTTCACTAAATTCAAAAAAATTTAATTGGAGGAAATTTTTTGCAATTAACAATGGGAGGACAAAAATTACCTAAAATTTGGTGAACACCACATCAATTTGACTCCGGACTTTGAGGAGTTTGGTTCCAAACTCAAGTTTTTGTGCATATTTAATGAAAATTAATTAAAATATGGTTGAAATTCAAATGCCACTAGACAATCATGTTAAGTTTGAATGGAAATTCATGTTTTAATGAAAATTTATGAAATTACGTGTTGTCATGGTGGCAATTCCTTTTATTCAGTGGCCACTATATGAGTTTTGACATTTGCACCATGTTGAATTTGGTGTAAAATTCATTTTTTTGTCAAAAATTTATGAAATTACATCAAAAGATGGCGGAAATACGTCCTATTTGGTGGCCACCAAATGTGTTTTGGCCCCCCCTTGCATATTGAATTAAGTCTAGAATTCAAATTAAAGTCTAGAATTAATTAAATATGTATTGTAGTGATTTTTTAATACTTTAATGATTACTTTATAGTAACTATAAACTTGGAAACATAACTTCTTGTCCATGTATTTTGAAAAAACATTTTCACCCTTGCTATGGTTAGGCATGTGCACAACAATCGTCAATTGAAAAAATCCTCAATGTATCAAAAAATCATTAATGTGTGAACAAATATTTAATGTATTGAAAAACAACTTGGCAAATAACAATATTGGTTATGGTTGAAAAGTATTGGGAAACATAGACTACATGTCAATTTTTGACATGCAACCATCCATTTGTCATGTGTGGAAAACAAATGGTGATATATAATGTTCACAAATGTGTGAATATTGTATTTGTAATTTTTGATACATTTAACTAAAATCTTTTATAATAACCATAAACCGATAAATGTGGGAACCTCTTATTAATGGATTTTGAAAAAAAATTCCCATCTTTGTTATCTTTAAGGTCCATTCACAATTGGGGTACCAAAAAGGAATGTGTGAGTTTTTAAGGATTACAAAGGATAACTTTGGATTTTTGTTTATATTACATTATTATAGTTGCAATGGAGTGTTGTATGTCAATAAATAAAATGATGTCCTGTTAATTTTTTTAAAAAATAAAACATAAGTTGGATACTATGTAAATTTCATTTTGAGTCCTATAAACTGACCATATCAAGTGCCTAAACTACATTTTTTTTTAAAGGAATCAAAAGGAATGCATAAAGTCATATAATTGATTCCAAATTTTTTGTACAACAAAAATATGCCCCTTTCTATGAAAGCACATGTTCATTGGATGAACTTCATGAAAAACCAAATCATACAAAAATATCAAAGTCTTGAAATTTTGAAAGAAAGGGCTACAAGGCAAAGGACACATTGTTTTAACCATTTGACAAAAAAATTATATTCAATGGGTTCAAAATGTTTAGCTTTAAATGCAAGTCACATGTGTAGGAAATAATCTTGTCAAAAACTATGTTTGGTTGTCGATTGAAATTCATTTAAAGATTTTTTGGGATTTTCTAGGTTTCTAGCTATAAACCAAAATATTCATACACAATTATGTATGAATGTGAAAACTCATCACTATCACATGAATTATTTTAAATTGGATTAATCAATTTTTTTTCACTTACATTTGTTTCAAAGTTTTTTAGTGTATCAACAAAACCTTAATGTATTAAAAATATATATATGGCCAATGACAATTGGCTACAATTAAAAAGTGGCAAGAAACATAAAATAGGTGTCAACTTTAAATATGTAACCATCAATTTATCATGCGTGAAAAAATAATCATAGATGGAATGCACTAGTCACACAACATGTGAGTAGTGTATTAATAGTTTTTTGATAAAGTAATAATTATTTTACAATAACCATAGACATAGTAATGTGGTACCCCCTTGTCCATGTATTTTGAAAAACAAATTCGCCTTTGCTATGTGTAGACATGCATGGTAATTTTTAATTGAAAAAATCCTTAGTGTATCAACTAATTTTTAATGTATCAAAAAACATGTGGCATATAACAATTTGAGCCTTATAGTTGAAAGGTGGCAGGAAATGTGTGTTAGGTGTCAATTTAAAAAATATCAATATACCACTCACTGATGAGTAGTGTATTGATATTTTTTGATACATTAATAACTACCCTACAACAACCATAAACCCAAAAACATGGCAGCCTCTTGTCCATATGATTTTGAAAAAAAATCTGCCCTTATAAAATACATATGTATCATGGAATTCATGATGATAACACAATATAATGCATGATGGCATGATGCATCGATACATTGTGATTTCGATATATGGCAAAATAAAATGAAAATTGTTATTGCTTACAACAATATTTATTGCTAGGTGAAAAAAAAATACTAACAATTTCACTGTTTTTACTCACGTGCACATATTTTCGATTTGGGGCAAGATGCCTTCAACTTTAAAAAGTACTAATGTAGGCACTTGATAGACACTAAACACCTGTCACCGTTCAACAGTCATATGGACCTAGATAAGCGTCCTGACTGGTTCCCACTGTGTATAATTCACTTGATATCTAAGCATCATATTGGAATTTCCAGCCAATTTTGAGATCCCACCGTGTGGCATTCAACAAAGTTTGGCTAAAATGGGGATTCACAACATGTGGGTTGAATCCATCTATGGGTCATTTCCATGATAAGAACCCAAGAGCCTTGAGGAGGTGGGTAGTAGTAGGTACAGACTACAGACTACAAACCCATGTTTCCCAGAGATTGGCCTTTTCAATACCATAAGACCTGGCCAGCATCGATTTAGGTGTGAGGAATGATATATATATAAATAACAAAATTTTCTTGTATTTTTCATGTATTGAAAAAAATTCACCAACTATATTAAGTTATGCTAATTCCATGTATGTAATAATTGGAGTCAAAGGTTGCAGTAACCTTAAACCCTAATTCCCCAGCCCTCTCTACCGCCCACTTTACCTCTACATAGAGCCACGCTGGTTAGAGCGTTGCTGTTGTCCTCTTGCCTCATCTTCACCTCCATCCTTCTGCCATCATTAAAAAAGTAGATTCTTAGATGTCAACTCAAAAAAGGCTGAAATCCCTGACACATGAGGTAGCCAGCTTTTGGCTAATACATTATATTGGTGGGTTCAATTATGTACAAGCCCATGAACAAGAGCTAGGCTTTCTATTCCTTTCCGTGTCATCCTACTGTCTCAACCCAATTGTTTATGCCTTGGTTACTTTCTTCCAATTTGGATCTTTAAATGTTTCCCACCATGAAATAGCCTTGAAATTCTGAAGAACTTACAGTGAAGTGAATGATCAACCTCAACTCCCCAGCATTTCTGTCAATTGCAACAATTACAGAAAACGATCCTGGTGAAAACAAGCTCAATATCTGGATTCCTTCTTCCACAGAGCCTTAAATAGCATACTGATGTATAATTCTAACAATGGCAATCAGCAGCACAATACAAGGGATCCAGGACTCCGTCATGAAGAATGCAGGAGGCTACTGTTAAGATTCCAGGCATCTAGATATCTTCAACCTTACATTCCTCTAGTCAGGAGGTAAAGCACAAATGGATCAATAAGCGAGCTTACCTTCGACTTTCAGACTTGAGTTGCCATGTTGTGTCATCATCACCCGATGACAGAGCCTTGTCCAGCGGAATCCTGCAGAAACAGAGAGAACTTGTCGTGCTTAACCCTGTGGACAGTTCTCATGTGATGGAAAAACTTTGGCAGCTCTCTCAACTGATTTGGAATGAACAGCATTGTTCTATCTCAATCAATGAGAGATACTCATCCAGAGACAGGTCTCCAAATAGACAAAAGACTTTACCTGGCACTGCCAATATGGTCATGTGAACTAATTGAGTTACTGTTCCATACTGATGCAGTCAGTTCTCGCACTCCCTTAGCAAGTGGAACCACAAACGTATGATTGAATGAGGGATTTTTTCCTCCATCTGGTATGCCCACAAAAGAACCAAGTCACATCATGAACTTTTGAACTCCTTATGGTAGTTGAAGCTTGTCAATTCTCCTAATCCCATCCCAGAGCTCCAGCACGCCCCTCTACCCTTCTAAAATGCTGCGAGCCAAGGAGCGTGCCCCGACTCCTTGCTCTTCTGTTGTTTTTAGTTTAGATTCACATTTGAATCCCTTAAGGAGCTTGGGAACGCATCGACCTTTAGCCCGTGACTCTGGCCTTCAAACAGGCTGATTTAAATATCAGATGATCTGTGGATATACATGATTACCATCAGGCTAAAGTGAAACAAATCCAACATCCAGCTACAAATCTGAACCTATGAGGAAGGCCAGTTAAAAATATGATCTTCATTGAAAATATCCTATGATGGAACTGCTCTGTTGGTTTCAGCTGTGTATGGAGAGCCAGGCTCAGTTAAGATGGTACTTCAAAAGAAGCTAGAAAGAATATGGAGTTGTAGAGCACAGCAAGAAGACTCTCTGTTTGGAGTCTTCGACCATCCAGAAAATTGAGTGTTGAACAGTGCTGGGCTGAAACCATTTTGCTGAGCCAAACCATACGCCTTGACTTTTGTTCATCCAATTTGAATGTGCACGGTCACATACTGAGCAGCGCTGGGGATGTTCTAAGCGGTGCGTAGATAGACAGACAGAGAAGTACAACACGAAACCTGTGTTGGTTCTGGTGCGAAATTCGGTGGAACCATACTCGATAACCACATACGGATCCTGCCTTGAGGACCCTTGCTCGATTTCGTCCAAATTCTTTACGTAGACAACTGAATCCCACGACAAAACAGACACGAGAGAGTCACTCACTGACTATGCGATGACCATCCACCATGAAATCCTAGCATAGATAACTGATCCAAAAAGCTACTGCTTCCAGGGTTATGGCTGTAGTACAGATTGCCTATTTCATTCTTATTTCAAGTTTACAAACAGATTCTTTGCAATCCCCTTCGAAAAAATCCGCTTCTATCTCCGAGAAGTTTCCGGTAGAAGCGACAATACATACCATCAGGTGACCATTAAAGCCCGCCGTTGCATTCGCTCTTGCCCTACAATATTAAGGAAGTGAGTGAAACTCATAGATCGCCGAAATGGAAAACAAAGATAAAAGTATCGTCACAAGGTTCAAGCACCTCTATTGTTAGTCTAGATTCAAGACGCCGTAAACGAAACTTGTTACAAGTGTTTCATTCCAATCACACCGCGAAATAACACGTCTCAAGGAACAACGTCCTTCGGAATTCTAAGAAGGTGGATTATTTCCCGACGAGAAATCAGACGATACAAGTCCATTTCTATCAGAAAAAGAGGGCCCAAGCATAAAATCATCGCTAGGTTTTGATGCCAAGTGCTTACAACAGGGGCTTGCCCGTACACAAAAATCTTCAAAAAGGGAGGAAGTAGTAAATCAATTTTTTTACTAAATTGACGGTCCAGGGGTAATTTTGTCACATTAAAGAATGTATTATGAGTTATATTGATATATGGTGGCATGAAATTTTCATGATTGTGTTGCAACATGATATTACCACATGACCATGGCATAGGGTGGGGAGTGTCTATGTGACCATGAGCATGCAATGTTTTTTTTAATTTTTTTTATGGGTTAAATTTGTGTTGTAACCACATGGACAATGATACATATAAATGATACATATGAAAATTTAGCCAAATTATAAAACAAAGTTATATATGGAAGTAACTTTTCTTTAAACCTCCTATTTTTTTGCCAACTTGCTTGAGCCATAAATTGAAATCTGAAAATTGATCTTAAAATTTGGTCAAATTATGGTTATTGAAATTTCAATAAACACATTAATTTACCACTCTTTTTATATTATACATATCTAGCTATATATGTCCCAGAAAAAAATGTTGGCATAAGTGTTTTTTATATTTATTTTTTTCCATTTGTTTTACCCCAAAATGGTTTTTAACTAGGAATTTTTGTTTTAAAAGTGTAAATTTGACTAATTTTGTGATATATATATATCACCCATGATTCAAATTAGGGTTTAGGCCAGCAAGTAGCACTTCTACTTTTCTATGTTTATTTTATTTTTTTGTTTTTGTCCACCTCTCTCTCAACTTCATCTTTCTTCCTCTACGTCCTTTTCACATATGCAAGTTCAAACACAGGGCGTGATGCTATGTTATTCCCCTTCTCTTTCCCCTCTCCATTTGATGCCTACATTTTCAAAGTCTAGTTAGTGTGTCAAAAGAAGAATGAAAACCAGCCACTTGTTTATTATTTAATGACTAATTAGTAAACCCATTTTGTAAGCAAAATGATCAGGACAAAATATTGACAAAGGTATTATTAGCACCACAAAAAAGAAAGCCTTAACAAAATGTCACTAAGCAAATGGGTGAGCTGGGGTCCATGTGGACTCCCCATCACCGGCGGGTGATTGAGTGAAAGCAAACTCACCACCAATGAGTGGGTGAGTGTGTAGACAAACCACCTCCAACATGGGACCAAACTCACCACCTTCAGCACATAGAGTGGGAGAGCTCTATGGCATCACCTGAAACAAGAACACCATTTTGTTTTTTTCCATTTGTTTTTCTCCGCTGTTCGCTTTGGCTAAAGGCTCTCAAAGGACGAGGGGGCTCCAGCCAATCATGAATTACCGAATCAAAAATTTGTGGACAGACACCAAGTATTTATGTATTACAACCTAGACCAACAACGGCACCTACCCATATGTGCAAACTTGTGGATACCTTCTACAACGGCCAATTTGTTACTCAAGCCTGAAACTTTATGTTGTCCCAACAAAATGGTTTTGGCACAGTTTGTTGAAGCAATAAAGTTATCACCAATGAGAGAAGAATGTAATTATTAATATGATCTAACTATTATTTCGTGTTTCTGGTTGGCCAATCATAATGATTGGTCCAGGTGGTTTGCTAATAGTAGTCTTCCAACCATTTACAGTTTCAGTTTTATGGGGTGGGGTTGCAAAAAATATAAATAATTAAACTTAGATGTGAGAAATATTTTTGGCTAAGGGCTCTCAAGGGACCGAAGGGGCTCCAGCCAATCACGAATTACCAAATCAAAAATTTGCAGACAGACACCAATTATTTTATAGAATCTAGAAGTAAAAGGAGCATCAGTTGTCAAGGTGTTGAATAGTTATTTAGGGCCAAAGCTCAAGTCAATTGTTAGTTGGGTGTCAAACAAGTTGAACCAGCTATTGGTTGGGTGTCGAACAAGTTGTAGATGGGAAGTTAGTCAAAGGTTGGGCTTCAAAAAGGTTTATAATTGCCCCCAATATGTCATTTTAAAAAATTAATTTTGAATAAATATAAATTTTTAAAAGTGTAAAATTTTTGTCAGATTTTGTGTTTCATTTTGAAAAATTGTCACAATTTCAAATCATATCAAAATATGTTAGAAATTTCAAGCTTAATTTTTTATATTATAAGTTATAACTTCTTTTTAAACAACATATACATTGTATCAAATTTACATGTCATAAAAGATTCATGAACTTTTTAAAAACAGTAAATTTTGATCAACAAAAAATTCAAAAAATATGAAAATATGAATGTTTTTTGGATGTGTCTAATAGTACCTTATTATTAAAAAAAGTGAGGATCAAAGAAATTATATTATGAAAACTAGAGCCCTTGGTGAAAGTAGTGTTATTGAATAAAAATGTTTTACATTCTTTGTTCACACCAAATTTTGATATTGGAAGATTATTTTACTCATTTAATTTTTTTCAATATTCATATTATTCAATCAACACAACTTTTCATGATGCACATACCATTAAAGTGGGATCACATAGACAAATGTAACAAGAACTATTAAAAAGTTGATGTTTTGAGATCAATTTTGACTTGTTTGAGCTCCTCCGTAAACATGTGACATATAATAATTTGAGCCTTACAATTGAAAGGTGGCAAGAAATGTATGTTAAATGTGAATTGCAAAAATACCAATATACCATTCATCAATGAGTAATATATTGATACTTTTTAATACATTAGTAGCTACCCTATAACAACCATAAACCCAAAAACATGACAACCTCTTGTCCATATGATTTTGAAAAATTTCCCACCCTTAGTTATAAAAACATATGTATCATGAGATTCATTATAATAACACAATATAATGCATGATGTCATGATGCATCAATAAATTGTGATTTTGATACACCACAAAATAAAATAAAAAATATTTTTACTAACAATTTCACTATTTTTAGTCAAGTGCACATATTTTCAACTTGAGGCAAAATGCCCCTGAATTATATATATATTAATGTAGGCACCTAGCAGGCAACTATCATCAAAACCTGGCGATCATTTTATGCTGGGGAAAAGAGGGATATTCTTTTAAATGTAGGCTCCAAAAAGTAGGTTCTTGGATGCCATCAAATTTCCTGCCAGTGAAAGTAACCCGATTTGGGACTTCAAAAACGAGGAAGAATCATCCATCTACAGAACACTTTGGTACTTTGTAAACTACTTTGCTGTTTCTTGTTGAAACTACTACCATGTCCGTTGGCAGCTTTCACACTAATTACATTATTTTCAGAAATGTTTTAAATTTTCTTGGTTCAAAGAACAAAATTTTATGGAAGTGAAAGTAGAGAATCTTTTTTCATTTTCTAGTTTCAACATGGAATCTCATTAAATAATTAATTATTATTTGACAGACATCAGTGATTTTATTTTATTTTCTGGAAAAACTTTGCAACCTGATGACAAAAAAGAGGGCCTTCTACAAGTACAAAGGCTTTCTTTTTTAAGGAGAAAATGCCCTTTGTCGCCCACATTAAGAGGAAACTCTTTTTTTGCGAGACGCTACATACCCCCTAACGAGCTCTGTCCGGCGCTGGTTTCAGGCCTGACAGTGCAGCCCTGCGGAGAACTACGTTGTTCTGGCACATGGTTTGACTTTTTGACTGTGGGAGTTATTCGAATAGAAAGGAAATCATACCCCTTTCAGTGCCTGAATCTATGCCAGTGGATGGTACCATGAAATGCTTGGGAGGTTCAGATTTTGAATCTGCTGGGCGGGAGCAGAACAAAAAGTGGTTCAAGCAGAACAAAGAACATTCGACTCGTTCTTTTGCTGAACATGTAGAACCGTGCTGCATGGTTCTATGCAGAACCAAGCAGGGTCGAAAAACATGTGCAAGAAGACAAGAGAAACATGCACCCGACCGAGCTTGTTAGGGGGTATTTAGCATCTCCCCTCTTTTTTGAGTTTGCCACATTTAGACAACAGGTTGCATGTTGCCAAAGTATAGCATGACTCCTAAACTTTTCTACTGTCCTCTCTGACATGTAGCCAAATTTGGGTAAGTCCTCTTGTAAACGATAGTCAACCAACCTACCTCACAAATTTGAAAAAAGAAACAGTGATGGACATTGAAGCTGTGCCTGAATTACAGTACTCACCTTGTCAGGGATTTCTACCAAAGATTGTGGCAAATGAATTGATCAAACTTGGGCATAGAGTGCACAACCCACCACTAGATTTAGCTTCCATGTTTGAAATTGTGACAAAATAGATTGATCAAATTTGTGCAGAGTGCAAAACTGCAAATCACTAATAGATTCAGTTGCCATGTGTCCTTGGATTTGAAACTCCAATTTGTTCCATTTAATCTACTCAAACATGGCAGCTAAATGCTTTTGACAAGATATCTCCTGTTCCTGTTGAAGAGAAGAATTGAAAGTCCACAAGCCCACCTTGTGATATGAGCCCAGGATGCCAGGACACCCAATAACACCAGTATAGCGCAAGTTAAAAGCCACATGTATTACCACCAAGTAGAAGTACATCTCACTCCCAGACAACAATGTTTCTTACGCATCATATGGTTCCAAAACCCACTCCTGTAAAATTGAAGTGTCATGCAATCAGGTCAGATCTCTAGGTTCAGTAAATGAGGCAAGGGCTCACAGGACAGTACCCAATGATTTCCCATATCAGATAAGTTAACTGAGGTCATCAATTTCATTCCATCAACTAAGAAAGAATTATGCAACCCAGTTGAAGCAACTCAAGCCCTCACCTTCTTCCCTCATAGTCAGGCTCAAGAGAGACTTGAGAGGAATCCGGTACCAAAGGATGAAAAACAACTCAAGCCTTCAGCTTCTTCCCCTACAGTCAGGTTCAAGAGAGACATAACAAATCCCATACCACAGATGAAACAGCTCAAGCCTTAACTTTCCTCCCCCCTATATTTCAGCTCAAGAGAGCGTCAAGGAATCCTGCACCCCAGACAAAACCATTCCAACAAGCTTCAGGCTTGTAAAGGTAGCAGTTCCTCTTTTAGCTTGCCCCTCTACACAAAAGCATCTAATCCCATGTTACAGAGAGGCCTTTATCACCCCACTGCAAATGATATCTTCAAAAGTATTGAGAATGTCTCCATACTTACACCTAAGTAAACCTGAACAGAATTGAGAGATCTTTTCATCATAGGGTTACAGAGATCTCAGATCCAACAATAAAGCAGCAAACAGGGAAAAAAGGACACCCCAACGCTAAGAAATGTAGACAGAATTGTCAAGGGGTTTGAACAAAAACAACAGTCTCTGGCATATTCAGAGACCTTCAATGGCAAGATATATAGCTGGTAGCCAGCTACCATGAGATAGATACCCACTGACGTCACCAGCTCATAGCAGTGGCTGGCAGCAATGTGGAGGTATATATATGGGAAAGCCCTCAAGAAGTTCTGACAGAAATGGAAACAAGAATCTCTATATCATACCTCTGATCTCTGCTCTTTTGGCAGGCATGCCAGTTTACTTCAGATGGTCATAATTTCCACAACAACATCTACTCTTTCAGTGAGTGGGGGAGCATCTTGGTGTCACTGCTAAAAACTAGTGCACCAAAATCAGGAAAGTACCTGATGAACAGTGGTGCATAGCAATGTTTTTCTAAGGAAAGGTAGAGAACCTTACCAAGCTCATCAAGCTCCATGCTTGTAGCCCATCCATTCAACTGCATGCCATCTTTTCCCCTCCAGACCTGCTTGAATGTTTCAGAAATCTAGATGCAGATTCCTACATGAAGGCTTTCTAAAACTACCCTACTCTAAGCCTTCACACATTTTTGCAGAGTTTTTCCTGCATACAATCTTGTACAGTGTCCTTGTATTTGTGGAGGTGAACCCAAGGCACTGCCTGATCATGAAGAGCTTCCCCTGTTTGAGTTCAACCCAGCTTCTGCACCTGCCTGATCACCATTGGCATTTGCCATCCTTCCTTCTCCAGAGTAATCATCACTATACTCATCATTCTCACTAGATGAATGGTTATTCCTGTGGGTTCCCGTAGCTATCTCATTCAGGTCAAGCATCTGGCGCTGCTTCCCAGAGGCTTTACTGCTTCCTGCCTCTTGGCCAAGGTTTCCCTCCTCATCCTCAAAGGATACAGAAGCTCCATCTGATTCATCAGACTGGTCACTATAATAGTCCCCTTCAGGTTCCACTTCAACTTGCACACCGGGCTTCTCATCATTGGGGGAAGAGGCTGCTCTTCCATTCACCCTTTCCAAAGAACCATCACTGCCTGTATCGTTGTCACTCACCCCATCCTCTTCCCTTTGCCTTGTGATTCCTTCAAGAGCTTCAATATCACCTGCAAACCTAGTTCCTGCCACACTCTGTAGAATTTGCATCTTGCCATCACTCCGAAATTTATCCTCATACTCACTCTCATCATCAACGTTTGCTGTCGAACTGTGGATGGGTCTCTTCCTGCGATGCCCCTCTTTGAACTTGATGTCATTGACTAAACGCACTTTTGGTCCTTTCCATTTCCGCTTCTTCCCATGTCCCTCCTCACTATCACTTTGCTGATGATGATGATGATGAGTGCCATCCTCCTCACCACTGTCTTCAACCTTTCTTTGCTCCTCACTATAATTAGCATCATCTTGCTCATCCCCTCTGTCATCTTTGCCCCTCTCTGAAGAATAGCTCTCTCTCCGCAGCTTGGCTGCTATGTATTCATCATCGTACACAGCCTCACCTTCTATTTCATCATCACTGAAGATGATGCCTGCCTCATCAAGCACAGGACTTGCATTTGTAAACTCTACAGCAGGCTGTGAGCTTCGCAGCTGCCTCCTGGGAAGTCCCCCATTGCGAGGGCGCACCTCCCCATGCCGAGCAGCACCATTGCTCTCACTGTAAGGATGCTCTAACTCATTAAACTCAGACATACCATTCACCTTGTTGTTGATAGATCTCAAATCCCGTCGCAGAAGTGGTACCTCTGGAGACTTCTTCTTTGTAAATTTGATGGCTTCATTGATTGAGCGATCATACTCATCAAATGTATAAGTAACTGGTTTGCGTTCACGACGGGAGCGGCCTGCTGCCAAACCATTCCCTTGAATTGAATTGTCAAGCAGCATTGCTTGTCGTTGCTGTTTCTTGATTGTCCGCTCTTTCTTCTTCTGGATCTCTTCAAGCTCGGGAAGAATGCTCTGCTCAATTCTCTTCCCCATCGCAACCTCCATCCTGTTCCGACTTGAACTCAGTCGTTGTGCAACTTCTTGGAACTCTTCAAAACTGGTTGCTACAGTTTCCCACATAGTCACAAGAGGAGGAGGCACATTGCGCCCCTTTCCTGACCCCTTTCCTTTGCTCTTTCCTGCCACCTGGATCTCTCTGTACAGCCTGTGCCCTATGGATGCATCATGTTCATACCAGTACATGGTGCCCTCTGCCCCACAACCAATTCTATCCTTCCGGAAGACTGACGGTGGATGGCCATGTTTCAGTGACTCATCTATGTAAATCCGGAGGTCATCTTGATCAACCCGGATCTCACAGAGTGCCCTCAAGAGTCTTACTCTCATTACAACATCCAGCTCCTTGTAAGCTGCCAGTTCACCACCTTGGGAAGGTAGTAATGGACAAGGTCCTTCAGCCACCCTAGGCCACCAATCCTTGAGCTTCTTGCTAAGGACAGTTGCCCACGTATCAGCAGAAAGTGCAATTCTACTTGCTGGGGGAATTGCTTTCAGCAATGTAACATGAATGTTATCAAGCCTGTTGTTTGGAGATAGCAAGGCAGACTCCACTTCTTCATTTGAAAGGTCTGGATCCAGCTTCAGAACTGGCCGAAAAACCGAAAAGAAGTTAAGGATGGCAGAGAGTTCCCACATACTGCGAAGCCGGTATCGCTCTTTCCAAGCTGGAGAAGCCGAAGAAGGAGAAATCACTAATGAGGTTGCTCTTGCACTTGTCCGAGGTTGCTTATCAACCACAGGGCTCTTTGAAAGCATGATCAGGGTGGGAGGTGCTGGAGGAGGAACTGGTCGAGGAGGTAATCGAGTTGAACATGCCCGTGAAGGCCGCCTCATAGGAGGTTGCCCACTTGAGGAAGGTGGTGGTGTGGCTGTCATTGTGATGCCTCCAACATCTCGTAATTGTTTCCGGTCAGAGGACCTTTCTTTTGCACTTCTTGTGTCATTCATTCTCCCAGAATGAAAATGCAATTTCCTCTGCCATCCAAACATTTTTTGTGAGAAAGCCAGAAAACAGGAGAGAAGGACCAACCAAGTAGTAAGGATTTGTGAGGGGCATCCCGCAAAACCTCATGCTAGGGTATCCAGGACCTGAACACAGCACAAGCTTAGTTGGAAAAAGATAGCAGGCAGGAGTTTCTCATCAAAATCGGTGCACATGGGTGATACACTTAGATGAGTGAGTTCTGAGGTCTACAAAATGTTGCAGACACCCTCATTGCATGGACATGTAATCCTTGAACCTGGGGTATGATAAATGAGAGACTAAACTTCCGGAAGCTCGATCATTCTACAGAGCTGAGAAATGTTTTCCAAGTCAATGCCATTCTTAAGAACTAGAGTCGTGCTTGATCTCCCCATAAGACCTAAAGTAATGTCTATATGCTTCAAACCTAAAAGTGTTGCCCCATACCTGTCACGTTGAACATGGGTCTTGCATACCCATGTCTCAAAGAAGAAATGCTCTCAAGCGCTAGCTAGCTATTACCGAAACTCTTGAGAAATTCCCAGCGCACTTAAAGTTGGAGAAGACGCAGTAGGAGTAGTAATAGGAAGGGAACTTCTTCTTCCATGTTTCCAAAAGCATATATCCCACCCATCCACCCATCAAGCTTCTTCAAGAAACCATCATCGTCCGAAAGAAGGAACCAAAAAAAAACAACAACAACACTACTAGAAGAAGCCCACGAGACTACGAGACTGAGATATTACTGTCACTTTCACAATCGGCGGGAGCTTCATCTTCGGCTTCCAGGACACCCAAGAGAAGAGAAAAAGAGCGCCAATAAGGTAATGAAAGATAGATGAGGGATCGAACGAGAGAGAAAAGGAGTCTTCGATGCTTCAGCGTGTGCAAGACCAGAGTTTACAGTAGAAAAGCTTCACGCCATAGCCATGCTTTTTTCACCATACCCAACAGCTCCTCTGCATTCGTAGACGGACAGAAGAGAGCAGTGCCCCGCGAGAGAGAAAACGAGAGACAATACTTCCTGGATGGATGAATGGATGGATGATTAACTCCTGTTCTCGGATGCAAACTGGCGTCTTGAAACCCAGGCAAAGTGCGCACGTGCGTGGATGTAAAAGCTACCATCTTGGGTGTTCAGGGGTGGGGGGACGGTACGGTTATGGATGGATGTGGACACTTGGACGATTTGATTTGAAACGGATGGATGGGTTCTGCCTGTCCCTCTCTCTCTCTCCCCCTTTCTGGGACTTTTTTCGGCCCCTCTCTTTCAGCGCTGGTTTTTTTCTCTTCAAGGTTCCTGTGAAATCTCGTACAGCATGGGAAACATTGACCTAGGTACCTCCTTCAGCAGAAATAAGAAATAAATAAATAAAGGAAAAAAACACCCAGCTAGGAAACAAGAGAAGAAAAAGTAATGGACTGCAGTCCAAACAAAAGCCCACACTTGAAAGTGCAAAATGCACAATGGGGAGCCCAAAGAGGAGAAAACACAAGACCTAGGACCTAAACCCATCACCAATAGCATGAAGCAAGTTGTACAAGGAAATGGGCGAAAAACCTAGAAGGACACCAAGTGTAGAAGAGGCTGCTCAAGTCATCACAACTACCCAACACAAGATAGTGGCAACTTGAACTCTCTAAAGAGCCACTGACACCCTTTGCCCATAAAATGAACATATAATAATTGAAAATAGAAGACCTCCAAAGTCCTTTACTAACCATGCCATGTGGCACATTGATGAAAGAAGTTGTCCACCTTGTAATGTAAGCATCCAAATATCTCTACTATTAGAGGGATGAAATCATCCTCAAGATGTTGGTCGCAATATGATGCAATATTTTCTTGAGTTGTAATCATCGCAACCACTCCCTAGAAAGAAACAGCTCATGAAACAATATCTACACAAGTTAAGTCAACAATGACTACATCTACCAATGTGTGAATACCATACAATATCCACTCGTTATAATGATGACTAGAAAGATGGCATCGGGAGAACATGTGTTTGCTCGTGGAAAACATAGAACTCGACAACCCTAGCAAATGACAAGAAAGTTGAAAAGCAAAACCTATTGAATCGTTCAAATGAATAAGTTGTTTATGCAAAAAGAGGTAATACCTTCCGATGGTTAGATATCGTAGAGTCAAAAATGTAATCTCCAAATCCACTAATGCTATAAGTTTTGTTCTTGTGTACGAAAATCCTGAAGTCTAAATAATAGCACTCGTTGCATATGTCACATTTTCCTCTACTAAAGCAATGATGTCTTGTTCAATTCCTTGCCACCCTTCTCTTCTATCTATAGCAATGGCAAAGGATTTCATTCTAAGTCCATAGAGCCCTTTCCAACATGTGCTTTTGAATGTGTGACCTTGCAACAATGGCCTGACCACCCTTCTAATCCATTGTCAAAAGTTGGGTTCCAAAATACATTAATTATGAAATCTTCTTGCTCTTCTATTAATGGTTTGAAGGTGGATTCTTGCCAATAATCAAATGAAATATTTAGTTGCACCATTCAATGGACACATAGACAAAAAGGCCAGATCAATCATCTACCATGAGAAAAAGGAAAAGAAGGGGAATAGTTACATGCTCTATTATCAAAGGAATAATTGAGAAGTAATTGGCTAGAATATCAATGCCTTCTGACTAACCTTCCAAATAGACTAACACCTTTACTAGTGACCCACCCACACTAAACTTACCTTTCAACATTGTCTAATTGTTCTTTGATGCCCTTCCATTATAATAGCAAGATGAACACCCTTCATTATATAGAAATAAAACATCTAATGACTTTGGAAAAACCCAATTGATCATCAAGCAGATCCTACATATTTATGAAATCACAGAGAAACTTGTGTCACAATGCAATGGCAACTAATGCAAGTATAACCTTATGAGTGTCATTTAAAAATTGTCCGACCATCACAACATAAGTAGAAACACAATTGAAACAATTGTGTTAATCGATTCAATCCATATCACTGAATGGAACATTTTCTATCTTTGCAACAGTAGACCTCGTTCAACAAATTGAACATGCATTATATAAGAGAAATAAGGTGGCCATTTGATGACATAAACTCCTATAATGCTTAGTCAAATTGGTTTACAAGATTTTGAAGTCATATGTTATTGACCTAATGTGGACATGGTTAGCAAAAAAGAAGGTCTTCTTGCCAACACTGACACCTACAAATATCTACAAACTCATTTATGTTTCCAATAAAGAACTACTTAGTATTAGACCCAAAGTGAGCCCTTGCATTAATTGTCTAGTCTTTTAACTCAAATAAGATGGGTACAAAAAACATGTTTTAGAGTAAAGAGAGGGTTGTTGCAATTGTTGAAGTTTATTAAAGCCATACGAGTAGTTTAGAACTGACCTAAGGAGATGACATTACCTGAGCAATGTCTTTTTCATTGACCATAAACTAGTCATTGAATTCAACCCTTTCATATGTACTCCCAATTGTTGCATCACCTAAAAGCTCTTTCTTTAAAGATGGATCATTGTTAGTGCCTTTTCCTGAGTTGGGAATCTCATTTTCACTCTAACTATTAAACTTGCATCATGTCTAATGAGGGTTGAGATCCCAATCATTAGTAGCAATACAATAGGCCAATATGAATCAATTGCTTAAATATTAAATTCACAAAGTTGAAGCATTCTAAATGTTCCCACACCATTAAAAATTGTCTAAGCAATACACATAGCACAAAGCAAAAAATGTAGCATTCAAATGGATTCTTGTTTATGATATGAGAATGATTACAACAAAATACCAACCTTTGGTTGGTTCATCCTCAATGTCTTCCAAGTCCCTGAAAGACACATCTTGATCAGGATTCTCCATACCTACTACATATGTAGTTCCCACTCAATACAATTAGAAAACATGATAAGAACAATTTTTTTCACCTTATAACCCACTTAATTCCAAGGTGAAATTGTTTTTAATTGCAACACTATCTATTCTGCAGAAACATTCTCCTAAACACACAAGGTCCTCATGTACACATGTTCATAATTCAATTTGCATGGTGAAAGAAATCGAAAAAGGGCATAAAAGAAATTTCATTTTGAAAGGAATAATTGAAATTCACTTTGGAAATATGTGAGCCTTTTAGTTAAGTTGTCCACTAGGTGTGGTGGGCCCCAACTAGCAATTGGTGTCCTTCCATATATTATTTCTGGTATTAATAGTGCACATCAATAGTGTTATTTGCATTTGTTTGCCCATGTGGTGATGTGCCTTGAATAATTATTTTCCCCTTTGATTTTTCATCATCATTATTTTCCAACCACTCATTAACCTCATTTTCATCATCCACAAGTCTAAGATCTACATATTTGACACTTTTTATTTTAGTAGTTGTTCATTTTTTTGTGCATCGACAAGAAAATCTAACGAAACACCAACTTAAGGTGGTGTACGTGGGGGAAATAGAGCTTCAAAAGGAAGTTCAATTAATGAGCTACTGTGATGGGTTGGCCAAGGAAATAAATTAGAACATTAAAAAAGGAATCAAGTCACACTTCCACTTATGAAATGGATTATTGTGGTATAAGCAAAATCAAACTTTATGTTCCAAAAAGGAGGCTCAGGGATGTGCTCTTGAAGGAATGCCATTATGGGCTATTTACAAGCCATGGTGGTGCAAAACACACCATAACATTCCTCAAGAAGACCTACTATTGTCTTAATTTGAAAGATGATGCAGAGGAATACATGAAGACTTATTTGATTTGCCAACAAATCGAACATTCAATGATAAACAAGCAAGATTGTTGTGACCTTTACCAATTCCTAAAGGGTCGTGGGAAAGTGTGTCCATGGATTTCATGGTGAGTTTGCCACCATCAAAGGGATTTGATGCGATCATGGTGGTGGTGGATCGATTTAGCAAGATGGCACACTTCATTCCCACCAAATAAAGTGCCATGGCCCAAGAAACGGAAAGGTTGTTTTTCACACACATATTTAAACATCATGGCCTCCCCAAGGACATTATGTTGGATCGAGATTAAAAGTTCACAAACAAGTTTTGGCAAGCTTTGTGGAAGTGCATGGGGTCAAAACTCAACATGAAAACCTCATTTCAACCCCAAACAAATGGACAAACCGAGAGAATGAACTTGGCTATCCAATAATTCCTGAGGAATTATGTGGCTACAGATCAATAAGATTGGGTGGACCATTTGGAGTTGGTCGACTTTTGTTACAACAATTCGAAACATTCAACAACAAGGGCCACCCCTTTTCAAATGGTGATGGGCAAATCATTAATTATGCCTACAACTTGGGCCACATGTGGGTAACCCCCACATGATGCAAGTGAAGAAGTGCCAATGGTCACACAACTTGATGAAAAAAGGTAGCGTGACACACCCCCAAGCTCCTAGATGGACTCATTGTGAGTCCAAAGGTGAAAACAATGGAAGGAAAAAAATTGGGGCGTGCTCCTTGATTCACAACACTTCGGGGGTAGAAGGGCGTGTTGGAGCTTCGGGATGGGACTAGGGCAAGCAACAAGTGGTTCAATTATTCACACAGACTTGCACAAACTAAACAACAAGTTGATTAGTGCATAATCGGAGCACTTTTGGTGCATGGATGAACCATGAGGAAACATGGATTCACAAGACTCACCACATCCCAGACTTGGGGGAAGTCACCATCTTCCCCCTTATAGTATTCTTTGTGCTTGGCCATGGAACCAGCACCCAAATGTCATTTTGTCCCAAGACTCCCAAACAAGAGTCCTAAAATTCCCAAAATTAATATTCTCATGCCTTTGGAGGCCCATAACTTTGTGTGCAGACGTCCAATTGAGGGGAGGTCTAAAGTAAAGTTGTAGACCTCATTGAATGTTTTCCAATGGTATGCAGCATGCCACCTGCATGCAAGGAAATCAGGGCGATTCCTGACTTTTAATGGTTGGGAATCAAATTGATAATTTGACTCCCGACCTTTCTTTTGGCCATAACTTGTGTTTTAGGTACCCAAATGGGTCATGCAAGCCCATTTTAAACATCTAAGTTCCAAGAGCTCTTTGATGATATAAGGGACTTTTCAATCCAATGGGTTTTGACCCTATAATGGCTTTTTAAAGATTCAAAAATCCATCGGGATTCCAACTCCCAAAGTGGGAGCTCACTTGGGAGTGTGGAGGTTCATTCCCTCACACTTTCCTACACTCCCATGAACATGAGATGTGACTCCCGAGCTTCCTTCTTTGCTCGCACCTTTATAAGCCCTTGCCTTGGTTGTGAACCCAAGGCTAAGGTTGTGATAGTTACTCTTTCTGCCCAATTAATAACATTGGCTTTGTTTTTTGCTATCCACCCTTTGATCATGCATGAATATAACTCATTAATTATGATATGACCAATGCCATAATTTTTTTTCCAATTACTTCTTTTGTTTTTTTATCAATAAGGGATTCATGATCTTGAATTTATGAACATTGCCAAATATCCCAACAATGTCAACAACTATTACATACTTATCAATTATCTCACCTTTGGGATCAAATCCACTACCTTGCAACTTTCTCACTTTTTTAAAAAACTTGGCATCTTGAAAGTTATAATCAACCCATGGCCATTTGGGATATTCACTTTCAATAACCCTTACTTTCTTTTTCTTCCTTCCCCATCCTTTGCACATTCAAATTTTATTCATATTTAGATGACCAATATTGCCAAAAGGATTCTAAAGGTATATAAGGAGTCATCAACATCAACTAACGAGTGACATCAAGTATTGTTTCATTGATCAAAGACAATGAAACAATACTTGATGTCACTCTAAACCCTCTTCACCTGCATGCTTTCAACAACCATTCCTTCCAACCAATAAATAATAAGGACCATGCCCTTACAAAGGGATGAAAGCAAGTTGGCATGTAAGGTATGGGAGGTTTAGAAAGTAGTTATTCCTTTGTGGAAACACTTGGCATTACTTTCTTTAAGCACCCCCTACTTTGATGTGGCGTTGAGGAAAACAATCACTCAAACATCACATTTGATGGTGCACCTAAGCACCCCTTACTTTGATGCGATGTTGAGGAAGTAATCATTCCTTAAGAATTACACTTGATGGTGCACCTAAGCACCCCATGCTCTAATGTGTAGTTGAGGAAGTAGTCATTCCTTAAGCAACATAATTGATTATGCACCTAAACACCCTTTCCTTTAATGCACTACTAGGAAGGCAATCCTTCCTTTAATAACCCATATGACAATGCATTTGAACACCCTCTATTTTGATGTGCTCTAAAGGAAAGCAATTACTTTGTCAATAACACATTTGATTATGCAACTAAACACCCCCTATTTTGATGCACTACTAAGGAAAATAATCATTCCTTCAACAACACATTTGATTCTACACCTAAGCACCCCTATTGTAAGTCCAAGGATTCAGAAAGTAATCATTCCTAGTTAAGTAACACCAACTATGCAACTAACCACCCCCTCATCTAATGGATTATTGAAGAAAATAATTAAATGGTGCACACAAATTTGCACCTAAGTCTAGCCCTCATTTTCATGAAGTGAGAAAATGGGAAGCTCCTTTGACTAATGCACACAATGTGTAGAACAATAAGTTAGTACCTTGGTAAGTCCACATCTAAGCTTGAGCCATAAAGCGTATTAAATAGCTAAAAAAATACATATAGGAAAACCTCACCCCAATAATACTTCATATTCACTATCTATATACTACTAGGCAAAAGCACATTAGGGTGTCACAATTTCGGCAAATTAAAGTCCCTTTTCAAAGTCCTTTTCTAATGTAGTTGAAAACTAACTTAAAATATGAATATTTAGATGATATTGAAAATAATTTTTTTTCCATTTCCAGTTTCAAATCATGGTGCTATAAGGCATATGAAAAATATCTCAAAAGAAATTATTTAAAAATAATAATTATTAAACACTTTAAAATAATTTTAAAAAAAATTACAATTTTTGGAATTTAAAAAAGTCCATAACATAATAAATTAAAATCACATTCCATTCATTGAATGGATCTTTAGTTTTTTAAACACAATTCATCCAATGTCCCAAAGTTTCAAACACATAAGATTAACACATTGTAAACTAAAAGTCCATATCCATGAATTTTGCAGGTGTGACTAAAAATGTGGGCAAAATTCAAAAGTCCATTACTTATTGGCTATTCATAATTTTGATTTTATTTTTTCATTCTTGAAAGGTTAATTATGATAGCTTTAAATAAGTGAGTCCTTTTTTTAATTATTTCAATAGATCTTATTTTATTTATTTTCTTATATTTAAGGAATATAGGAAAAACTACCATTGTGACATCCATATAAGGTCACTATAATGTGCAAACACCCTATTTCAATAAGTAGCCTTAATTGTTCTCACAAATTCTTACCTTCAAAAATGAAGTCCTAGAAGAAATAAAACTACATTTAAGTGAAGAATGCATCAATAGTTTTTTATGTTCAATGAACATCCAAAATCTAATTACTACTTCAACAAAAGACAATATTATAGAAAAATTGATCACATTGGGCCTTAATGAAATTTGATTATAATAAAAGTATCTAGTTACAAATTCGTAACTTCTAAAAGAAAATGAACCATCATTTAAATTATTGTTGAATTTATGTATAAGGCCTTTATCCACATTAGCATTATTAGAACCAGTGGCAATAGAATCCAATTGTTGCTTCTTGCAATGTGTTCTTTGAACTACAAATTGATTGGATAGGGAAAATTGCTTTAAATCAAGATTAATCCAACTAATCATTTGCTCAACCATTGTAGCATGATAACAAGAATTGACTTCTAAATGTGCATATCTAGAAGGTGTAGTTTTGTCTATTTGTACTTCAAGGTTGTGATCAACTTTCTCAAGTTCAAGTTCACCTTTTCTTGGACTCTTTGGGGAATTAAAAAAATTCTCTTCTTGCTCATTCTGTGTTGGTGCTTCCCATGCTAAATCTTCATTAATGTAATGTGTCCTACTCAATGTTTCCCACACACCATTGTTGATGTGTTTAAACTGTCGCAACTACTTCTACATTATAATTTCAATTAACAAATTTGTCAAAAGTTAGAAGCATGACAAACTTAATATTAGGGCATCATGACCATGTTCCTACATTTTGAAACCATGAAAGTTTTAAAATTACAACATTGCAAAACATCTAAGTTCTTGAACTTGATTATTGAATACCCTAATGCAAGGATGCAATCCAAATTCACATGCCAAGAGTTAAGCTTTTAAGGCATTAACTGACGCACCCCTAAGCTCTTTGATGGATTTGACTGTGAGTCCAAAATTGAAGACAATGGAAAGAAAAGGAGTTGGGGCGCGCTCCCTGGCTCACAATACTTTGGGGGTAGAGGGGCGTGTTGGAGCTCCGGGATGAGCCTAGGAAGAATGACAAATAATTCAATTACTCACATAGACCTGCACAAACCAAACAAGTTGGTTAGTGCGTAGTTGGAACATTTTGGTGCACAGACAAGTCACATGCAAACATGGACTCACAAGACTCACAAGATTCACCACGGCCCAAACTTGGGGGAAGCCACCACCTTCCCCCTTATAGTATACTATGTGCTTGGCCACAAGACTAGCACTCAAATGTCATTTTGTCCTGAGACTCCCAAGTGGGAGTCCTGAAATTCCCACAATTGGGACTCCCGCAACTTTGGGGGCCCATAATTTTGTGTGCAGACCTCCGATTAAGATAAGTTCTAAAGCAAAGTTGTAGCCCTTGTGGAGAGATTTTCAACAATATGTTGCACACCACCTGCACATAAGGAAATCAGGGCGATTCCTGATTTTTAGTGGTTGAGAGTCAAATTGCCAATTTGATTCCTGGCCCTTCTTTTGGCCATAACTTGTGTTTTAAGTGTCCAAATGGGTCATGCGAGCCCATTCTAGAAATTTAAATTCCAAGAGCTTTTCAATGATATAAGGAACTTTTCAATTCAATGGATTTTGACCCCTGCAATCCCTCTTTGAAAATTTGGGAGTCCATCAAGACTCTAACTCCCAAAATGGCAGCTCATTTGGGAGTGTGGGGGTTCATTCCCTCACACTCTCCTACACTTTCAGGAGCATGAAATGTGACTCCTGGGTTTCCTTCTTGGCCCACACCCTTGCAAGCCCTTGCCTTGGTCGTGAACCCAAGGCTAGGGTTACGACATTAACTTACTTTGTTTTTAGATGCTTGAAGATTTGAGCACCACATGGGTGCAAACCTTTTGAAGCAAGGTGTAATAACATAAATCTTCAATTGTGTAATCCATAACAAAGCTCATTAATGAATTAACATGTTGCATTTTCTAATTAATGTATAACTATTTGACGAAATTTGCATGCAAGTTGTGTGTAAAACTTGCAACAAAGCTTTGAGTAGGCGTTTAGGGTTAGGAAAGCCATCAGCAACTACTCAAAGAATACAATTGGACATCACACGTGCAATAAATTTTGCGCACGAGGTTGGTGAAGTTAAAAAAGTTGTCAGTTAATTTAAATTTTCTTGAAAGACCTTTAAAAATTTATAGATTTCATCAACCTCCTTCCATTACATTACTAACTTTAATAATCCACCCATTGTTTACCACGTGGTTTAATTTTTAAAAACTCATAGTAGTCATTCTTTCATAAACAAGGTGGCCTTGTATTTGTTGGCTCATTTTTGTTTGTCCTTACCTAGGAGACATCGCTATATTTCAGATATTTGTGGCATCAACCTAATTAATTCTTACTATAGTTTGTAGTTTTGGAAGCAACATGTTCTCTCTGATTTCAGTTTTATGGTTATTATAAAACCTCAATTCTTTTGCTAAAAAACCAATTATCATACATTTTCAAATCGACCTTTTCGATGTCCATTTTTGAAACTTTGATATATTTATAGCCGTAACTTCAAATGTTCAATCAACACTACATATTCATAAAACCTAACCTTGCAACTTCTAAAGTTTATTTCTTTTTAATTAATTATGTTATACATCCAACTAGAGTTTTGCACAATTGATCTAGATGTTTTGGTTCTATTTCTTGTGAATATCAATTGTCTTGTTGGCCTCTGTGACGGACAAATTGAGCATAACCAAATTTTTTTAATGTGTTGTTGACATTGTTTGAACCCATTTCTAACCTTAGTGTCACCAATTCTTCTTTTTCCTCATCCATTTCTTTGATGGATCCTTTCAACCTCAAAAGAAAACTAAATTGAATGCATAACATAGTAGATGTTTGGGAACATGTCTACTTCTTGAGATAGTTATAGTTGTTTAGTCAAATTTTGCATTCAAATCTAGCATCACAAACATTGGTTGTTATTAGAACATCTATTTTTTATTGGCGAATTTAGAACAATTGCATATGCCAAAACGACTCCAAATGGCAAAATAGCTACATTTGTTTCAATAGCCACAACATCATGTATATGATTTTGATTATCATTTACTACTTTGATATGAGGTTTTTATTGATTTTTTGTTTCAACAGTCATTATAGATTTGTTCAAGATTGCTCAAGTTCAACCATAATTTTATTTTATTTTCATAAATAAATATTTCCTTTGTGATTTCATACTTTGAACAAATATTCATTTTCACACATCTATTGTGCTACGATTCAATGTAAAGAATAGGGTTGTGGTTTCTCGTTCAATTTTTGATTTGTCATTTTTTTTTGCTATTATACACATCTCATGATTTTAAGGCTGACCCTATCATCTATGGATTAATTGGTTGTTTTATGACTTTGTTCCTCAATTCTTATGGAACCCAGACCTGCCTACTTGGAGTTACATAAATTCATTGTCGAGAGTTCATGAATTCTATGGATAACAAGTTCCCAAGTGTTACCAAGTCCTTTATTGACAAATCATTCAATAAACTTGTGAAAAAATGGTATGGAATCAACTTATTCAAACTTGCATGGTTTTTGAAAAAGTCCATTGCATGTGTAAATTAAGGAAATTGTAGACTTCCATGTCATCCTTGGAAATGTTCATTGTTTGTTTTATTATGGAAAGACTTTATTTGTCCATCTTCACATTTGCCCATCACCATGCCGCCCATTCCTTTGTTTTGTCAATTACCCTTTTTCCATTATAATCCCCATATTTTGATTTGACACCCTAAGGGGGTCTAGCTTGGTATTATCTTTTAGATATTCCAATGGTTTTTTTGTCATTTCGTAAATTCTATTTAATATGATTGAGATTAACATGTATTCAATCATAGATTTCAACGTGTTTGGTTTGACAATTAGTGACAATTTTTTTTTTGCCATTATAGTAGAGAGGTTTTATGATTGCAAGCATGCGGTTGAAGAACAAAGGATGCTTGACTAGGAAGTACATGTGCGAATAATACAAATTGAGGTATTCTACATGCAAATTAGTAGTTGAAAGAAAAAGAATGCAATTTCATTGTGCAAGTTGCCAAGGGTTGAAAGAGGGAATGAAAATTTTAAAAAGTTTAAAATGGTAAAATGTCTTGGGGTACTTGATATTGTTTCAATTTTTAATGGTCACATACCTCTTTGTGGTGGACAAGTAATGTTTGAATTGGCACATACCTCTTCGTGAGTCAACATGTTTATGTGACACTAATTTTGATTTCATCTCAAATTTTATATGTTTTGGATGCTACAAAGCTGGAATATACTTGCTAGTAATGGAATTTGAAATATTAGTTCAAGTATAATTTGAGCATTTGAAGTTCATAATAAACCAACATAAATTTCTTGTATCTTGTTTCTTTTGTTTAATTTTTGCAAAACAAAACTTGTTGCAAATGTTCATAAAAAATTTCATCCTTTTTCATTTTTCATCCACATTTTTCATCCGTAAATATCATTCATCCATGACACATGGTATAATGTTATTCCACGTCACCAAATATTTTGTCTTAAGTGTGACAAAATATTTTTTAAATATCATGTTTATGTGGGAAGAATATTTTTAAAAAGATTTGGTTCGACTCCCTTGTTCATGCTCACAAGCTCATCAAATAACATCCTTGCTTCTTCTTTTTCCTTTTCTTTCTTCAACTTCCTTTTTCATTTTTCCTCTTCATCTTTCCTCGGGTCTTAGTTTTGTTGTTCTAGAAAAAACGCCCATCGGGCTTCTTTCGGTATCGAAAGAAGTTTGACAAGGCCATCCTTCTATTTTTTTTGCAAAACATTTTGCAAGTCCTTTGCTTCTTCTTCCTCTTCTTCTCCTTCCTTTTCTTCTTCTTCTTCTTCTTCTTCTTCCTTCTTCTTCCTCCTCTTCCTCTTCCTTTTTCATTCTTCCTTTTTCCCCAAGTCCTATTTCCCCAACATCCCCTTTTTTTTTTTGGAAGAAATATTTCCCGTAAAGGTATTCTTGGTGTCAAGAGTACCCTTTTCTTCTTCTCCTTCCTCTTTTTCTTCTTCCTCTTCCTTCTTCTTCCTCTTCATTCTTCCTCCTCATCCTTCCCTAGGTCCTAATTCTATGGCTCTAGAAAAATGCCCGTTAGGCTTCTCTTGACGTTGAGAGAAGCTTGGCAGGGGCAACCTTTTACTTTTTTTTTGCAAAAACAATTCCTACAAAGGTACTCTCAACGCCGAGAGTACCCTTGTGGGATTTTTTTCTACAAAATGTTTTGCGAATCCTCTTTTTCCTCTTCTTGCTCTTGCTCTTCCTATTCCTTCTTCTTCCTCCTCCTCTTCTTCCTCTTCTTTTGCTTCCTTTTTTGTTTTTCCTTTTTTTCTTTCATTTTTCCTTTTTGTCCTTCCCCAGGTCCTAGTTCTATGGTTCCAAAAAAAATGCCTACCAAATTTCTTTCGACATCAAGAGTTGTTCGACATAAATTTCTCTACTTTTTTTATTAATTTTGTAGCATGAAAGCCCACTAGGCTTCTTTCAACATTGAAAAAAGCTTGATGGGCTCATCTTCCCAAAAACTTTTTTTCCTCCTTTCTCTATCACATCTTCTTCATCTTCATCATATTCTTCTTCACATATATTTGACAGTAAAAATATTATGTTGTTTTCATCGTAATTGTTGTGTTTTTTGTTCTAATAGTTCTTAAAACTAACAATTAAAATGGAGGAGAATCAATTGTCCTTTAACATGACCATTTGGGCGGTGCAAAACCAAATGAAGATCAACACAGGGGAGATTCTTGATACGTATAAAATTACCCCAAAGCACAAAGCACAAGGCCCAAATGCATGTTCCATTGTGCAAGATGGTTCCCATGCTCATTGTCAGGCCTACTCTTGAGATTGATATCTTAAAGATGGAATAGGCCTTTCACATGGGATATGGGGAAAAAGATAAGGTGTTTTACTTGTCTCCAACGAATTGGAAGGGTGATACTAGAAGAAATGTTATCTATTCTGACATATTTTTGCAACTATTATGTGATTAATGTTCAAACCAACTGGTTTTACGACTAATAGTTTCTTAGTCCTACATGTCCATGTAGTTACAACTTGTTATTATTGCATATGCAACTATAGGAAGGGTTGAACCAAATTCTAGTTGTAGATGTGACTACAACTTACGATTTATATGATTTTCATTGAAAATGTAGATGAAAGGTGAACAATGTCATCCAATTTTGATTGCATTCATCAATGGATGATAATGTAGTTATTTTCGCAACTACAAATGAAATGTTTTTCAATTGTAATAATATATTCTATCACATGAACAAAGAAACATAACCCACATATGGTAAACTTTGTTATTTCAATTGGACTATTATTCCTTAATGTACCCGTCCATGGGTCTTTTTTGTAATTATCCATAGGTCTTCTATGATATAATATCTAATAGCTAATATTTTGTTAGAAAATGTTATTATAACCTAGTTGGTAAACTAAGCTTAATAGGTTATGTTAAACTAAGTAGGCCTATGTACATTGGTAGCCTATCTTAGCTTGCGTACTTAATTAATTGGCCTAAGTTATCTACATGTAATAGTAGGCTAGTTTATTAGGTGTAGCTAATAGGCCAGGCTATGAAGGTTAGACATAGTTAGGCTAGGTAAGCTAGGTAGGTAGTTGGTAGGTTAGGTCATTAATTAATTGGTAAACTAGGTAGTAGGTAGTAAGTAGGATAGGTAGATGTTGGTATTTTAAGCAAGAGGTATTTTAGTGGATATGTCATAATGTTTTTGTAGTAATTGATAAAATAATTAGTTATGTTAAAAAATTTATTTATTAAATGTAGGGTAGGTAATTAATTTATTAGGTAGGCTAGGTAGTAAATAGTAAGTATGTAACCTAGGTATTATGTAGTAAATATGATAGGTATTAATAGGTAGTAGGTAGGTAGGTAAGCTAAGCAAGAGGTATTTTATTTTGTGGATATGTCATAATTTTTTATTAATAATTGATTAGTTAATTAATTATGTTAAAAAAGTTATTTATTATATGTAATTAATTTATTAGGTAGGCTAGGTAGTAGATAGTAAGTGTGTAACCTAGGTAGTATGTAATAAATAGGGTAACTACTAATAGGTAGTAGGTAGGTAGGTTATAAGTTAAGCAAGAGGTATTTTATTTTGTGGATATGTCATAGTGTTTTTGTATTAATTGATTAATTAATTAGCTATGTTAAGCAATTAATTTATTCAATGTAGGCTAGGTAGTAAATAATAAGTATGTAGGCTAGGTAGTATGTGATAAGTAGGATAGGTAATAGGATAGGGGATAGGTAGTAAGTAGTTAAGTTAAGTGGTAGGTATTTTATTGTGTGGATATACGATAATGTTTTTGTATGTGACAAAGGATGTGATAGTGTTGTAATGTTGTAGCGTTTCCCTTTCATTAGAATTGTCCCATATCTTTTGTCTATAACTTCAAACTTGTAAAGTATATAAGTAGGTGAAGGAATGAACTAGATTCATGGTATGCACTATAAACATAGTGCATGTGCCATTTGGGATGAGCCAATCAAAAGGCTTATCACCAACAAAATAAATAGGACCCTACCTACTTACTTAGCCTATGGTAGCTAACTTATTCTACCCAAGCTTAAATTGGAATAGGTTGCCTATTCTAGTTTAGAGTAGGGTACATTATAATTAATTAATTCAAATAACTAATTACTGTAATTATAATATTGAATTGTTGTAGCTATAATAATTAATTATTTTAATTGTTGTAATTATAATATTTAATTATTATAATTATAATATATATTTTTTGAACAAATGGAAAATTGCCGTGTGTTTTATGGCCATTAATTTTTGAAATTACCACGTGGTCAAAACCTAACCACCCATCACTGGCACATTTGGTAGCATGCGACTATCCCAAATGTAGTCACAAATTGGGGTTCCATGTCATACTAAGATCATCCATGGTAATGGATGGAAAATTCTAGTTTAATTATAAGGTTTGCGACTACACTTTCAACTTCATGGCCATGTCATGTCTTTTGTGAATGACTGTCTTTTGGCACTTGTTTTAAGCAACTAGGCTATTTTTAGTTGCATGGGTCCATTACAACTATAAATGAATCACAAATCTAGTCGTTGATTTTCAAAAAATTTCTAATGTGAAAACGAGGATGTTAATTTACATAATGACACCTAGGATAAACATAAGTTCCTTGAGAATGATCAATTTGAAAAGGTGTTACAGGATGACCTAAACCTTGTGGGCTTCTCCAACAAAAATGTTTTTTTGTATAGGATGGGAACCATTGCATCTACGCTTGGATGTTTTTCATTAGCAGATTGCACAATGATGATCCATCTTGGTACATATGTGCAAATTTGATTTTATTTGACACATTTCATGGCCTTGTGGAGTTGTTCATAACCATAATTGTCGCAACCCTAGTTTTGGGCTCGCAACCAAGGCAAAAGGGGTTGCAAGGGTGCGAGCCAAGGGGAAGCCTGGGAGTCACATCAGAGACTCCCGGGAGTGTAGGAGAGTGTGAGGGAGTGAGCCATCACACTCCCGAGGCAACTTCCACTTTGGGAGATGGAGTCCCAGTGGACTCTCAAAACTTCATAGACCAATTTGAGGGGTCAAAACTCAATAGCTTGTGGCGTTCTTTATATCATTGGAAAGATCTTAGAACTTAGATGTCTTAAATGGGCTCGCATTGCTCATTTGGACATCTAAAACACAAGTTATGGCCAAAAGAAGGGCCGGGAGTCAAACTGGCAGTTTGACTCCCGACCAGAAAAAGTCAAGAATCGACCCGATTTATTTGGCTGCAGACAACGTGCCACATACCGTTCGAAAGCTCTCGACGAGAGCTACAACTTTGCTTCAGACCGCACTTCGATCCGAGGTCTGCTCGCAAAGTTATGGGGCTCCAAAGTCCAAGGAGTCCCAGTTGGCGGGATTTCGGACTCCCACGCAAGAGTCTCGCGAGAGTCCCGGGAGAGAAAAGCCATTTGGATGTGGGCCCTGTGGAGAGGTTCAGGGTGAACCCTTTGCAGGGAGGGAGGCAACAGCCCTTTCATTCATTAGAGAAATTAAGAAAGTACAAGGGGGGGAGCAGGTGCCACGAGATGGCAGCCTCGCCTTCCCCAAAGATGTGGCCATGAAGCCATTCAGCCTTAAAGGCTTACTCAATGCTATTCTGCTTATCCTGATTCCTAGTCTGACAAGAGGACCTGATGGCCCTCCAGGTGGCCATGCCGACCTCGGTCGAAGCCTCCCACGATTGAAGGAGAACTCTCTTGAGGGAGTATTGGCTGTCGAAGTGTTTGCGACATCTCTCGAACCAGAGGTAGTAGAGCAGAAAACTCCTGAGGATGTCGAGGGGTTGGCGTCTTTAGGTGAAGCCGCCCGTGTGGTAGTAGTGAAGGTTCAGGGGGTCGTTTTCTTCTTCGAAGACGACCTCCCCAAGGAGCACGAAGGGCCAGGTGATGTGGAGGCGGTTGGGCACCCCCCATTCGTTCCAAACGCTGAGGAAAGCGTCCCACGCCCTCTGAGCAGGGGTGCATTCCCTGAGGCAGTGCTTAGTGGATTCCACAAGTCCTTGATCACAGCCCTTGCAGGTGGGGGAGACCCCCATGATTTGGAGCCAAGTGTTAACCGGCAACCCATTGTTGAGGATCAGCCAGGTGAGCGCCCCTACTTTGCGTGGGCGGGCGTTGTGCCACATTCTAGCAATGATCTGTGTGACCGTCGAGTTGCGGAAATTCAGGTGTTGGACGAAAGTGATGATGTTTGGGGTGTGTTGCTTCCTCGCATTCCGGTATCCCCTCTTAGCCAAGTAGTCGAAGAAGGGGGCGTCGCCCATGTTGCTCGTTTGTTGCCAGTGCCAGTCTCCGGGGTCCCACGGAAGGTCGGAAATGAAGCCGAACTAAAAAATCCAGTAGATTGGAGGTCTTTTTCCGGGGGGAGGGACATCCTTGGCCAGTCTGAGCGTTGCACTGTGGTCCTCTTGTGCCAGTACTCTGATCGGCTTGTACCCCTCAAGGGGGATGATGATGTCATGCGAGCTGGTGGCTTGGATTCGGCCATCGCTAGAAGATCTTTTAAATTCCTTGGCACTGGCTGTGGCGTGGGTTGTGTCGGTGATCTGATAGACCCACTCTGGTGGGGTGGGTCGGTCAGGTTCCTTTTTGCTGACCCAATCCCCTACCACCGGTTTGTTACTGGCGGTAGTCGGGTCCCAAGGAATACTATCAATAATGAGGTCCCTATTTAGCCTGTTTATGGGGTGGAAACTCACCCCAAGGGCCGTGAGGTCTTTCCAATTCTCCTCTTCTGAGTCCCAAAAGTCGCCAATCCTGGAGCAGCCTGCGTTTGCAAGGGCATTCCCCTCGTTCTTACCACTGAGTCCTAGCGGCTTGCCATCTTGGTTTGTTATGAGGGGGTTTCCGAAGACCAGTTGTCTGAGCGTTCGGCCAAGTTGGTCGGCTTCGATTTGCAAAGGTCGGGTCTCACACTCAGCCAGGAGTGGAGAATGCTCTTCCACAAGGAGGTTGGGGGCCTTTTGAGCTTGGTTGCGGCAAACAGCTAGTTTATATCTTATGTGGTTGGACCCATCCTGTGGACCGAGAGTCTAATTTGGTTGACTTTATGTCTCAGGAGTTCCTTCCAAGGTTCTCCCCCCGGTGCAAGGCCCCTGACGAGGAGCTTTGCTAGTGAAGCCTCCGATTGAGTTTTCGGGTCGATGATTCCGAGGCCTCCTTGCGAGGTCGGGAGGACTAAGGTCTCCCATTTTACTTTTGCTCTAGCATTGGTGGCTTTTCCACTCCATATGAAGTTCCTCATGACTCCGTGTACCTGGCTACACATCTTGGGATTTGGGTTCCAGGCTGCCGCCAGGTACCACATGGAGGCGAGGAGTACCTAGTTCGCCACCAAGATTCTCCCTACTAGCGAGAGACGGCACGTACTCCAATTAATTAGCTTCGCTTTGAGGGCGGAGAGCAATTTGTTGAAATTTGCTTCAGGGGGGAGATGGAATCCCACCTGGATTCCTAGGTATCTTACCCCTTTGTTTTTCGGGATCCACTGGAGCCCCACCTCCCGGCCCCACTCCTAATCTTTGTCTCTTTGCTGGCCCATATCGTGCATGATTTATTCCAATTGACTTTTGCTCCAGAAGCCTTGCAAAATATGTCCAAGACCTTTTGGGCTCTTTCCATGTTGTCATGCGTACCCTGGAGGTAGAGTGCGGTGTCGTCCGCGAAGGTTTGGTCCGTAATGTTTCCACCTCCCGGGAGGGCCAGACCTTCTACCCCGAATCGATGGTCGTCTAGCATATGGCCTAAGACGTCCGTTGCCAGGATGAATATGTATGGGGAGAGAGGGCATCCCTGCCTCATCGACTTGGCTAGGGGGAAGGTGCTCCCCTCCACCCCATTGAGCTTAATGGCTGATGTGGCCGATCTGTACAAGGATCGCACCCATCGGATCCACTATGGGCAGAAGCCGAGCTTTGCTAGAGCTTCGAATAAGAAGCTCCATTCGATCCTATCAAAGGTTTTCTCGAAGTCAAGGAGCAATAAAACCAGATCTTGGTTACTCTCCTCTGCCCAGTCCTGAGCTTCTTGCGCCAAAAATGTGTTGTCGAGTATGCTCCTTCCCTTGACGAAGCCGGTCTGGCCGGGTCTTATTATATTCGGGAGGAAGACTTGGAGCCTTCTAGCCAACGTTTTAGCCAGGATCTTGTATAGGCTTCCGAGCAATGTAATTGGGCGCCAGTTTCTAAGTTTGGCATGGTCCTCGGACTTGGGGATCAGGGTTATGAGCCCTTTGTTTATCAGTTTTGAGGTCTCCCCGTTTCTGAGCATCGCGGAGAACGCTTGAAGTAGAGTTGGGGAGATTTCGTCGATGCACTCCTGAAAGAATTCGGTTGGGATGCCATTGCTTCTTGGTGTTTTGCCTTTCGGCATTGCGGAGATGGCATCTTGGATTTCTTTCAGGGTGAGCTCTTTGGTCAGCTCCTTGTTTGTTTCGTTTGAGACTCGGGTCGAGGTGCTGTCCCAGCACACTTCCCGAGCTTCCGAAGTGCCGGGAGTGCTTGCTTTCGAGGTGTACAGATGCGAGTAAAAGGATCTGACATAATGTGTCAGGTCCTCTTGGCCCTTTATCTCTCCTTCTTCAGTTGTTAGTTCTTTGAGCAGCGTTCATTTCCTCCCGATGCGATGGAAGTCAAAGAAACGTTTCGAGCACGTGTTTCCGTACCTGAACCACGTGGACGCACTGAGCTGGTGGTTTCGCGCCACTTGTTCTTGTAGGAAGTCCGCCATGTGTCCTTGTGCCGATGAGAGGATGCTCCTGACCGATTCGTCCTTGGGGTCTTCTTGCAACCGTATTTCCGCTAATCAGGGTTTTTATTGGAGGCCTCTGATTCGGGCCCCTTTTTCCCGTTTCCTCTCCTTCACTAGCTTGCCATTGCATTTGAGTACCCTATCTGTGGCTGCCTCCAACCATCCCGGCCAATCCGCATCATGACCGGGTAGGGGCTGGGTGCCTTCCCATGCTTCGAGGAGGGCTGCTCTGCACACCCTTTAGCAGGGATATGTCAAAGTAAGTGGCGGTTTTGGGTGGGGCGGAGGGGCGCCCCCATACCGTTAAAACTAACGGGGAATGGTCGGAGATTTTTCTTATGGATGGGGCGGCTTCGATTCTTCCTCCTCTGGAGTCCAGCTCTTGAGAGACAAGGAACTTGTCTATTCGGGAGACGGCGGACCCCTGGCCTTTTCTTCCGTTGTCGAACGTGTATTCCTTGTTTGACATTTTTCTGAAACTGTCAAGGGTCCAGGCGTCAATCAGGCCGTGTTGCAAGGTGAGGTGGTGCCAAGTGGTTGCCTCCCTCCTGTGCATCCTCCTTTCACCCGCTTGGCCTTTAGCCCCCTCTTCTTCCCAGTGATTGAAGTCTCCTCCGATTATGACATGCTCGGCCGAGAGATTAGCTTCGTTGATCTTCCTCCATAGGGGGGCTCTATCTCTAGAGGCTCTTGGAGGGTAGGTGTTGATTATGGATAGCTCGGAGCTATCGGGTAAATGGAGGGTTATGTACTCGACCCTTCCCTCCGTTAGGATTCCATCCTCTTTGATAAGTGGTGCTGTCATCCTATCCACTAAGATGGCGGTCCCGACACTGGTACATTGGGAGGTGCCCATTGGGATTCTCGGGTTCCAAAATGCCTTTCCTTGCCAAAATTCGAGCCCCTTAGTTGAGCTGGTTACCCCCTATTTATCCAAGTGGTGTTCCTGAATAAGTAATACCTGCGGCGGGTTTTGAAAGGAGGTCAGCCAAGCCTTAATAAGCTTTTGCTTGGCTGAGTCTTTCCCTAGCCCTCTAACGTTGAGGGAGACGATTGTGAAGGGTCGTTCAGACATGCGTTCCGAGTATTAGGGCGGCCTGTCGGCCGATCGATCCCTTTAGGTGGCCTTGGTCTGGTTCTGAGTTGTGTGGAGGGTTACCTCCGTTCGGCCTCCGTTCGGCGTCAGAGCAAGGTAAATGGTAAATATGGAGTGTGATTCCGTAGCACCATTCTCTACATATCCCTGGTCCAATACTAAGTCGTGTTGGGTGGCGCCCCTCGCGACCTTGGGGTCTTGGAAGGGGTTGGCCCCCGCTGGGGGGCTGGCCTTTAGGCTTCCCAATTCCAACTTCACAAACCTTTTCTTCCTAGCGGCCTGTGGGGAGGCCAGAATGCTAGCCATTTTTTGCTTGTGCACGAGGTGCTCCATGCTTGAGGGGTCCCTTTTAAGGAGCAGGTTGTGTGTTGCCACCGCACCCCCCGCGTCATTGTTCATGGCTGAGATGGATTTAATTTCCTTCCAGTGTAGGTGCCTTTTGTTTTGTACACTGAGTGCACTGGATCCGGTCTGTATGTGGGCAAGGATGGTGCACTCCATCCCTCCCCTACCCGGTTCGGCTTGCCAGCTCCATTCTGAATGGAAGTTGCCCTTTACCGCCATTTTGTATCTGAGTATCTTTTCCTCTAGTTCGGCTTCCAGGCGGTGTACTAGGTCTTCTTGAGCGGAGGCTTGGGTCCACCTTTCCTCCGGCGAGCCTGTTACTTGGATGCTGAGTGGGAGGTCCGGTGGGTTTTGATTTCTCGCGTGGATCAGAATCTATTCCTTTTCCTCTTTTTCTCGCGAGAGAACCGGCCAGATCCTCGCTTTACAGAATTCCTGGTCAACGGGTACCGAAATTCCTAGTGACTCAAAGTAGGAGTGGTGCAGCTCTAAGTGTGTTTGTCCTCTCTTCCCACCCGGCGTGGATGCCGGTTGGGGGGAGCGAGTGGAGGCCTCAGCTAGGTCTTGCCGAAGGAAAGTAACCTGACGGGCATCCTTCTTTTTCCTTGGAAGGTCCATCCCTCTTCGAGATCCTCGAGTTGTCTTTGGAGGAAATCTGTTCTCCCCATTTCCCCAAAGTTCCCCGCGAATGGATTGAGGCTTGCCGTGTTCTCGTTTCCCAGGGAGCTTGCTAGTTCTGAGGTCGCGAAGGATAGTCTAGTCCTCGGAGTGAACTTTTGGTCCGGGGGGGTGATGGTACCTTGCTACTCCCTTGTTAGCCTATGTGACGGTGAAACGGTGCATTCGGACATCTTCTGATCGAGCTCGGGAGCTAGCTCCTTCTTCTTTTCCTCTTCACCGCTGGTTGCAAGGCTATTGTTGGCCATGCGCTTGAGGTTTCCTGAGCTTTGCGGGTTCCTACCCATTTTTTTTCCTTTGTTTGGGTCGTCTTTGCCCATACGGGCTCTTCCGATGTCTTGTTGTCCCGTGGATCTTCTGAATTTTCCTGTGTTCTGGCGCTGCGCGCTAGTGTTTTCCCCCCAAGCGTTCCTCCCTCTCCCTTCGAGGGGAAATTTGGCGGGGATGCTTTCATCTTGTGTTGGGGACCTGTTTAGGGGGCAGGTCTTTGCCAGGTGCCCAAACTTCCTACATTTTCTGCATTGATTCGGCAGCCCGGAGTATAGAATCCTCTGGGTTGTTGTGTCCCCGGGTCCTGCGCCTTCGGCCATGGAGGGTATCATGATGATCCCAGTCAGCTTGCTGATATCTTTCACTTCGACCGTAACCATGGGCCCCGCTGGTCTTTTGATATAGGAGTCCGGAGATTCTATGTCAAGAACCTCCCCAATGCTGTTGGCCATGATGGTTAGTGCCTTTTTTGTGCGAAGCTGGACATGGAGATCCGGGAATTGCACTTTGATGGAATGCGTGAGGAGCATTTCGGCTCCGTGTTCATTAGGTTTGAAAAGAGCTGAGTATCTCGAAAATGAGAGGGCCTAGCCGCTCCATTCTACTACCGCGAGTTTCCTTGCCACTCTAACCCCTTCTTCTTTTTCGAAAAGAATTTCGAAGTATCCTCGCGTTAGTAAGGTGACCGTCAAGAAAGGCACCGAAAGATGGAGCTTTAGGCAGTCTTGAAGGTCCTTGAAGGAAGCTCTGCCCGCCAGAGTCCTTCCGATCACTGTTTTGCGAGCTCTTAGAGCCGTGTTCTTTTGCAACTCGATCACCATCGCAGGTGGGAATGCCGCTTCTATCTCTAGATTATAGTCTACCAGCGATGGGCCTTGGGTATCCTCCCCCGAAGGGGAGGGTGCACCTGTTCTCTTGCCTGGGAGCGTATCCAAAGAGGTGGGGAGCTTTTCCCTCACGAGGGGAGTTGCTTGTTTTTTCCTAGAGTTCCTTGCACCCAAAGCTTTCGAAGTTTTCGGAGCTTCGGCGCTTGGTCCCGTATGTCCAGATCTTCTCTTGGCGGTATAAAAAAGAAGAACTGATTCCAAAAGGAAAGGGGAAGGGATTGAAGGTACCTGGGAGAGATGTCCGTGTTCAGAAAGTTTAGTCGTACCCTTGTCAGCTTGTACCATCTCCTTGTCGGGAGCTTCTGACAAAAGTAGCCGTTGAGAGTCGGGGTTGTTCGTTTTGCCATCGCTGCGCGGTTGGCCTTTCCGAGCTTCTCCCGTTCTCTTCAGCTTGATCAGGCGCTCGTCGAGCTGCGCCTGCTCCTCCTCTGGGAGCTCCGATGAGAGTGATTATTGGAAGTTGAGCTTGCTCGTTCGTCCATCGCTGCGCGATTGGCTTTTCCGAGCTTCTCCTCTCCCTTTCGAACTCTTCGTCTGCGCTTTCGGAGTGACTGAGGATGTCGGAACTTGATCGCTCCAGTTCTCAACTCGGAGATGAGCGCTTCCCGATCGGGGGGCATTTGTCTCACGAGCATTTGAATCGGAATCTTGCGTCGGCCGGGCAAATCGGGCCCTTGCTGATGAGGTCCCGTCAATGTCTGGGATCGGAGAGGTAAAAGAGCCGTTGCCATCGTCGTTGAGAGTCGGCATTCTACTTCCAAGTTTATCGATTCCTTGACGATCGCAGCGCCCGACCTCCCGGACTTTGCCAGCCACTTGACGGTACTCATTCAGCTTGGAATCGCTTTGTTCTTCTGAATTAGAGCGGAGATTCATCATCGCCACTGTGGAATTGCAAAGAAAACTCAAAGAAATCGAGGCGGGAGCTATGGAGGTAGGACTCTCTTTGATACACTCACAGGAAACGGAGAGCCCATCGCTAATAGAGCCGTTGCGGAGTGGAGAGGTTCAGAGTATACTATAAGGGGGAAGGTGGTGGCTTCCCCCAAGTCCGGGCCGTGGTGAGTCTTGTGTGTCCGTGTTGCCCATGGTTCGTCTTAGCACCAAAGGTGCTCCAACTATGCACTAACCACTTTGTGTGGGTTGTGTGCAGGCCCGTGTGAGTGAATAAGCTTGTCAATTCTTCCTAGTCCCATCCCAGAGCTCCAACACGCCCCTCTACCCCTCAAAGTGTTGTGAGCTAGGGAGCGCGTCCCGACTCCTCCCTCTTCCGCTGTCTTTCACTTGCATTCACATTTGAGTCCTTCAAGGAGTTGGGAGTGCATCAATAATTGATTTGAATAAGTAAGTCTTCCACCTTTCTTGTTTTTTTTTAATCGGTTGCAGTTTTGCTTGTTTCATTTATCGAATTAATGTGTAGGGGCATTAAGTTTGATCATGTCAAACTAAGCCTTGTGCACAAGTTCTTTTGCATTCAAAGGATTGGAATCATTCCATTGAAGTAATTCAAGGATGTCTTGCCAATATACATGTATAAGAAATGTGATAGTTAATCAAGGAAGACTTGGCATTCCCTCACATCGGAGGACTTTTTTTATTATATGTACAAGGTGTTTTTTTGCTTCTTTTTCACATATTTTCATTTCAGTCACATTATATTTCTACCTATGTTCTTATTAACAGTTCTTGAATTCTTGTGGTGCCTTTAAAGGGAGCTTGCATCCGCGATAGATATGGTTATCAGATCTATTGTGAAGAGGTCCCCTAAGAAGGTGACATATCTTTTGCAAAGTTGCAAGAATTGATGGAGAAGGTAATGGAGCAGGTGAAAAAGGAACACTACTTAGCTTTCTACAAATACCTCCTTGTTTGTGATCTTGCTGGGCTCAAGTTTTTGCAAGAAATTCAAACCCATTATGACAACAATTCGCAGCCTGAAATGCTCACTAAATAACTTTAAATGCTCGTGTACACTTTCGTTAACATGGAGCAGAAAATTGCATGGTTGAAGCAATGGAATGAGTTTAGAGTTTTAAAGGAAGCTAATAAATTCCCAAAGCATCGTTTTTTACATATTTAGTTCAACAAATGGTTGCACAAGGCAACATTTTGGCACCAAATTCTACTTCAAATCTTCTTGTTTGACTTTCCATTTTCCATTTTATCTCCACATTTGGTCTAATTTGACTAACTTTGGTTTTTGCTTAAATCTAAGGCACTCAAGCTTTACAGTGCCACAATATCTAACCTCAAGCTCATTGTCAGAGAGGTGCATGGCTTGATGACCTTGGAGGAATACATTTGCCATTGGAAACTTGAGCTATGGGAAACATGTTTTTCTTACAACTTCAAGCCCAAAGATGGGATTCATCATAACAAATCCTAGGAGTAACAATCTAGAGGTAAGGAGGCCCTCAAAAAGGTTTTTTATAAGTGCCATCTCAAAATTTCCTCTTTTTATTTAATTTGTTTCTTTTATTTCTTTTGTTTTCACTGGACATCCTTCATTCAATCTTGAAGATTAGGATATTTTCCATCTACATTTTGTTCCTAGGTTCTTTTACCATGTTTTCCTCCCGGGGGTGCGATCAATGAGCTCCCCCATTTGCTATGAATTTAACAAGATCCAAAGGTGGACATTCCATGTACCACAAGGATCTCTTCCAGGATTGGTCCCCATACCATCTTGATGATGTGGTTGGTACATTGATTGCTTTCGAAATAGTAACCTGCCATATGAAGCTATGTTCAGAGAAAGCTGTGAGCCCAGCTTCTAAGAAAAAATTGTTAGCTCTAGGGGTTTAGACATTTAGGTAAGCAAGAAGAAATATGTTGCAAAAAGGAAGGGGAAAAAAACAACTCCCTTAGAAATCATTGAGGTTTTAGAGACATAACCATGGTTGATTATGAGGTCACAACCTCAAAGTAGGATTTGTTAAGGTCCATGATGGATTTGAAAGGAGATAGTTTAGTAGATGCCTTGACCTTTTTCCTAATAGTTGTCAACCATCCTCATCTTGGCTAGAATTGTCTTTGGTTCCATCAAGGAGAACATTGGGATTCCATTCCCTACAAAGTTGTCACCATCACCATCTCGGCACAATTTGTCTTCTCCTCCATCAGGGAAGAGATCGGCATTCCATGAGAAGGCGATGTTTAATTCTTTCATGGTCTTCTATGGTGTCTTCGCGGATGAGAATTGGAAAGTGGCCACTTGAGCATGCCATTTTCATTTGATTGTAGGTGTGTTAGGTGAACAGAACTCAAGACCTCAATAGTTTTTGCTTCATAACAATTTTTTTCCATTTTTTTCCTATTTTCATTGATTTAATGAAAATATGTTTGTTAGATGAATCCACCGAGGCTCATTGATCCTGTCATTGGAGATGTTCCTGGGGGTGTTGGTGTTTCCATGGTGTTTCAATTTAGAGCTGACATTCAAAAGTGGAATGCCAAGGTCCCCCACTATGTGGATTTTGCTTTCATTTGTGCTGAAAAGTTCCTTTTGGAGAATGGTGCCATCTTGTTTTTCCACTTAAATGATCTTTGAATTCTCAAGCAGTTTAAAGAATTTTTGGATAGCTACTACATGTCAATCCAAATGGAGTGGGCAGTGGTGAACGATCTTCCATTGATTAGTATTTAGGATCCTAGGCTAAAGGTTTTTTTTTCCTCATATTTTTCAAATTTGCTCTGTTGTTGTAAGTTGTTTATTTCAATTTTCAACACCCTTTTATCTTCTTGCAAACTCTATTCAATTGGCCCAACTTTTGGTGAGAACCCCCAAAAGTTTTGAATTCCAAGCACCTATTGTTATCATACTGGAATAGGGGATCAAGGTTGCGAAGAAAGATGTTTTCTACAACTGTAAATATGGTAGCATTATGACATTCGCAAGATCTAGGAAACCATTATTTGTGGCCAAGGAGATGCATCCTCTCACATTTGAGGTATTGATTGGAGCTTGCTCAAATCCAAGATCATTCGTTGTTGATTTCGTAACATCAATTAGTATGTAATGTTTATTTGCATGAAATCACCCCCATTTTAATGGGGGTGAATATTTTTGGTGGTTGGCTTAACTTACACCCTAAACCATCTAATGGTGGGCAGCAAAATTCCCAAAGACATTTTTTCTAGACCAAATGTTCAGTCATTAAGTACATATTGAATGTTAATGCGATTATATATCAAACCCGAACCAACCATTGGTTGTTCTATTGCTCTGTTTGGTTAGTGGTTGTTGTTCAATGATGAGCATATCTATCATACCAATGTTGATACCAATGCATGCCTACATACCGGACCAACATAGATATCTACCTACCTTGTAGCCATCGAGTGCATTAACAACTTCACTACCTAGATAATAATCACTTAAATTTCCTACGTACTTTATTTATGGTACGTACCCATTTACATAGGTTATGTGAGGTGGAAATAAGAGGTTTACATGATACTAGGTTACCAACTTGGTAACTTAACTATGGTTCATGTACACTAAGTCGTATTGGGTCTCCAATTGCAGGGGCAATGGCGGCATGTGGATGATGTCCTGTGCGGGCCTGCTCTGTCATATAAGTCTATCAAGTGCATGCATCTCATGTGATGGCTATGGTGGTTGTGCATGGCTATTGGGTGTTATTTACGTGGAGCTCCTGCCATTTTTCCAAGGCACCTTGAATGCTAAAGGACCTCAAGACCTACCCTTCTCCTGTACAAAAAAAGAAAAAGAAAAAACAATCATCTTAATTTTCTGGGTGTGCAGATGAGGATTCCAAACATTACTAGATAATTCAGTATTCTCTATGTTGAACACTCAACAAAAGTGAGAACAAATGAATATCAAGTTCAGGAAAATGTTTGGTGTTCAACATTATAATTAATGGGAAAACAAATGGCTGATTGTGTACTGATTCTGCCCCTTAATTTATGGCAAGTTCAAATTAGCAACACAATAGAAAATGTCCTATGAAGTTCCCAAAAAATGAGCTCATGGTTTGTAACAACAACACACACCTGGTGAACATTCCTCAAAATGGTGGGGAAATGAAGGAAAACTACATTGTTCCTTAGTCTCTCTGCCTCACAGGCAGAGCCAATAAACACTGGATTCTCCAAGCTATTTTTTGCATTGTTTCATAAGATTTATGATGATGAAACTTTGTCTCTATTCTGGAAAACAAGACTAAAGCCAACCAATCCTTGTACTATTAAAAAATGTTGTGTCTACTAAAAGAAGAGATCCGTCTCTCAAAAATCTCTCACCATGTAAGAAGTTAAATTTTCCAATTTTTGCAGGACCTCCGCAGTTCCACATAAATAACACTTTTCAGTTTTCTTTGAAAACAAATTTCCATTCAAAAATAGAAGAAGAAACAATCCATCAACAAAAAGGCTCACAAGTTACAAGTTACAACCTCTATTCTTTCTTTCTTATTTTCTTTGAAAATCCAGACCTAATAAATAGGTATGCAGCCATTTTTGACATTATATTTTGAACACTTTGTCTACTGACAATAGGGTAGACTGGCTGGTGACCAAACATTTAAGCGCTCAGGGCAGGCCGGATCAAAGGGAAGGGTTCCATTGTTTTTTATGTCCAAACAAAACTTGAACCCTTCCTCTTGACACATCTGACATACTAATAATCGTTGAAAACGGATTAAAAATGAGAAAATTATGGCCCCCAAAGTAAAGGGTGTCAAGAACTCAAAAAAACACTAAACAGTACAAAGGCTGGTTCCCGAACACCCAAAAGATTCCTTGTATGCTTCTCTGTTGCTATTAGACTTTCAAGATGATTTGTAAAACTTTGGGTGGTGCTCCTATAGCACTTTAAGTTGTTTAAAATGAATAAGAAATAAGAAAGTTATGAGATTTGAAAGTAAGAGAGGTCAAAATGAAGAAAAATTTAAAAATACGCGTTTTGCAATTTGAAGAAAAACGTATTTTCTTTACTGCTCTTATTTGGCTGGTCCCTCAGCTTTCCATTTCAAAGATGACTTGTAGAGCTTGAGAAAGCACTCCTATAACATTTTAAATCACTCAAAATGGAGAAGAATTGAGAAAGATTTGCCAAAGCGTTCCGGCGTAGGCATGGGATTGATGATGGGCCAGTCTACCCTACATGTTTACTCAAAGAAAGTGTTGGCATGGAGAGCACTGTATCCTATAGAAATTAGCATGTCTTATCCTATATTTATAGTATTTGAATGTTTCATGCTATTATTCCTGCAACGTACAATGTATAAGCCATTTTACTGCTGCCAGTGGTGGACCTGCTCTAACATAACATTGCAAATGAAGACCATGGCGTGGTTGTTTGGCTGATGCCTAACAATAAGTACATCATTATGCCTTGAAAAGTTTTAGGCACCTCCTACAACTTTGTCATTGCAATTAGAGTAGAAGTTGTGCCAGTAAAGAGCACTTATGGGATTTATCTCACATCTCCCCCACAAACTCCAAGCATCCAAAACCTAACCCTCGCATTTTGAAGAATCGATGTGTGGATATTGGAATATTCATTGCTCATGTTCTCTACTATGAGGAGGAATGTGCACCAACAAAAACAAGCCTTTACCCCCATCTTGCCGTGCAATTACATTTGATTGGACAGGCATGGTAGGCTTTGTTTAGCAACTGGTGGGTCTCCTGCTGCACTTGGAGACGAGGAGAGGAATATTTGCACGAATCTTGTCGCAGCAAAACGACAGGCTTGATTCCTTGCGACGGATGATTCAGTGAGCAACTGCAATTGTTTGTCGATCGATCGACACGTTCGCGGACACGACATTTGTATTCCCCCCCCCCTTTTTCTTGGGGCCGAGATTAGTGTCTAGAACTGGCACATTCAAGCCGTCGAGACTCACAACTCCAGCCGCAGCAGCTGCAACAATTGATTTTTTACTATGTGTGTCTCCTTCCCGGCTCACGCTGCATTGAGGGGCGCTGCTGCTGCAATGACGTTCTTTCTGGGGTCATGTGAACTCCTGTTTTTCTCGTGGAGAAATTATTCAGCATCTTTCCAGTTGGCGCCCAGCGGTACAGCAGCTCGTGGCGTTATTAGTCCACCAAGAATACTGCTGCTGCCGGGCGGGGTCCACCTGCGGGCACAGAAGCATCAGCTGACGATTTTGTACCGGATTCGGTGTCAGATCCGTATGCAGATCTGATGAGATGCCATGGTACTCGAGAAGGTAAGTACAAAAGGCGCGCGATGCAGCAGCATTTGGATCTAGAGCTGTTCTGCAAGTTCACCCAAAACTGGAGTACTAATTCTGGGCATGAGCTGCTAATTAGAATGCGATCTACATGATAAACCAATAGAGGCTGCACGCCGAAGTCAGTCCCCCTATCAGATCGTGTAACGCGTCAGACATTGATGAGCTTCAGTGCAAAAGGAAGCATGACAGATTTTGAGCACGATCAGACCTTGGAATCTTCACTTGCACATCTGTAAGAATACGCAAGGGAATTGCAAATTTTGATGAAGTTGAAATTCCAGCCAGCTCCAGGTCTGATATTCATCTGATCGAATTGATCTCGAATTCGAGATTTCCTTGGGAAGACATATCGAGTCCGGATTTGAATTTGGATCTTGTTTTCGGAGCTTGCATGAGAACTTGTAGTAAGTACCAGTCTGGGTGCGGACAGAACAGCTGCAACGCCGGAAGCTGGCGATAGGGGCTTACAGGGTTGCTGATCAGGTAGAAGCAACAATATGGTGAATCTGGTGGAGTCTCTGTTCACGCTAGTGCCGGTGTGTGTTTTCTTCGCCGTCGGCATCGGCTGCATTTGCAGCATCAAGTGGAACCGCTATCGTCAGGCAATTAAAGCCGGTGCAGTAACGGATGTAGGTCCGGGAGGAAGTCAGTATCCACCTCTGAGCCAGAATATGCATGATCCAGTGACCGGGTCGAGGCCTAGTATCGATCCATTTCTTTCGCATGATTCAAACTGCAGCAACGTCGGGCCCGACAACTAGAGCACCATCGACACTACCGACCGGTGGACTTAATGGTGACCATTGTATAGTGTGGGCCACATGAACACACGTAGATTCAATCTAGTGACAATGCCGCTGAGCGGTTCCCAGCTTGAATGATCATAAAAACATTCCCTCATTTATATTTTCCTTTGTGTTCCTAATTATGCATACGCTGACCTCTTACTGCATGTTTCACTCATTCTTTCGATTCACTGCAACTTAGTGATCTAGCACTGAGCTCTACAACACTGCAGCTGCAGTTAATGCAAGGGATTTTCCAGCGTTTGTTGTCATTGACATGAAAATGTTTGCCCGAATCAAGCTTATCGTTTGCTTTCATGGTGGGTGGTAAATATGTTCTGAGTTTGGAGGCAGATATTCTGCTTCAACGTGAACATTGATTGTCAAATCCAGTGTACATAAATTGTCTTCTTTAGAGTGTTTTCCCCATGTGAACATTGAACTTAATCTATTAAGTAGCTTGAAGGATTGCAGTGAAAATTTGCGTTGAGATTTGGGTGCAGGATCATCGAACTGTTTGCCTCAAATCAGCTTGAACCCCTCCTACAAAGATTGGGATTCCTGAGCTTTCTATGTGGCTGCCTGAAAGCTCCCAAGTTATACACTTCCAACTGAGCTTGCTAAATAACACTAGTTAACAAATCAGTCACCAATTTTGGCTTCTGCAAAACTAGGTACATGACAAGCAGCAATGCAGGTCCACTTCTCTTCTGAAATTAAGAAGAGAAGGTTGAGTGGGGAAATATCACTAGAGGAAATTGGATGGAGAGTGTTATGGATCCTATGGAGAATATAGGATCTTCAGAAAATATGAGAATTGATCAATGAGGGAAGCTCAAGTCCAAACTCTTTCATTTCCAAGTTTTGAAAGGGTTTTAATGTGGTGTTTAACTGATGTGCTGATCTTGGGGTTTTCCAAGGGTAGGCTATTATTTTGTTGATTACCATATTCGGGTGAAAGCGCATTGCACTGCATTTTTGTGGAAGTCAATAGTTCAAGTGGTCAAGATTGTCAATGTTTGACATCAAATTTTCGTATCTAAATGTTGGGGCCCTGAAATTAAATGACATATAATTGGCAAAAGCTTGTCACTTTTTCCTTTCAACATAAAATGTGTAAATGATTGTGGGGAACAATGTGGAGCCCTAGTTTAACAAATGTGTTTTGAAAAGTTTAAACTTGGATATAGAAAAAAATTTACTTCAACATCATTTGCATGTTTTTTAAATTTCAAACTTAATTTTATTAAGCTCAAAATACATTGGATATGGACTCTCAAAATAAAATTTTCATTTTTCGTTTTAATTCACCTTAATATGTTTTTGTTGACTCCGTCCAAATTATTGTGTAAGGTGTATTCAAAAAATAATAAGTTGAAGGTGCACCCCAAGTAAGGACTTAAGGAATGTTTATTTTGAAAACAATTGGAAATATGCTAAGAATATTTTATTTATAAGTTGCGAAAAAATAAAATAAAAAAAATTTGATTCAAAATTTTTTTGCATTATATATTATCATATAAAATTATTTAAAAAATTATTTCATTTAAAAATTTGAATTTATTTTATTATTTAATCATGTTTTGAAACTTTATTATATTAATACAATTTTTAACACTAAAACATGAAAAATCAAGCACTAGTCACAATTGATGGGCTTCATTTCTTTGTGAAAGAATCATGTACAGATATTGACACTCTAATGTCTGTTATGTTAGTTCATCTATATATTTTCATCAAGTTTCTTGCAACGTGTGAATGGAAAGGACCACCATTTATGAAGGGTGGAGAGCAATTGCTAAAACTTTGAAAATCATGCATCATTGATAATTCACACATTATGGATTGCTATCATCAGAGTGCACAAAATGCAACAAAAATATTTGGTGATTAGTTAGCCTGTGTCCAAAAGATTCAGGCAACCCATCAAGCCCAATGAAATCTCTGAGTGAAAGAGCATGCCATATTTTTGCAAGGCAAATTCTAAACTCATTTTTGCAAACAAATGATGAATGATGAATTTCAATTTCTCACCAGAAAGCCACTGCACAGCTCTCACATGGGTGTTCTTAACACACTTACACAAGCTGCTGAGTTGTGCTTTGCATGTCCAAAATTCCTGCAAAATTGAAATTTTGTGTTTGCCATTGCAAGTCGGTTAGAAAGCTAAAATGTCATATATTGATATCAATTGAAGTTCCAGTCTTCAAAATCCTCGTAAGTACCTTGCTGTGTCAGCTGAATTTCAGGAACTAGCCTTGAAATCCTATCTGCTCCTCATTTGGCTACATTGGGAACAGCAACCAAGTTGAAGTATAAGCATATATGGCCTCAATCCAAGACCTCTCTTGTTCAGTTAGAAATTTGCTCATGTTCCACCCTAATGCATAATACATGCTGTTATGGTGCTGCAGTTTCAGGTTAACCTTGACACGTGAAAAATGACTCATTGCACTGGCAGAAACCTGCTTCTTTCTAAGATTCAACTGCTGGAAGCTAGACAAACCTATGCCAGTTGATCAAGACCATTGCCACCAGAGGTACTTCCAGAGCCTTGCAATTGCCGACGAACTAGGGCTGCATACAGGCCATTACTCTTGAGCAGATCTGCATGGGTACCCTGCTCAGCTACTCTACCATCAGCTATGACAGCTACAGTATCAGCACTCTGAACAGTTGACAATCGATGTGCTATCACCAACACAGTCCGGCCCTTCATTAAACGGTCCATTGCATCCTGCAGATAAAGAGAAACAAGCCTTCAGACATACTGGTCTACCCGCTTTACCATACAACCTAGGCCCCAAATTTGACAACTGCCCAACCAATTGACCAACTGGTCTAATTGCAGGATTGCTCAATGCTCAATGTCACACATTATGACATGTCAAAGTTCACTAAAACTGGCCACCAGCATGACCAGTGTGAGCTTATATGTAGAAGCCCTACAAAAGAAAAGGTCCATAAATACAGTGCTAATAAAATGTAAGGTCTCTTTGCTTTTCTGTCAATCAAAGTATCTTTTGTCTTCATCTTTGTTAAGTGATAGTCAAAGCATTATCAAAGCTGGCATGATTAAACAGCTATCCCACAATCAGGTCATTGTAAGCTTGACATGGGCGTTCAACTCATAAGCAATTGAGGTAATCCAATTCTGGGGCTTTGGCTAGCATTGTCAAGATTCAAAGGTATCAATAGCCTGCCTTTTAGATTCATATCAGTTGGGCATAACCAGCAATGGGAAAAGGTGGACAGGGTAGTTGCTGCATTTGACTATATAGATAACACTGAGCCTTACCTGGACCAAGTACTCGCTCTCAGCATCCAACGCACTAGTAGCCTCATCCAGCAGGAGCACTCGAGAGTCCATCAAAAGAGCTCTTGCTATGGCTATTCGCTGCTTTTGGCCCCCAGATAACCGCACACCTCTTTCACCGACATCCGTTTCATACCCCTCTGGAAACTTTGAAATGAACTCATGTGCATTTGCCATCACCTGAGAGTTCAACCCAGTAAAACAATCACTACCACACACCTCTGTACCTAAGGTCTTCTGTCAACCAATTGCATAGGAGGGTGCAGGTGTATCTGAAGCTTCAAAAAATAACTCATACATTACCTAGTGTAAAGAAAAATAAATTAAAACACATACATGCATTGGTCAATATGAGCAGGAAGTCATGGATTATAAATTCCATGGTTATCCACATGGAGCATGATATAAAGATCATTTGGTCTCCAGACCTAAACAGTGTAAAGTGGTAGATGATATAGTAATAGTGTGAACTAGTCCAGCAGCTCCTCATGCCTAATTTTGTGCAGTAGGCATGCCTTTACATGGCTGTGTTATAGCAAATGTGCAAATAGCAGGGCAGCTGATCAGCCTCAGAAAATGACAGCCCAACTAGAGGGTGATGAGAAATTTAGTGCTCATTCAGAGCACAATACACAGGAGAATGCATGAAAGAGAGGGCACTTACAGCTACACGTTCAATGTCAGCAGCCTTCACAGTTCCTTTCATTCCATATGAAATGTTCTTGGCAATGGTACAGTTGAACAAAGTAGGCTCCTGGCTCACAATGCTTATCTGAAAAATATGCAGCCAACACATCTCTGAAATTTCAGCACCTTTGTCCTAAGTTTCAAAATCAACATTTTGGTTCAACTCACATGTTTGACTGTATTTTGGCCCAGGTGGTAAGATTCAAATGGTTTATCACTTTATTCATTACACTTTTCAGGTTTATGTGTGGGGATGTGGGAGGAATTAACACTGCACCTTGGACGTGCTAAAATACTGATAGAGGCTCAAATGGGGGCTGCTGCTGGGCATGCTTTTAATAAGATATATAGCATGTTATAGGGCACACACGTGCTGTGGAAGTTGCATAGCAGGCCTATTGTCAGGAGGTCAGCATTAGGGATGGTACACTAAGAATAGAGAAGAGTTCCTTGAGCTTCATACCTTCTCATGAAGATGTTGATGGCTGATATCCTTCAAAGGTGTCCCATTGAGAGTGATAGATCCCTTATCAGGATCATAAAACCGCTCGACAAGATTTGCAATCGTAGTCTACCACAAGCAAGAAAGAAAATGCACTGCTATTGATTCTCAGTGAACTCATCGGATGCCATTTTCACTAAGAATATGATTGGTTGTAACATCTCATGAATGACAACTGCATCAGTGCATGGTAAATGCATGCCAGTTGGTATGGCACATCCAGAACTAAAGCTTGCACAATGTAATAGAATCTTGCAAAGAGTATGTAGAGAAACATAGCAATCATGACAGTTGCTGTGAGTCATAAATGAAATTGGATTACAATATATCAGCTAAAAGTATCAACTGCACAATTACACAGTGCAAGGTAAATCAAGTCATACCTTTCCACCTCCAGAGGGCCCAACAAGGGCAACTTTTGCTCCTGGTTTTAAAGTTAGGTTTACTCCCTGCAAAGTCAAAAGAAAAAAGTTAGAGTCTATTTTCTGACTTTGTAGTGCAGTCTTGGAAAATAACAAACTTTCATCCTGACAGATACATGTTGAAATATAACTTTACCTTGAGAACCAAATCTTTGGGACGTGACGGATAAGCAAACCACACATCCTCGAGCTTCACCTCCCCATCCTCATCATCCCTGCAATTGTACAGGTTCATCAACTTGGGAAGTCTATCTGCAGCCTTTAGTGTTAGGGGACAGGGAGGCTTTGAAACAAACTGATGATTCTGAAATATTTATCAGACTAGTCTAGCAACACATGCATCTCAAAGGAGATTTGTCGGTTCTCTAATTAAGGATTTCATTACCACAAAATTTTGGCCATAGTGCCTTCTACCTCAGGGTATTATACTCCAACATGGAAAGGAGCCAGAAAGGAACAGATCAAAGGCCATATTCCTCTGCGAGAAACTACTCATTCCAACAGAACTTCTGAATAAGATGATAAATGGATTAGGAGATTCATTCCAAAATGCCCACAAACAAAGGAGTAGGATGCATTGATTATACTAAACATGAGAATCTGGATCAAGATCACCAGATAACACAGATTATAGGACTTTCTACAGGCAAAGGCTGCTTATTTTACCCAAGTGGAATTTGGTCTCCAGCCTTTGGCATATGTGAAACCCGGTCTAGCAATTGAAAGACACGCCTGCTGGCTCCTGCTGCCTTCATGGCTGTTGTATATAGACCAGAGAGAGCGGCAAGTGACAGGCCAACTGAGAACCGGAGACAAACAGAATTACTTAGAGTCAGATGAATAATGTTATATGGGTCCTGATTGCAAATGAAGATATTTTGATGAATGGCCAACTAATAAAGATGTATCCTTGTATCCTAATCTCACCTGCCAAATGCAGACAAGATCTATCATATCAGATGACATGATTACATGCCTCAACAAATATCAATCACCATGTAGCACAGTGCAGGACCATACATGAAAGTTGCTTCATGGACATAGTACAAAACAGTGAGGAACCAAACCTGTTAAACTGTAGAGAATAAAAGCAGTGAGAGTGCCTGTAGTCATTTCACCAGCAATAGTAAGGCGGGCACCATAAACCACTACTGCAACTATAGCCAAAGTTGCTGCAGCAGATATACCTCCCATAAATAAGCCCATCACTAACTGTCACACAGCAGCACACAAGTCATACAGGGCAATCTTTGTCCTTCACTCCTAAAAGGCCTAGAACATCTAGACATGGCAGATTGCTAAAGGGCCATGCATTAAATTTTCTGATCCAATACACTTTCTCGCCTCAAAGAGCTATGCCTTCACTTGCAGAGCAGCGCATATTTTTGATAGCAAGGCCTCACATTACCAGAAGCCTCCAAATACAACTTGACAATGCAAACACAGTATGGAAGGGACATACAGCTTGTTCAAGACCCAGCTTGAGAGTGTCATCCACTTTCTCAGCATAGCGCGAGCGTTCATATTCCTCATTTGCAAATGAGCGCACAGTTCTAACTGAACCAAAAGACTCCTGTGGTGGTCAAGTGCAACCCAATTTCATCATTCCTGTTCACAAGATCTAGTAGTCTTCCCTTTAAAATAACTCTTGAGCTGCTTTTCCAACCATCAAACAGTACGAGAAACCTCAGAAGGGAGAACCTCAGCAATTGAGCCAGCTAAGGCAGCTGCAGCTTGTGTTTTGTGTGAAAGATCACGAAGGTATTTCCCAAATGCTCGGATACCGAATGATATTGCAGGAACAACAATAAGAGCAAGCACTGCATCCACATGAAAGAATAACAGATGAGGATAACTAAGTCAGTGACAGCCCATCAAATTGTGGCCTCAGGCTCAGAATCAGGATCTGATCCAGTACTGCCTTGACATTTTGCATGTTCTCCCCAAAGACTAACTGGTTGCCTGATTGAGGTCTACAGCACATGTCACATGTGCCTAATATTGTGCACATGGCCAAAGTTACATCCTGTTACCATTATTGCAAGCACCAAGGCAACAGCTGCTACAAAAGCTTAGCCTTAATGCAACCTTGTTTTGGGACAGGAGTTAGTAACATCAGCTGTAACAACATGGATAGCCATGACAGCTCAACAAGAATGCAACAAAAGCCAAAAAGGTTTGGAAACAGAACCCACAGGTAAGGCGCCATGAGGTCTGAAACATGAATCCAATTCCAATTAGTGTAGTTGTAAGACTGCGCAATGCCTCTGATAAATTTGTGGTGGCAGCATTCTTAATCACTTGGGTGTCCTCTGAAATTCGGTTCAGGAGCTCTCCTGTCCTTGTCACATCAAAAAATGCAATCTCCTACACCCCAAAAGGTGAGGCAAGAGGATTCAGGTTAGAATTATAATAAAAGTTTCAAAGCAGCTGGTTTTCAAAAAGAACAAGTAATCTATGACCTCACTGTATCAATAGCAGCCACCAAATATCATCGAAGCTATAACTCTGTAAAAAAACAACATGACAGACTTACAGAAGAGAACAGCATACCTGCTCTATGAGGCAATTGAATAAATCCTTCTTTAGTTTAGCAACAACTCGCTCACTTGCTGCTGTGAATAAGTAGGCCCGTATCATGGTCGCTATAGATCTGAGAACATCAAAATCATTTCAAGTGTCATTTTGACTGTGCTACTGATATGGTTGGTCATGAATATCCAGCATACTTTCTGGACTCTCTTGGATGTGATCAAAGCTTTCAGAAGAACAGCCACAATGGCTGAGACAAAAATATCAATGAAAGCTAGCCTAGCTTTAAAGAACTCTCAAAAACTGGATGGTAGATTTTGGGGCCACACAATGCTTGCAGTAAGTGAAAAGAGAGCAGTATAATCAGAGTTGATGATTGGACTTCAAATTGTGTTGACTTAAATTCTACCATACCCATAATAATACATGGAGAAGTCCATTCAATCACATCAGCTGATCTAGCATGGTATGATAGGAGCAGGGTACACAAACTACATACCCTACAATGACAACTGCAACAATAAGAAGTATAGTCTGGTTGACTGCCTGCAGAGCCTCTTTTCGGCCTTCCTCAGTATCAGGGTGTGCTGTCACTATATCAATAACTTTACCTGCGAACGTAGGCTGTCAATCCAGCCCAACCCAACTGGTAAGTCCAACTCTCCACATCACAAAAAAATGGTCACTACCACTGGCAGAGAGATCAACAAATGATCTTTACACCCACCCTCTCATTCTGTTTGGCCAACACGGATAGCCTAATTTTAACTCATTGCTTGTAGATGAGATAAAGACAACCCAAGCAAGAAGAAAAAACGAAATGCCTTGCCTACAGCTCCAACAGGAAAATGTTTACACCTGACATTAAAGATGACAAAGTAAAGTGAGCACAGACCAGTAGCACGTTCGATAATGATGAAATCAGCAAGGCAATTGTTGCAAAAATTAGCACAGTGGTTTCTGGCTTGGCCTGGCAAAACAAATTAAACAACATCAGCTTTGATACTGTAGTCCTATGAGGCCTGGAAACACAACCTTGACAAAAATCCATTCAACTCCCTCAGAGAAGAGAGACAATTAAATTCCAAATGCCCTCTGATATTTTCCCCTTTTCATCTGGAAGGAATGTATTCTTCATTGCATGATTCTGGAATTTCAAACAGAGAGTTCCTCAGCTCTTACTCAATTATTTGAGTGTAGGCATGAATGAATTTAGATATGCCATTCCAGAGAACCCAGAATGACTTTCAACTGACAGACCACTGTGCCCAGTTACAGCATCCCTTTCATCAAAGTTGCTGGGACCAATGCTAACAGTGATGTTGAAGGATAATTCCACCAATTGGTTGACAAGTAACAATAGAATATGAACATAATAGCTAGATTCAAGTGCCACAACAATCAAAAACAATTCTAGACCTATTATGAGAGGCTTCCAATCATAGTTTTGCAGTTGGGCAATGGGTCACTGATGACTTACCAACTTCAGTATGCGGCCAAATCCAACATTATTTGCCTACAGCCAAAATGACCATGCACACAAACCATGTCAGCGCTACTGAGGAAACCTAAATACACCAGGAGGGGAAACAGATGCTCATACACCTCACTCCTCAAGGACTTGAGAAAAACAGTGAACAGTGATGATGAATATACTTGGGCATTTCAACACATTTCTTGGTACAAATTTCCTTGGTACATCTGAACAAAACTTAAAGCTGCAGTGTTCCTCACCCAACAAAATACTATTCAGACTCTGCCTGATCACACACATATGGAAAGTGGCAGCTCCACAATGGGGTATACAAGATAAACCCAATTTACCTAAGCAAGAACACAAGAGCTAAAGGTTAAACTAAAGCACCAAATAGGCAAGTTCTCTCAAAGTTTTTTTTACCTTGACCGCATCACCAGCCTCAAGATCAGACACTGCATGAACATCTTCCCCTGCTGTTGTTTTCCCATTCTGCTCAGTTTCAAAAGAAAGCAGCCAAATAAACATTAGAACATACCAGGAGCCAACATACATCATTTTGCCCAGACAAACCCATACATGACTACTTTGCAATCAACAAGCAGTGTCCCAAACACAGTTCCTTCACCAAAAACCATTTCAGCAATCAATTCCAATGGTTGAATGTGTGTGCGCTTTAGGATCCAACAACAGCAAAATAAATTCTCTATCAGCAAACTCAAAAAGGTTTTGTTTGTTCCTCAATTTGGCACTGTCTCCACCACCTCTGAAGACAATGATGTACTTTGTTGCTGATTGGAGTTCATTCATCCTCTAGAGATTAAAATACCTGCATGATTCATCATGCCCACCTAATGCAGGCTGATGAGACTATGCTATGTGAAAGAAAATTTCCTACAACAGTAAGACATAGCCACCAAGTTATTCGCAGGTGAGGTGAAATTCCATCGATCTTTTCACTGAAAAATAGATGGAGAATTTTCCACATGCCAGTGCCACTGTGCTCAACAAGCTCCCCAAAACTCCAGAATCATGTCCAAACATGATATCACAAAATTGCAATAAACCCTAGAGATTCTAGTTCAATTGGTAGAGCGCATGTCTAGAAAATTCTTAGGGTTCCTGATATCCTGGACGTCTTCAGGATCTCATCCCCGTGGCTCAGTCAGGCATGCAGAAGAAAAGATCGGCAGATCTATCAACAAAATTCTCTCACATTAATTCAAAACTCCTTGGAACAAACTCGGATACAAAGCACATTGCAATTGTATTTTCTCGACCAGCAACATCACGAGACAAACAAAACACACACAGAGACAATCATACACATACACATACGTACCGAATGCAACAGAAAGCAAGAGCGGAAACTTACGTGCGCATTGTGATCCTGGGCCTGCAACAGCGGGGTTTTCGCAGTGGCGCCCATGGCTACAAACCAATGCACCAAAAATGAAAATTAGCGCGAAGTGCCCGGGGGTAGGAGGCTAAGTCTTCCTCTTCTTGTTCTTCTTCTTCTTCTGCTGTTGCTGTACTCCGTCTTTGTATCACAAAATTTGAGAATCCAACCAAACAAAACCAGGAACAAAAACTATAGGAAAAGTCTCCGAGACCAAATCATTCAACGAGGCACTTGCTTGGTGGACTCCTTGCTTACCTCACGCAACGCAGTTGAAGAAAACAGAAGACACAACAGCCAGCGAGCCTGGCTGCCTAGGAAGGAAGAAGGGGTGAGGGACACGGCACAAGGCAGCTACTGCGTGGCGTTCTCTTCTCCGACTCTGTGTGCGATTTTCCTTCCCTGTGTCCTTCCTCGCATTTCTCTTCTCACGAACTGAACCCTGCTTTCTGGATGTTTTTCATCCAAAAGCCCGACCCACCAACCAACAGAACCCCCGCGCCGTCCCCCCCAACACCCAAATCCTCCACTTACTAGGTAAGTACCAATCAAAGTGCCATTACCAGCGTCGGGCGGTTATTATCAAAAAATTTGGCGAAATTTGACCCTAAATTAGCAACAATAGCCCCCCCGCCCCCCCCCTCCCCCCATTCTGGATGCATTCATAAGTGGAATGAGCCATGTTCTTAAGTGGACCAGCCCAGTTCTAGAGTACTGAACTAAACCTTATGGTGTGTGTTCCATTATGTAAGCCCACTAGGAATATACCAGTGTTGTGAGGAATGGAAGATAAATAAATAAATAAACCCAATTTTATCTTTTGAAAATTACAAAATTGATTACAAACAAAACTACTATTATGCCCGCACAAAATAATTTAATCATCATTGCTGGTAGTGTGAAGCAACACAGAGCCCAAATAAATAAATCATCTCGGTACCAGGACCAGTCTGGTATGTTCAAAAGTCGATATCAGTACAACACTCGAACATACAAGGAAATTTGGTTTCAATTTCGTTATTTTTTCTCTCTTCCTTGATGTTGGTGATATTATTCACTTTGCCATATATTCTCCCATGCTTGCTTCCGTAAAGCTTAGGGTTTCATCCTGCTTTTCGGGGTTGTTGCTTGTTACAATACTTGTTCATGGCACTTTCTCGCTCTTTTTCAAAAGGAATCATGTGAGTGATCGGGATTTTTTTTGATGACGAATTTTCGCCACTTCACAAAAAAAAAAAGAAAAGAAACAGGGGCTGACAAATCCGACAAAGGGATTTTTGAGAATTTTTTTTTTAATTTGTCATATCTCGAGGAAAAAAAAAAAGTTAAAAGTCGCCAAATTTAGACAGTGTGTTTCATTAGGTCGCCAGAACTAGGCAGGATTCCAAAAAAGATCTACTAGTCCACCAGGACACAGTTGCCATTTATTGCTAATTAATGCTGAGGATCCTCGCCAGTACACCTACTTGAGGAATTTGAAAAAAGAAACCCTGCCAGGATGTGCAAGTATGTGTTCTACCCCAACAATATACCCTCCCAATATCCTTATATGTATGTTTGTTTGTTTATTGGCCTTGCCCTAAACCCAAGGATATCATGTTTAGATTCATTATAGAGTATAGTAGCTTAAGGGATTATGGCCCCCCAGGTAATAGGTCTATTTTTATATGAGGATTTTTGAAAGATGATATGTTTGGCTTGGGTTGAAACTTGAGATTTGTTATAGAGTTATAATATCTTGAAGGATTTTGGTTTCTTTTAGATTTTTGCATGGTAAAATATTTGAATTTCCATAATTCTTCTTTTGCCTTCAGACACTTTTTAATGTAAATGGCAAGGCCACATTGTGACACACCCCCTTGTTTATTTGACCAATATAAGCATCATGGCCAATGTTTGTGTGCGTATTTCTTTATTCCTAGAGTTGCCCATGTGTATGTATAATGTCCATGGGCATGTGTATACCCTACATACTTGTGTTGGGTAGTTCTTGCATTTTCAGGAGAACCTTCCATTCCATTTTTTGCAACTAGATCAAGGCATGGTTCTAGTTCGATTCTTCAAAAGAATTCAAAATCCGGTTCAGTTCATGTTTGATGGGTGGGGGCATTTTGGATATGTTTCTTTTGGACTAGAAATCTAGAAAACTTATCAATTATATGAGGTCATTGGTATTTTTTTGGCAAAACCTTCGCATCCTTGTTCTTATGGGAGGTTCTAACTACCACATTGAACCCATCATTTCCTACAAATCAAAAGCACATTAACAATGGTCTTATGCATGAAAATATGCACACCCATAGGATTCACAAAATGAGTCAGTTTAAGGTGTGAATGGTTCATGAAGATGAGAACACCCAGATGATGACCCATCAAACCTCAACCAACTACGGAATCATTAATTAAAAATTTCTAAAATCTAGGAAATTCTTTTTTTCAAGAAAGTGTTTAAAAAGTATAGAATTATTTTTAAGAATAATGTTATTTCTTTAGAAACTACAAGTGACACATCCCTAGGTTTGTCTAATGGTATCAACAATAAAAAAAACTCGTATCATTTCCAATTTTGCAATGAAATGCAAACCCAAAATGCATTCTTATTTCTCCAACAAAAAACAATACATGGGAGCTTCAAGATGTGATTAAAGCTAGTTTTTATGTTAAGCTCATGGTCATGCCAAATTACACAAACCAAAAAACGAAGGTTTAGTTTGGAGCCAAAATGGTGAATCAACAAACCACATGCTAATATGGACTAATAAAGCTCATGACCTAAACTTGGGAAGAGTCACCATTCTTTTTCAAATAATATATTTTACAACTCCTCGCAAAACAATATTTTCAAATGATATTTTTATTTAAAAGCTCCCAAACCTTTTAAGTTATGAATCTTGTCACTTTCTATGTTCATAACTTTTTCATTTTGCTTATTGGAGATCTTTCAAAAGCAAAGTTGTAACCTTTGAAAAGAACTTTACATTGATGTATCAAACTTCTTAATAAGAGTTCAATTGAACCTTCCATTAAGCAATTAAAAATTAAGGACCATTTGACAATTGACTCTCAACCTTTCAAAGGGCCATAGCTTGTGGTTCATGTTTTTATTTTAAAATTGTAACCCATTTTAATATATTAATTTTGAAGACCTTTTCAATGGTTTAGAAAGGGCCCAATTTGGACAAAGTTTAATCCCTTCAACACTAATCCAAAGATCTAAAGACTCCCACAATGATAATCCATTTGAAACCATTGGGACTTGCTCCCTTACACTCTTTCACATTTATGCCATCATGTTCGAATCAAGGGATGCATTGGCTCACTTTTGGCTCATTTTTTTTATCATGCCCAAAATTGATTGTGAATCCAAGATTAATGTCATAATAGAAAAATGATAGGTCAAATATGATATTTCATAATGCCATTATGTGAAAGTTTTCAAAAAAGTGATGGATTAAGAATTGAACTCAATTAATAAATATTCCATAGGGACCTTGGTAGATTTATTTCTTGGTAAATGTCCAATTATTAGAAAATAAAATTTTAAAGTTAAGCTAAAAATTCATGGGGGCAAATCTCTAATTTAGGCATAAAGTTATGTAGATAGCAAGGGGTTTTAAAAAGTGGAAAAGGATAAAATTATGACAAAATGTAGGATAAACTTTCAACATCATGTGCAATTTTGGTTTTCAATAGTCAAATCAAACACCTATTGTAGAGAAAATAAATTTGAAAACAAATATGAATGAAAAGGAAGTCAGTGAAACATATCCTTTGATATGTGAAAAAAACCATTTTGTTTTGGATCCCTTACATGAAAGGTGGCAACAAGATGTATGTGGCATATGTTCATGTCAATTGACGGGGAGAAAATATTGAGACTAGAATTAGGCTAACAAAAGGCTACTTATTTTAGCCAAGGGGTGCAATCAAAATGTTAGGAATCAAAACCTATTTCAAATCCCACTAAAAATTGTCAAATTTTTTACATAGATTTATACATTGTCATGTGAAAATCATGGTAATCATGGCAAGTTGTGTTAAATGATCAATATGAGTTCTCAATAATTTAAAATTAAAATTTTGATTTTGGTTTTAATAAATGAATATTGAACTTGGAGAATAATTTTGTTAAATAAGGATAAATTTTCAAAGGATTAAGTTAAGGAATTTTTTAATAAAAAAAATTGATGGTAAAAAATTTGAGAAAATAATGACCTATTTATCCATATTCAAAAAGCATTGATATTATAAAAGATGGGGAATTTTGAAATTTTGAAATTTTAAAATATGTTTGAAAATCTCAAATTTTCAAAAATTTACCACATGTAAAGGGGTGTAATGTACATAACATATAAAACAAATTTATAGCTTATAATAAAAAAAACTTAAATCTTAAATTAACTAACATATTTTGGTGTGATTTTAAATTATGATCATTTTTCAAAATGAAGTTGCATATTTGCACACTTTTGAAAATTCATATTTATTTAACAATGATTAAAACACAACATATGTATAATTGCAACTTTAAACATAATTAGTAACAAGTTGCAAAAAAAAAAACTCATTGTAGTCCTTGGATTTAATGATGCAAGTAACTCCTTTGAATGCAATTGAACCTTAGGTGACAAAATTGTGACTAGGTCAAATAAATGACAACCCATTGTGAAATTGTCATTTACAAAATGGCACACCCTTAAGTCTTAAAGCATTAGGAGTAAACCTCAAATGTGACAACAATGAAAATAAGGCAAAAACAAATAGAACTTAGGGGCACAGTTTTTATCTTTTCACATTGGGGAAAAAATGGGTTTTGTGGGAGATCCAAGATGGTCCAAGGAGAATGATGTGACAATCATCAACATTTTACAAACAAGTCATTTACATGAATTGACAATGCACATGGTGAGTGCAAATGGAATTAACTTTGAATCACGGACTTGTGAATTCATTACATTCACACAACTTGAACTTGAGAGGAAGCACCACCGTCATCCTTATAATGTTCTATGATTGACAATGGGAGATACTTCAAATAATTAAGTTCATGGGATTCCCAAGTGAGAGTTTTTTTATTCTCAAGTTATGAATACCATAATTTTGTAAATTCATAAACTCCTTCATATGAGCTTTAATTAAGGAGCTTCAAATTACAAAGTTGTAACCTTCAATAAAATATTTTCAACATGGTGTTGCACATTTCAATTGGAGGTCATTTGTTTCTAAGATTTGAGTGATCAAGAGTCAAACTACGACTTAAATGTGAATGTAAGAAAATGGCAAAAAGAATAAAAGACATTGTTTGACTTTCATGATTCCTTACGAAATTGGGTTTGTTAAGACAAAATTAATGAAATTATTATGTGACAATCAAGGCAACACTAAACTTGTGCACAATCCAATGTTTCATTTCATTATGAAATATGTAAAATTACATTATCACCTCTTACAAAAAAATGTTATGTCCACATAGGTGAAAATAGGCTACATTCCAACTTGAGAACAACTTGTAGATATTTGGACAAAGGTGGTTGGTAAGAAAAAAAATGAAGTTGGATAAAACACCATTTGTATGACTGAAGTTGAAGTTGTTTTCTTCTTAAACAAAGAACTTATTGAATGCCAAAAGGATTGCATGAATCATCATCATCAACCAATTTGTGCAAAAAATTTGAATCATTTGTTCTGATTCCTAGTAAATAAGGAATGCTTATTTAATTAACAACTCACCTTACCAATACATGGGTTGTAAGTATAAACTTAATACTTGGTAAATTGAGGAAGTAAATTCTAATTTATTTCATTAACAATTAAATACATAGACACACTCCTTAGAAAATAAATGTAACCAAACTTTTGGACTGTGATCTCATCAATACTTTTCTAGTGAAACCTTAAGTCCACATTCTTTATGGTACTATTGTGTTGATTTGGCAATGACTTTTGCTTTGATCAAATAAGCAATTTTAAACTTAAATATCTTGGGATTATACTTAAAACACTCAACCACACTAAGACTTTCAATGAACAATTTGCATTCCATGATGTGGTACTTCAACAAAGTTATTTTTTTACAAGTGACTTTGACCTTGGCCAGGGCTTTGACCCTATAAAAAATAAAACGAAGGGAGGGAACATTTAAAAACCTACATCAAGTTGGGAGTTCAAATCTTGAAATATTGTAATGGTATAGAACTTTCTTTTCCCTGACCATGTCTTTTGGGATTAATAGATATGAAGCCTGGATGATGATGATAGGTATGAGAAGAACCTAGTATAACCTGAACAAATACATTTTTTTTGTTCCAAACGTAAGCATTTTAATATGCATAATTGATGGAACAAAAGGCATCAGCACTGAGTCTATTAAGTGGTATTGAGATGAATGGTCCAACATCTCCAAGAGCAAAGTGACCTAGCACCATCTCCAAGAGCAAAATGGTCAAGCATCATGTCCTAAACCCAAATGGTCTGACATCATGCTGATTTCATCATCATTTGCCAATATGTACCATATACATAACATACCTAGAAGGGTTGTTCTCCGAAGAATCTATAAATCAAATATAGGGTAACCAAGGCCCGTTTTAGATGAGGGTCCAGGGTCCAATTTCTTAGGAACCAATTTGGACTGATTTGAAGCAAATTGAATTCTTGAGTTGGAATATACCTGGGTCCCTAGCCTGATTCTTGGTTCTCCAAATCAGGAGCTTTCCTTTTATCAATGTTCTATGGTCCAGAGCAATTGATTTTCCCTCCAAAACAGGTGCCATGCAAGTTTAGCCTCAATTTGCCACTTTTTGGTCTTGGACCCTCATCTAAAGGGCTTGGGACCCATTTAAAGCATTCGAACAATAAGATTCCCTTGTAGGCCTGTGTACCACAATGGGCTTAGGGCAATTTAGACGAGGGTCAAGGTTCCCGCGACCAATGTTCAGTCAAACCTTGTTGACTGGACACAACACCACCTATGGCCAAACACACCATCACAAACTTTTGTATTCTGAGTTATTGACATTTCGTCCCAGTACAAGAAAATTTGTGTTCCATAATGGGCATGTATGTATCCACGCACAATTAAGATAGTTTTGTCCATTAAAAGTGGGGTTGTGTTTGGTCATGAATGTGGTGTTGGATAGTATTGGGCATGCTGTTCCTGATCATGCTTGAAGGCAAATATGAGGACATACTGTTCAGCCGTTTGGGTTCCGAGTTATTAACATAGCACGTTTTGTATTCTGAGTTATTGAGATAGCAAGAGATTGAGGAAGGAATGTGTTTGCTAACAGGAAAATTTGTGTACATAAATAGGGGGGAGAAGAGTGTATTTTCTACATCCATCCAATTTGGTGATGAGAGTCTCATCGATTATCATTGAGGCTTTTGCTCTTCGGTCGTAGGCCTGACAACGCATGTTCATAGCAATTTCTCTGATCCAACTGAATTTCTTAAAGCTTTTGAACCCCCTCCCTTTTGTTGGCCATATCTCACCCAAACCAACTCTGCTTTGCATGATCCAAAAAGCTCCAGGTACACCAAGAGCTAAGCTACAATGTCTTTGTAGTCTATCTACAATGGATGCATGATGAAGAAGTTGGTTAGGCACTGAGCGCTTCTTAAGTGTACCATGACCAGCCAGGATACCCTAGTTGTTTGTTTGCTTGTTTTTCTTGTTTGTTTAGATGTCAAAATCCTTCCCGACCGCAGGGCTGCACCCCTCACTCCCCTTGTGCTGCAAAGAATCTACACATTTATCGTTCACACTTTTCAAACCTACAGAGAAAAAGTAATTGACTTAAGAGAAATTCTCATTGTTAAAAATTAAATTTAAATATATTTATTAAGGTTCCATAAGAACTCTAAAGTTAAGCACCACTTCAATTGCCATAATATCAGTATGGGTGATCTTCCAAGAGGTTTAATGTTTAATATACTTGGGCCAACAGCACAAGTATTACCAGTTTAATATGGTAGCCCCCAATCCCCTGGTTTAAAAAACTTGTTGTCACAAGAAGAATTTAATTTATCGACACTACAAATCATAATGTCAATTAAAAGTATTGTAAGAATTAAGTCCAAGAAAAGACTAACAATTCAAAGTCACACACAGCAATATTGTCTAGGAAAACAAATCATCCTAAGAAATTGAAGGCCATGGGGTTGTCTCCTCCAAAAGCAACATCAGAACATCTTCGAATATATCTCTGCAAAACATTAACCCTGAAATCCCCCAACCCTAAATCCATACAAATGGGAAAAAAGGGGAGGATTTCTACAAAATCCCAAAGCCAAATATTTTTCTCCTCGTACCTTCTTTCTAACCTACTTCTACCTTAAAATTCAGTCAACTAAACTACAAGAAGCTTTGCATTCTGAGCTTCTTGTCAAAAATGTCCCGGATAATGCTTGGCAAACTGGCTAAAGGCAAATTGTGTCCACCTCTTCCTCATTCACTTCCCAAAGTTTTTTTTGTTGAAGTGTGATGGGGAGGGTTGCAAGCACAAAAGATTCTCCTGTTGGTGAACTGCTGCAAATGCGGGGGGTGGAAGAATAAGATGGATGAATCAAAGAAGAATTCTCATTCAGATGATGATGATGATGATGAGCTCCCTGAGTTCAGTGGTCCCCTTGTGAGTCGAGTGTTGTAAGAGCTGCAACTTGTGCACTTGTGCGCCACAATGTGGTACATAACTTCATTTGAGGCACCACAATCATTGCATAGTATCCATACCTGGAAGGATGGCAAACAAGAATTAAATTGCATTCTACATGATTTAGGTGCCATTCCCTGAAGGACACAAGTCATATAGTTCTTGAATTAACTGATGAAAAATTTACTGTACTATACGTTTGAAACATGTGCATTCTGCAGAACTATAGGAGTACAGAATTCTCTAATCCATACAGAAAATATTCCCACCAACTGGAAGAAATAGAATAGAGGGATGAGTAGTGAGAAACCCCAAGTGGATTAAGAGCTACTGCAATTGCTCACCTTCTTGTTGATATGTGACTCTGGCATCTGAGTTGCTGCTATCTCTCGGTCAATTTGTTCCCAAACACTGGACATGTCACAGACAGACTTGGAACATATTGGGCAGCAGTATCTGCAATCACAATGTGCAGATGAGGATATAAAATCACCATTGCAGATTTCCATCAGCTCATGACTATTCTGAACAAAAAACACCACCTGCATGAACTTCCTATCAAGGTTTGGTCAGCTGTGTTATGATTTCTAAGGGGCACAATTTCAGTTCCCCTTTCTGAAGCCAGTGGTGTATTGAAGAGGAGGTAAAACAGAACCAGAACCAAGCTATCTAAAGTAAGGGAACTCACTGAGCATGAGTGTGCATGTCACGTAAGCATTCCAGGTGCATTGTGTGGCCACATGGCAAGACTGTGATGTCTTTCACCGAGTCAAACAGATACTGCAGAGTGAATGAGTGTGTGAGTCAACAAACTACTTGAGACTTGCAAAAACAAACCACATAAGTAACAAATCCCCATTTGGGTCACTCTTGAAATCTCTCTCAAAAGATTGCCATAGGATTTCGGAAACCAATAGGAAAAAGTTACTAGAGAGCATGCAAGGCATGAAAGTCTGTAAACATCCAGAGGTGCTGTTTCAGTCCTGAAGTACTGAATGACTCATCATCACAAATGCAATTTCCACAGTAAGGAGAACAGGAAGAGCACCTCAAAGCACACAGGGCAATTCTGGTGCATAGACTTCTCAACACAAGGGTGTCCATTTTGCAGGGACTTTGCATAGCAGCAGCCTGCAACCAAGACATTAATTGATGAATGGATGCAGAGAAACCAATTTCTGACACAAATCAATAAAAATTATCAGATAGTCCTGTCACAATTGCTAGTCTACAATAGGCAATGCAATACAACAAAAGTTTGTTCAACTTGTTGCAACTTCTGCATTTATCCATTAGGATTGTTAAGAATCTATGTCAATGAGATAAGAGTAGTCCAGAATATCAGTGTCACAAAGAAAGCATACCACAACGGTCACAATGGAAGAAATTTTCACGTCCTCCAATTCGGCAAATGCCACAAGCATCACAATGATACTGCTGCTTCTTTGTCTGCCAAAACACATGAGATGAGCACGTAACATTTTGCAACACTCAAAATTCTGTATTTAGCAGGCTATTGATTTCCTCAAGAATCTTGGCAAGAAATCAGCAGAGCCAACAAAGAAACACCATTGAACCAACATACATCATTCATACATCCTACATTAAATCAAGGTTTGCAAAGAGAAGATATCAACCTCATCATCAAAGAATTTGCAGGTTGAACAGAAGTATTCACCCATGCATACACCACAGTTTTCGCACACCTGCTGCACATCTTGCTCATGATTGCAAAGCGAGCATACAACCTGCACCAGATGGGCAGGATTTAGAGCACATTCATGCTCACCAATCTAATATCAGCTGTGCAGAATGTCTTGAACAAAGAGGCATCTGCTAAGCTCAGCTGTGGATATATAACAAGTGCAACATAGGCATTCTACAAAAAACATGGCCACCCTCAATGAGCACAAGGGGCTGCAGGGTTTAAGCCAAACTCAAATCTAGCATACCCGTGTAACAAGGTGTCTGGGCATTTCATGGCGCTTTGAAGGAACAGGCTCATTCACATTCTGCACAACATGAACACCCACAAGAGGTTTCAGGATACCAACACCGCATCTGAGACAAAGCCCACACAGATCCAATGTCCTGTACAAGATTCAGCACCCAAGGACGGCCATTGAACACATGAATCTGCATACATTGAAACTGAATGCTAACCTTGATCTCATTGTGGCAATGACGACAGTCAAAGACTTCATCACAGCAGGGGGCTCGGATGCGACACCGCCTTCTGTAGTGTGAACACCTGCAAGATGCCATGACCATCTCTCAGAAATCTTTCAGTTGGGCTTTCCTAGGCAGTTTAATACTCTAGTCACCATAAAGACCCCAACTTTATACAGTTGAGCATCATCGGTGCATCATCTACTCAAAACTTTCTGGAGAACAAGAAAATCAATGCTCCAAAAGGCCAAATGTTGTATGTAGTAAAGGGGGCAACAAGTCTATGAAGAAATTGCTGACCCGTATTTCTTCGCACCAAGAGATAAACGCTGCGCTCTCACAAGCTCGTCTATGAAATCGAAGTCATCCTCTGTATCAGAGTCCAGGCAACTCGTGTGTCCCTGATAGCAGATGTGATCAGCACAACATCAGTCCATATCCGGAGACAGCCAAGAATGCGCATTTGAGAACTATCTCCGTAGATATCAACCATCAGCAGATCCAATAGCTAGAGACAACATTGAAGAATCCAATGGAAACGCGAGTGACAACAGGCAGTAGGTGTGAAGTACTTGGGAGATGAATCTCAGACTGCAGATCTCTACCTGTACTACGTGCTCATGGGGATGCGTCTCAACATTGCAATAAGAGTGTCGATACTGCTCCATGCTCCACAATGGAGTAAGAAGTGCCTCCATCGTTGCCACGAGTACCGCCATGGGCTTGTGAGTTTGGAAACCTCTCCCTTAGGCTATATTTCGGAAGTTATATAAAACCTCCGCTGCTTTCTCCGCTTCCTCACCAATTGGAGAGGCCGGTCTGACAATGGCACTAGAAAACTTGTGCTACCACAGACGCTTCAGATCCGCACGAGGAAACAAGGATGATTGTGTGCTGCGAGTTCTATCACTTCCGCATCACCGTCTCTCGTAAAAGAGAAGGATTTCGAAAAACCTGCTGTTGACGGACGAATACAACCTCGCAGAGAGGACGGGTCCTGTGGTTTACCACGGTTCCCCCTTAACTAAGATGCAGATCGTGCACTTCTTCTGCCCCCAGCAAGAAGTACACTGTAAAATGCAGGGAATCAGGCCGTCATCAACAAAAAACAGCCTAATCTCCTTGCACAGAGAGAAACAAAAACAGAGGAACCCGAAGACTCACTCAACGCCAGAACGCTTCTTAGTCGATAACATCAAACCAGATTTCTCCTGAAGAAAAAAGAAAAATAGCCACACACGCAAATCCACAAATGGGAGCACCAGAATCGTCTCACAAAAAGCACCTGTATCGGCCAAAAAAGAAGAACTCGAACAAAAACACGAAATGCAGAAGCGAAATCCACAAAACCAGGAGAAAAAACTTCCAAATAGGTAAAGAATAGATTCAACAACAAATCCAAAATATTCCTCCTTGCCGCCTCCAACACACACAAAGACAAATCTCTCTCTCTCTCTCTCTCTCTCGCTCTCTCTCTGTATGTCTTCTTTTCCCGACCTGTCTATCTACGAACTCTCGATCTGTCTTTCTATGAACTCTCTCTCTCTATCTGTCTATCTATCTATCTATCTATCCGTGTGCGCGTTGTGTGTGCGCGACGACGCCGCTCCTCGCCAATCTCGCGTGCGGCGAAGACGAAAAGCAGGGGGGCAGCACCGAAGCGCAAAAGCGTGTGGAAAACAACACAAAACAGTCTGTGCGCCGTGGAGCGGAAACAGGGGCGAAGCGACGCGAACCGGACATTATGCAAAAAACCAAAGCGGAGCAGAGACTAAAGTAGTAAAAATATTCTTACTAGAATCTTACTAGTATCTTACTAATGTCAGAGCATTCTACAATTCTACCGAGAAATAGCGTGTTCCTGTTACGGATATTGACCGAAAACTTACCTAAAATTCTTACTTTACAAACTGCTCAACACTTACCTGGGCGTGGTAATTAGTTTTTTTTCTGTTTTCTCTAAATTGTGAGGTAGCTGCGTTGGCGATCATCCAAAAAGAGGACTTAGCCAGATTTGGCTACAGATTAGAGAGGAAAATAGAAATGTTTAATAATTGTGCTATATGTCGATCACACGTTAGAACATATTGTCTAAATATGGCGAATTCAAAAAAAAAAAACTCCTCATAATAATGTGACGAAAATGTGCCATTTTTTTTCCCAAAAAAAACCCAGTATACAGAAGTCACAACTTGCAAGGGCCCTTTTTCTTTTCTTTTTTGGTCGCCATGATGAAAAGCAAATTTCGCCAAAACCAGAAACACTGGGATCTGGTGGGTAATAATATCTTTCTTTCAAGGATTGTGCATGTGGACCTGGTGGGTAAATAGGTTACTTTCAAGGAGCGCAAGTGGGCCTGGTGCTAATAATAATAAATATCTTGCTTTCTAGTCGTGCAAGTGGACCCAATGGGTCTTGCTATTCTTACTAGTTTCTTACTAGTATATTACTAGTATCACGATCCTACCTTGAAATCGCGTATTCCTGGGTACTGATGTTGACCAAAGACTTACCCCAACTTACTTTTAAGGGTGTGCAAGTATACCCGGTGGTAATGAAGTCAAAAGTAACCGCAAGGCATTATGTAGGCTTTTATAGTTAATACTTCATTGCTTGACCTGATGGTAAAAGAGTAAAAACTAACCAACCACAAGTTTGTCATCTGGGATTGTAATAGTGTGGTAGAAAGTAGCCATAAGTTGTTGTCTAGGCTTATACTTGAAAGCACCGAGCACCTACACCGGTAGTAGGCACAAGAGTAGAAATCCTGGAATTTTGTTTATGGTGTTTCTAACCATGGTTAATATCCCATCCTAAGACTAGATCATGGTCTCTTAAGTCCAAATTAACATCTGCTGGGTTGAATATGCCAACTGAAAGGCCTCACTCAAGACGGTGAAAGTACCAGTACGGGGTGCAAATTCACCCCGCTCGTTGGACTTAGGAGCTTAAGTCTGGTGCTTTGAATTCCCAAACAGCCCCATTTGCGGTGGGTCCTTACCCAAGGTAAAGATCTCCTAAAATTTTAAACCATTTAGATTCATTTGAGAAGGAGAGGAGTCCCGATATGATATGAGGAAGGTGATAACCATTGCTGAGAAATATAGTTTATTGTTGAACGAGCACCCAAACTGGTACCTGCGCCTTCTTGAGTTTGAGGCCTTTGAGTGACCATATGCAACTTGTGAAATGTTTAAAATTTGCATTCAGAGAGACCTTGATTTAGTCTTAGGATGGAATATTAACCATGGTTAAAAGCAATCTAAAAAGAATTCAGAATTTTAACCATGGTATCACCAGTGTGGTGGGTGCTGGTTCACCCAAGGCAGCAGATGGTTTATGTGACTTCAGCTTGACATAGCCAACATGCAGATTCGCCTTAATAGTAACCCTATATATGCCTTACCCACTTGCCGTATAGGCAGGGCAAGCAAGTGGTCGTTTGTCGGTTTGTGTGGTCCAATTATGCACGCAATTTCTGATGAGAGAAAAAGTGGCCTGGATTGCTGCCCCCCTTCATGATCAGCTCAGATTCTACTCAAGCTCGTCAAAGTAGATTACCAAACTGTCAATAGATTTCTACTTTTTTGGGGGAGTGGGGTTTAAACCAGCTCAAGATATTTTGGGGGGAACCAAATAGCAATGAGTGCCTATTCAAAGGCAGAATCAGCACTTATTGGCCATTATTCTTTCTGTAACGACCCTGGCTCGGATTTCAGTTCTTTTTTTTTTTTGGTGTAATTTGAGCACCTTACCCAATTGTTGTTTTTCCTTCACTGTTTGTGGGGGGCATTTTTATTTTAATGACAGATCTATATCAAAACACAATGGGCTACGATCCATTTTGTTGAAACATCCTACTTTTTTTGTTCTCTTTTCTATTGGTACCACGGAACAGAAAAATTATAATCTAAGCAGGTGTCTTTATGCTCAATAAAACCCTAGGGAAAGAAAGGGCTTTAACGGAATCAAGCTCACACTTAACCTTGCCTCACACAATCCTAGAACAAGGATTCCATTTTTCAAAACAAAACAAGTGTTCAATTTTTTTGAAATTTCCTGCGTTTTCTTTTGCTTTCTCCCATGATACCTACTAGGTGTCACAAAATTAAAAAAATCCAAGCAGGTTTATAATATTTAGTAAAACCCTTGGTTGTGAGCTTTATCAAAATCACCCTCACATGGGTCCTTCCCAGAGTCAAGCTCCTGCTTGGCTCTTCCTCACAAGAGTACTTATTCCAGTAAAGGCCACTACCTTGGGTTTCACCTAAGTTAACTGGTGGTTTTTAACTAGTTATTTAGTTCAAACCCTACCCAAGGTGTGCCTCTCTATGGTGGAGCAACATCATGGTGTGAGGGGTTAAGCCATGGCGAACTGGGTTCGACTTCACAACTTGTCACACTGGATCAAGTTGTGAGGTTCTAGGAACATGGCAAGATGAATGCAAGGTAGTTTCTTGAGGCAACGTAAAGTTGTCCCCAGATAACACTAGTGTCACCCCCACCAAACCCTTTGGGATATTTATTTAGAATACTTTGGGAGCAATCGGGTTTGCCTCGGGGACAACACTCGTCCTGCATTCATCTCTTTTCAAGACAACTTGCGTTGTCTTGGGGATGGCTTTGTATTGTCCTTAGACTTTCATTAAGTGTTGTTTTTTTTCGATGCCTTGGGGCAACTTGGAGTTGTCTCCAGAGTTGATTCTTGAGGGCTGGTCCATATCAGACTAATTCTCAATGAGTCTTCACAAATTTACTTTTGATGGTGAACCAAATCTAGAAGAAGTTAGAAGATTTCAAGCTAACCTAATGTGTTGTGAGATGTGTAGGTTGGTTGGAGTCAGGTGTTAGGAACTGCACAAAACTCAAGGTTGCAAAAGCACAAAGGATGAAGAAAGGGGCATCTGAACTTGTACCAAACTAGGATTTTGAACTTGCAGCCAGGTCAATGGAAAAGATTGACATGGTAAAAAAGAAAAACCCTAGAAGCAAAACAAGGCCTTAAAGTTGGTCGTCACAAAGAACAAATTGGGTCAAGTACATTTTGACAAAAAATCGTCACTGTGATGGGAGATGAACAGGAAGACACAGGTTTACAGTACGGAGTGTAAAGCTCACCTCTCAAACCAAGTCTAATAATGAAAAAAGAATCTCGACAAGCTCAAAGGCAAAATGCAAATGTGCAAGCCCAAAATTTCTTTGTTTAGTTTAAGTTATAGTCTCAATTCAAGTGGTTCAAGTGGAGCAAATGAACCAGATTACACCAAAAAAAGGTCCCTTGAAAACATTCACTTTGAAAAGGAAAAGAAAAAAGAACAAAAACCCTTGGAGAAGGATGAAATTGCAAAGGATTTTATGGCCCAACAACAATAAGAAAAGCTGAAAAATAAGGAGAAGTAGAAAACGTTAAAACCCCAAATCAAAACAAATGTTGAAAGGCAAACCAAACTCAAGGCAAATCAAATTAATAACAAACAACCATTTCCCACCCCTTGTCAACTCCATTAATCCCACAAGACATGTCAAAAGTGGACAAGGTCTTGCAAGCAATGTTATTGCAACAAAAACAAACTTACAAAAGCTTCTTGGAAGCCTTAATTAAAGCAAATAAACTTAAACCGACCAAAGTGACAAATAGTGACATTGCTACCAAAGTCATTAAAACAAGAAAAAAAACGTGTATTTGAAGATTAGATATGTTGATTAACAAATATCATTTTCAAAACACATGCTTCGTGAAACAATGGACAATTTCATAAAACACCAAATATCAACAAATACAACTTTAATTTTGACAAAAGAAAAAAAAATCCCCAATAAGTTGACCACAAAAAACACCCACATCGCTTAATTTATGTACTTGATTAAAGACTTGAATTAGCTTTTAGGCTAAATTGAACTCAAATTTATGTTTTATCCAAAGCAAATGGGACAATCGACCAAACTAAGGTCATAAGAACATTTCAAAATCAAGTCTACTAAATCAAAGTGTGTGATTTTTTATATTTTTAAATAATTCCCCATACCTAGATGAGAACTAAAACTAAAGTGTCAAGAATTAATGCATGTTTATCCCTAAGTTCATATTGTACAAGGGGAATCAAAAGATGACAATCAAACAACATAAAAACCCACCCAATTTTTTTGACAATATTTTTTGGAAGAAGGCAATGGTGCTTCAACTAAAGGACATTTTGGCTAAGGTATGTAATGCTCTACATTGAAACTAGCAAAAATCTTAACCATTCTTTTTTTTTTTTATGCTTATGAAAATATTGTTAAATTAACTTAACAATATTCTTAGTGTTGTGATGTATTCCTATTGGCAATAAAAATTGTTGGAGGCAACTTTTTATGTGAGGTGTTTTTTTCTTCTATTGTTCAAAATCTTTTCTACTTATGGATTGGTGGGGTAAGGGTGTGTTCCTTGTCAAGGACTTTTTTAAATGGTACATAGTTGTTCCCTTTAGTTTTACAATACCTTTTTTTTGGCAACAAGGTTGAAACTAGAAGTTTTTCCCTCTAGGGTTCATTTCGCCAAATTTGTTGGTTCTTGCCTTTGGTGGCATTTTGTTTTTTATTCCCACTTTGTTTTCATCAACAAGGGTGTTTTGAATGGAAAATTTTATTTTGTTTTTGTTTCTTTCATTGGCTTGTGATTTCATTGTCCTCTTCGTATGGATAGATTTTGGTCTTATGTTAAGATAATTAGGGCTTCCTCACCAAACCAAAAGTTATGGTTATCGTGGGGCAAGGTCGTACTAATATTTAAGGCTAATGTTTTGGCACATAACCAGTTCAACAACCTTTGGACATTAATACATTTGATGCCAATATATTGGAAAACATTAGTTCTCAAGAAACATTTGACCTCAACCCATTTTGACCAATTGAAAGTGAAGTCTTCCATATAAGTAATATGTCCATAATCATTATCATGGCCTTCTCATTTGAGAATGTGATGATTCAAAAATTGATAAGGAGGTTTTGATAATAAAAAAACCATTTTTTCCATAGTCATTATGTGATTATGAAATTCACTAGACTAAAACCTTGTCCCAATCAAATTGTTGATATCAATCACAAAAATCAAATACTATCAAGGTTTCCTTGAAAATGAACCTATCCAAGGGGTTTTTCATCTAACTCAAAACAGATCACCCAATATTAATCAAAAAGGTTTTCATGTTCACCTTTCACAAAGATGATTAGGGGATGTATATCTACCATGAATGGGTTTCAGTGTTTGATCTAAACAGTCCTTCAAAAATGAAAATACCCAAGTGAACAACAATTGTAATATGTGGCCACCCAAATTATCACACCTTTTATGATGATCCCTCTAACACTAAAGTACCTAATTCACTTATGAAGTTGTTACAATAAAAGAAAATATGGATTGGTCACAATCTAAATTGAATGGAACTAGGAAAATTTTGGAAGAGACCTTTTCAAATGAAACTTAATCAAAAGCAAAAGCAAATTGTGAAGATGGTGATGTGCATGTTAATTGACCAAAAGTTGTGCCACATTTGTAAGATTGTCAACCACATGTGCCCACAACTAATAACACCAAATATTTTCTTTTATGTGTGTCAAATGTTAATGACACCACCAAACAATAATTGATTATAGTCAAAAACCAAACCTAAACACATAATGTGATGAATAATATCAATGATGTTGCAATTTCTTCGCCTAGTATTAACCAAATGTCAAAAATGGTGATGGAAACACCAAAAATTTCAAATGTATCCATTTCATAAAACTTCACGAATAAGGCTTATCAATTGCTAATAACATGTGGTGTTGTTGAATGATCACAATCCTACTCCTATTCACCTAATAATCAATATGCCAACATGAAGGCCACAAAATCTATGGTAATTACACAAGCAAAGATGTTTTATGAAAAGTATTGGCAAACATTGGAGTTGCCTATTACATTTTTAAAAATGAAACATCTTTAAAGATGTAACAAATAGTAGATTTCATAATTAATCCCCTAGATTGAATATCAAGTGTATATGGGTAGGCCTCCACTTAAAGACCTCAATAAAACTTATGTGCACACCAACTTAGTTTTAGAAACCCAACTTGTTACCACAAATTCAAAAGGATTTTATAAGGTAGTGCCCAATGGGTGCATTCACAATAAAAGGAGCCAAGGATTGCGTGTACATGCATAAAATCATGAAAAATGATTACATGAATAGTAAGGATTAAAATTGAATGAAATTCCTTTATACTTGCAACCTATGTGCATGTTAATTTAAAAGGTTAAGGTAGGTAGGTTAAACTAAAGTAGCTCTGTGAAATTAGGTTAGATAAGTTAGGCTAACACCTACTTACTTAATTATATTTACTACCTACTTATCTACCTACCTATTAATTAGAATAATAATAATCCAAAAATTGCGTTTTATTTAGATATAAATTTGACCCAATCAAATGGTCCATTGTTTACCAATCAAATAGTTAATTATTTCGTTAGTCATGTTGCCAATAAAAAATGACAAGGTTTGAATTGACTACCTAGTCATGCTAGTAGGTCTAAATTGAATTATCTAAATTACCAAGGTGGTCTTTTTACACTTGTCATTTTGGTTATATTTTGATTAGAAAACTCAATCAAAGAAACCATGAATTGTAATAATGAAGCTTGATTTGTAATAAGTCCCCACAATATTGAAGCAAGAGCTTTATGGTGGTCAAAAACATGTGGATGAAATGTTTAATTCAACTTTATTACCTTTTTCAAAACCTCCTAGTTTGGTAATTTTTGGGAGCTTGTTAATGTACAACATTCATGATTCTAATCCAAGTGGCATTAATATGCGAAAGTTAAAGTAGTTAGCTAAGAAGTTCTTTGACATAAAGTGTTGAGGTACAAAGTGAAACTTAGATGTGCATTTGGTTTATTTAGTTTAGAAATCCACATCAATCGTACAACAACAAAAATCCAAATGTGTAAATACATGTAAGTAATTTTTTATTTCATTTGAAGGTTACATGACAAAGTGGATTTTTTTGTCAATAGAAAGCAAATGCTTGAAAAGTGAAATGCTTACACAAAAGAAATCATTTTGCTATATGAAATGCTTGCCCTCTTATTTTCATTGTTCCATGTGATATTCAATGGATACATTTTCATAGGTCTTTTTGTCCAAGTAATACTTTTAGAATTTAACAAAAATAATTTGATTGATGGATCAAAGTGGGATTTAACGTTGAAGCACAAACAATTTAAATAACAGAGGGTAGGCTTATTATTAAAGCATTACACCAAAGGAACCAAGGTCCAAGGTGTAATGTCCTCACAACAACATCTTCCCAAGCATAACAACCAAAAAAGGTCATCACTCATATGGTTGAAATCAATCAAAATAAATAGTTTTTGTTCCTCATTAAAAAATAACCTAATGGAAGGAGATTGTAAAAAACCTTATTTATGAAGCTAGCATAAAAAATTTCACTTAGGGAAAACCTTCAAATAAGTAAAGAAATCTTTGAAAAGGTTGTTATATGAAGTTTACTTGTAAACTATAAAATATGAATTGTCAACATCTTGAAAGTGGGTTGTAGGTTATATCTAATTATTCCACTAGTTTAATCAATTTTAGTTTTCTTTTCTAATCCAAAAGATTAATTACATTGGTACATAATTGAATCTTTCAATTTTTGCTATCATTATTAGTGTATGTCACATTACCCATGCATTAACATGTCATTATATTTATTGGTTAATTAAAATATTGAAAGGCCTTCAAGGTTGTCGAAGGGAAAAAAAAAAAAACATTAATTGTTGAACTATAAAATGGCTCTTGTGTTTGTCTCCATGTAATCATACAAGTAATTTTTTAGATTTTTTTTTGGGTACAAATGAAAGAATTCATAAAAAGAAAAAAAAGAAAAAAATCACAAACCTAGACCAATGAAGCAATCAAACCCCCAACAAAAAGGGGAGAGGAAAACCCCTACCACTTGATAAACCAATCCTAAAGAAATTGATAACACCACTCAATATGAAGATTGTCATTGGAACAAATAAAAATATTAATCCCAACTTCCTTTGAAATAACAATTTTCTAGCCTAAAGGGGGTAGATATGAATGAATATATTCATTTTTCCCCATTTTATTCTAAAATATTGAAGCATTAAAAGAGAAATGGATTTTGTATTGGTCCTTGCAACTAGGTTTTAGTTGCATGTAAGATCAAATGTAACTAATGGACTACAAAGGCCAATTATTTGGTAATATGTGGCACATTTAAGCCCAATTTAATATTTTAATTAATTAATTAGATTTGGATCAATTTAAAGTCAATAGAACGTTAACATGTGGATATGTAAATATGTGAATATGTAAATAGGGCAAGCTTAGAGAGGTAAGTGGGAAGCCTATGTTAGTTAGGTAGGTTTAAAATAATCATATTTTATTTTGGGTTGAACCTTTGTTATTAGTTTATCCCTTGAATGCGCTTGCATTTTAAATATTTCTCATGCACTTAGTTATACATTTCACATTAAAAGAATATATGGGAAAAAAAATTATGAGTTAAAATTTTTAATTGTAAGTGTGACCAACCTAATTGCAATATATTTGCAACTATTTCCTAATATTTATATTATACTAGTTTAGTTTATTTATTAACAATACTAATTATTATAGGCAATAATATTATTATTATGGTTATTAAATAATAATAATAATAATAATATTTTAGTTTGTTTTAAATATGAACTACATACAATTTTAATACCCCCATTATACACATGTATATCTTAATATGCCCTTGATACCAATAAAATATCTTTAATGAACCCTAATGGATCCTAATATACCCTTAGTGTTGTAATTAATTTTGATCATATTTCAAACTAATGAGACATATATGACCATTCTTTTATGAAGACTAAACTAAAAGTTCTCCTTTTGAAAAGATGAAAAATAATAATAATTATGAACTAGTTACCACAGAGTCACAAGCATGACCAAAAATAACTAAAAGTTGCAAAAATGATCAAAGTTAGTTACAAATGACATTTAGTCACATTTAAACATGATATATTTTAATTATGTGACTAAATTTGAATATTTACTTGGTAATTTTTGACTTTATGTAATTGCAAATATAGTAGTTACAAAACCCCATATTTCCTCTAATGAAGGAAGCTAAACCAAATCAATTACATAATTTTATGATTTATTAATTGTTTATGAAAGGGTAGGCTATTACGATTTATCCAAATAATTCACAAGACTAAACCATGGAAACAACACCAAACATCGTAAAATTTAATGGGAGGTTCTTTGTATAGACATAATGCTTGAATTGGAGGCCCATCCAAAAGCCATTGGTGGTCAGGTAGTAACAAACTTGGTTCATGACATTCATAGCAAAAGATTATGTTATCCTTGGGTGTTCACATTCAAAAAATCAATGCTATAAGGAATTTTGTGATTGAACAACACAATGGCAAGATGTATCAATGTGCAACCCTTTTTTGCATGCCAAGTATTAAATGCAATTGTTTTATGAATGCAATTTCTTTCCAAGATTGAATTTTAGCCCACACCTCTTTCCAATTTGGGTCATGGAATGAAAGAAGTGTTGTGCGCTACCATATTGGCACCTATAACTATCATTGTCCACACACATAAACCAAATAACATAAAATCACCTTAAATGACATGCCAAATGGTTTTGTGTGTGTTCCATTTCATGTTTCAAACTTGGATTCCTACTATTTGTAAGTGATTTGAAATCACATAGTTTGGGATTACGTTTCAATCACAAAATATCCCAAACCTAGTTCACACTTGACTCAATTTCAAGCTAAAACATGTTTAACTGCATTAATACAACTTAAAACTAACATAATTATGACTTAATTAAATTTTTTAACTAACACTCATGATAGAAGATTCTTCCCCATTTATTAAAAATGGACCTAAATTTTTTTTTATCGAATCCACAATATCCTCCTACCATCATTCATTATATAATCTAATATATTAAATTTGGTCTTTCAATTCCATAAGCTAGGGTTGAAGTGGAGATAGTCAAAAGAACCAACAAGCATGAAGACATGACCTTTGCCTTTAGGTTATTTTTCCACATCTTTAATTGGGAAAAAGATGACAAGATTGTTTGTCCAATCTATGGATAATGACTTCATAAAAAATATCAAAAGGAATTTTATCACTATTAAAACATGGAAAAAAATTATTTGAAGCTTTAATAACAAGACCAAGGGTATTTGAATTATTGGAAAAAGATCAATCTAATCATTTTTTTTGTATTTTAGAAGACCTTTGACCAAAACTCACATTCATTGACTTTCAATAGTAGCCTTAAGTCTATTGAAAATTACCACCTCAACAACATCAAGGTCGAATTGGTTTCACATGATGTCCTAGGGTCTAAAGTCCTTTAAATAAACATCCCATATATGTTTACTATTCATGCATACCTTTAGCAAATAAAATGTGACTCTTTTATGGACCAATCAAATAACCCACTTCTAAAATGTGGTGTCTACCATATGTTTTGGAGAAGGATTAAGTAATAGGAATTTGGTAAATTCCAAATGTTTAGTAGCATTGAAAGGCCTTCTTTGCCATCCATTGGTGCACAAACATCCCTAAGGAAATCATTCCCATTTTAGTAATTCCAAACATTGTGCAAAAAACTATAGGTTACAATTTATTGAAAAATAATAACTTATAATTTATTTGACTATAAATATAGTGCCTATAAATCATTATGAAAATATACTTAAAATATATCTAAAATATTTAAAAATATACCTAGAATATTTCATTAATCATAACATTTTTTGAAAATGTTGTTTTATCTTAAATGTTTCTTAAAATATACAAGGAACGACTTCCTTGAATGAAGTACATTTAAATCCATTGAAGATGATCTTTCTACTAACATTGTCAATATGATAGGCTTTAACATGATTAATTTGAAGGTTCAAAATAGATCCAAAGTCATGAAGGATGTGACCATGTGTTCTCCTCAACTAACATTGTTATTCAAAGGTGTCATTAATTAACATACTAGGAGATGAAATGTTGCTTCTCCTTCCTTCATACTTGAGAAGGTTTTCATTATCTCCTAGTATTCAACTATTTGATTCATCATAACATTTAACAATTTAACAACAAAAAGTGAATAGACAAGGAGCTAACGACAACCTTACCTTACCTTGTGTTGGACTTGGAAATAAGGTGATGGGGATCCATTAACATGAGTAGACGATTTTACATTTATAAAAAAAGTGCAAACATTATTACAAAACCATGTTTTTTATGCCCTTAACATTGTGACTACAATGATTGACATGATTAAGTTGATTTATTTGAAATGACTAAAGGGGTTATTTTTGTCCATTTTGTGCATTCCAAAAAATAGGTATGTCTTATTTGACTAAGTTGATAAAAAAGAAGGTCAAATCAAATAATATCAATTATAGGGTTTAGGGTTTATCATTTGAAGTTAAAAGATGTGAAATTCAAAACACTAGAAGAAATCATAGCTTTTTGGTTTGAGAATTTCAATAAAAAATCCCCGTTATGATTTTTTTACCCCCATATCCAACTTGACCAAAATGCCATTTTGGATAAGTCGATTTGGACCCAACCATTTTGATTAAGTCTTTTTAGTTGGTTTGTTTGACTACTTTTTTTTTACCAAGTTTTTTTAATTGAACCACTATGACAATAATATAATTTGGGCAATGATCACAAATATATATACTTAAAAAAATTATATAGAATAAATATGAAAGTTAATTAATTAATTATCCTACCTACCTAATATTTAATGCCAAAATTTTATTTGTTTATTTACCAACCAACCTTATGTCCTAGGCCTAGGCTAGGCCACCTAATTTAGCCACCTAAGTTAAACCAAGCCACTTAGGCTAAGCTAAGCCCACTAGGTTAGGAAAATAGACTAGGCTAGGTGGTTTAGTAGGTTTTCTAATTTAGGTTACTTAATAAGGTCACCTAAGTAGCCAAGGTAACCTAGGTTGTAAATGTGGGGATTTAAACTCCCGACCTTTGCATTGAAGAATTAAGTCCTTAACCATTGCATCACCACCCCATAAGGTGATACTCTTCAACAACATATTTGTAATGAACATGATTTTGGACCAACATATTGTAATCAACTTCCATGAATTTTTTTTCAACATGCATATTGTATTCAATGAACTTCATTTGTTTACATTATTTCACTAGTAGAAAACCCAGGATTTACAACTGGTGTTTACGACTAGTTTTTAGTCGCAGGCAACATTTTACAACTATTTTGTTGTTAGTCGCATAAGACAAGTCGCAAGCGACAAATAGTCGCAAAAACCAATTACATCAGCATGATGTCACCAAATGGTGGATGGAGCCTAAATGTAGTATATACGTAGTATATATGGTTTCATCCGATGGTATCCTAATCGTGTGGGTAAGGAGTGGCCATGTTTTTTCCGATTAATTAATGGGTTGTTGCCACATGGCATGATTTCTAGTATTTGGGAAACCAGATTGTGATCTTGAATTTTCTAAATCAAATGGCCAAGACATGGCCACGTCTTTTCTGTTTGGTTAATCGAAATGTGCCACGTGTCTCAATATGAGCATTTTGAGCTGTTGAATCGCCATGTGTCACATGGTCCCAGTATTAGGGTTAGGGTTAGGGTTAGGGCTAGGGTCCCACTATTAGGGTTAGGGTTAGGGTCCCACTATTAGGGTTAGGGTTAGGGTTAGGGTTAGGGTTAAGGTTTAGGGTTTAGGGTTCATCTGCTTTGTTCAATGTGCTATGTAGAATTGCCAAGAGTGCTTGTCAACAACAGATCGATCAACAAAACTCTACAATCACTGAGAAACACATGCACAAGGCAAAGAATTGCATATTCCAAAAGGAAAGTTACAAAATTGTGGGAACATTTTCCAAGGTTCAGCAATAGCAAAAGAGCATTGTGCAACAGAAAGGTGCTTTTCAGGCCTCGACTACCAATTGATGCCAAAGAAGAAAATGTCTGCAATGGCCTGGCTTGAGTGCTATCCCTTTTTCCTTGTCTGGGTTCTCGAATTCCAGAACACTCTGAGATTCTTGAAGACTCCAGGGCGTAAGACTGCCCCCACATGTTCCTCTCTTGCAAAACCCTGAGCTCAGGTGATGCTTGATTGCGCATACCTGATCCTCCTATGTAGTTGCAAGACGAATGCTGCGCAAATTGAGTCTGTAGTTTGTGAGACTAGTACTTCCTACAGTTTTTCAAGTCAGCCTGACCTATACTTGTTGGAAACTGCCTGTGCTTTTCTTGAACCACCTGATGTGAGGGTGGAACAGGTATAATTCTGGGGTGTATGGGTTGATGCAGGGTTCTCAAACTCTCCGGTGTTCTCTGAAGTGTCCATTGAAATGCATTGAGAGCATTGTGCTGCTCTGGACAGAGCACTGAAAGCAGAGCCTGCACAAAGATGAACACAAACAGCTTATCAAAGATGTTTCCACTGTAGACTTGTGAGTGTAGAGCATTGGACAAACATATGAAATTGCAGCTGAAGA
>Ga0209208_10000060_pt1 | contig 102643 bp, 80 predicted proteins | sample S1TSphfallax_3_FD_187694 | JGI IMG/M metagenome (GOLD analysis project Ga0209208, IMG submission 187694) | Host-associated microbial communities from peat moss isolated from Minnesota, USA - S1T2_Fd - Sphagnum fallax MG (SPAdes) (version 2) | ecosystem: Host-associated > Plants > Peat moss >... | reverse complement strand
GGGCCCTTTGGGTCCAAGCGGCGGCCCAAGAAGATCGTTTCCAGCAGAAGGAGGGAGCCTGACCAGTTCACATAAAATTTCCAGGGGAAGTTTTCTCTGACCAGTGTGAAATCACAAGGGCTAAGGGTTGCCAAACGCAAGGGAAAGGCCATCATCAAGTGCTGCTGGTGACGGTTGACCGTTGGTTTCTGCGCATGCGCACGCTCGCATCCCACCACCACGATGAACCCACTACACCCCTACATACAAAGACAACCCCACAACATCATGAAGAAGCAGCAGCAACGAGGAGGCGTAAGTACAAGGAGCAAGCATGCTTCTTCTTCTTCACTATGGCCAGTTGCGGCACCTGCATGCGCTATTGTGCTTGGGGACGGAGAGAAAGTCGGGACTTACGCAAGTTGTCGTGGCGCGCGGCCGGGGGGAGCCCAGTGACAGCGATCGCAAGGAGACAGGAAGCGGTTTCTAGGAGAAGAGAGAGGCAACGCTGCACCAAGGAACGACAGAGGGAGCAGGCCGAGCAGAAGCGATTGCAGCAGCGACTCAGTCGGATGCAGAAGAAAGCATTGGCACAAAGGCGGCGAGAAAAGGAAACAAATGATCATCAGCAGATGACGGAGACAGATTTGACGCGGAAACAGCTTGAACATTCGACCGGAAAGGAGAGGAGCGCTGTGAGGTTGAAAAGGAAAGAATCAACAAATGCGCGCGAGAAGCCTGCGAGGAACTGTCAAAGCTCTAGACGCCAGAAAAGGAAAGTAAGACGGTGACTCCGACAGAGAACAACGACTAGAATCTGTTAGGAATTCACTTTTCTTAGAGGTAAGAGCAGTACTCTGAGACTGCAGAGTAGTAGAGAAACACAGGCGATTGGATAAGAGTACCCTGGGAAACTTCACATCAGAAAGAAGAGGAGGAAGAAGAAGAATCTCTGAACCAAATATTTTGAAGAAGCTGGATGCGAGGCCAGAGAAAGAAAGGCGGTAGTCACGAGGATGAATCTTCAAGCAGCGATGACATGGTCGTTGCGCCACCATCATCGTCAAAGATGGCGCCGGAGTCACATGCATGGAAGACGCTCACATTCTTCCTCTGCGTGGTGGCCATCTACGCTTCCTACATCTCACAGGGTGTACTTCAGGAGAAATTGTCAGTGCTAGATCCTCTCTTACTGTTCAAAGTTGTAAACTTTAAACTGGATTGAACATTGCAAGTTGTTGTAGCCGGTGTGCACGTCCCGGTGTGCATGACTGGAGCACACGCGTCATTGACAACCAAGAAACAGAATCACTTGCAAAGAGGGGAGACAGAAATCCCGCAACAAGCTAAGCTTGGATCCAGAGCACATCATGGCCATATCTCTTGCAAACTAATTTTTTTTTAAAGTGTTGCTTGTTTTGTGCGTACAGATCAACCAAGAAATATGGGCAAGATGGACAAAGATTTCAGTACCTCGCGTTCCTACACCTGCCGCAATGCGCCATGTGCTTCCTTTGGTCGTTCTCCAGTAAGAACAAAATCCATTTGTGATCAAATTCATTGCTTCAAAAAATCATGAGAATTGCAAACTTCTCCATAGCTAGGGGAAGTTACTCTTTCTATATTTTATACAACAGCTGAGATAAAGAGGTAGTTTTTGATATGTTATGAAATAATAGAATACTAAAAGAATATTTTTTAATTAGAATTTATATACATATAAAGTATATTCTCATAATCCAATTCTAAGGACTCCACTTATATTTAAATAAATTATAATTCTTTCGTCTTTCTTTTCAATAGGTAGAACCTTATTTTTCTTCACATCATTCAAGGAAAAAAATGGAAGTTAACTTCTTCCCATGGCTCCATAGATCATTAGAATTCAAAAACAGATTACAACTTTTCCTTGATCCTGTATACCAGATTTGTGAAATAAACTGTCCAGACCAAAAAGAATGATCTTGCAAGGAGACTTACAACAACAGTGCACTGGGTGTTTGGGTGGTGTTGTTGAACATGTCACGTGTTTTTTATGCCTGCTTCTTGGTTGTTGTTGTTGTGTTTGGCTTGCAATTCAGTGCTCTCAATATGGCAAGGAGAGCCTAGATCAAAGCCTCCTCCCCTGAGAGCTTATTGTGCTCCTAGTATATCCAACACCATTGGACCTGCATGTGGTATTCTCGCCTTGAGATACATCAGCTTTCCTGCACAGGTTGTATACTAGATTCCACAACATGAATCCCAGCTTCTTCCATCCCTCAGTTTTAAGCTCCAGGGACTTTCATGTTCTGAAAAAAATTTCAGAGTCCAGAACCTGGTTTTGTGCCTGTCATTGAGGAAATAAGTTTATGAATTCAGCAGCTCCCTTACTTACCAATGTTACAGATTGTCACATTTATTATACAGGATATTGTTCAATCTTGGTAGCTTTGATTCTCGACTTACTGCAAATGCTCTACTTCTCTTTGCATCCCTTTGCCAATGGGAGTAAGTCATATATATTTTTGCTTACATTGTGTCCTGAGACAAACCTTGCTTGTTTTCTTGTTGCAAACAGGTTCTGGCTAAATCCTCCAAGATGATTCCAGGTATTACAATATTTTTCTTCTTCATTCTTGGACCAACCAGAACAAGTTTTTAAAGGTTCTGCAAATTTGAAAATGCTGTCAGGATCTCTCTGCTTGTCACTCCTCTTCTGGGCCATCCATCCAACAATCTGTCTACTGCTAATTCTATGAGGATTCAGATTGAAGTAAAAGACATAAGCTGAATTAATAAATGTTTTTGAGACAGCAAAGTAACTGATCCCTAGGAGTGGGGGAGGGTGGCAGTAATGCTGATGGGAGCAATTGTGTATGGCGTGCGTTACACTCTACAGGAGTATCTGTGCACATTGTTGGTAGCAGGTGGTGTGTCTATTTTTGCTCTAGGCAAAGTAAGTTTCTGCTCCTGCACTTCCAATGTCTATAAGATCTCATTGCTTCAAAACCATCAGTGAAATTAGTAAAGATGCAACAAATGGCTGCAATTTTCTTCTTTGGGTGGTGCAGAATACATCAATTTCAAGCAAAGTTGCTAGCCCCAATGCCCCCCTTGGTTATGGTCTGTGTTTACTCAACCTGGGCTTGGATGGATTCACGAATGCTAGTCAAGACTCCCTCACTGCAAGGTTCTCTCTCTCTCTCCACATGTCTATCATTGCACTAGGATAATTTCTTGGAAACAAAAAATTTCAGTTGTTAGCTGTGAATTGCTCTCAGTGGCCACAAACATGTACTTAAATGCAGCTGCTGTACCCAATTCTGAGTCTTGGAGCTACCCATAGTGTTCTCCATGTCAGAGGGACATCTATTGTTTAACACAAAGATCAGAAAGCGAGGACAGCATTTCAATACCTTTTGTGTTCAAAGAGGACTACCATCACTGTTGTCTGCAATCTTGAGGGTTTTGTCCCAGTTTGAAAGCATGAAACACCTTATTCACACTTAGGGTGCATATATGCCACCTGAAAATTTGAGGTTTGCACGTAAATAGCACATCCATTGACCAATTGACCCACTATCCTAGCGTGTTTACCCACCATCTTGGTGAGTGCCACCCCCGTCCAGCATAATAGGTGACTCAGTAGACTGAAAAGTGCCAGTCACAACCCTTTTGATGTGCAGTTGGCTGTCATAATAAATTTGCTTGTCCTAAACCTTAACTGCCAATGGTCATGGATTGCTGTATAAGTTGTGAAAAGTTGCAAAGACATGGAAACACTCTCCCTTCACTTGATCACAATGAATGGGGTTGGAATAGTGGGTGGCTGGTTTTCGTGGCAATGCAGCCTTATGGCCAAAATAAATTCAAAAGATGGTTCAAGCAAGGAATCCAACACATTGGGTTTGACTACCTAACTGCAATCAAAACTGGAAAGGATTGGGATATGTTTCGATGTCATAAGATATCCACTTGTCCCTGGATATAAATTGTGTAAATTGGAAGGAGATTCTCTGCAATAATCTCTTAAGAGTCTTTCCAGGTTTTTGTGTTTTGTAGGTATTCATTGTGTTTCAATCTGCTAGTCATGTGGCTGTCCATTGTGAGTTCAGGCTAGTGATTCTGGGGTGAGACAAATAAAAGTGTCCCAGGTCAGGAAGGATACTGCCTGCTGAGCAATTTGTTCATTCATGTCTCACTCTGTCTAGTCTTCTTGTTTTACAGTGCTGGTGGACCTTGTGCAGGGAGCTAATTATGATTCTCTTGGCTATGGTGGAGACAGGTACCAACATATCAATGCATGGCACATCATGATGGGGATGAACCTATGGGGCACAATATACATGTCTGTCTTCATGTTTTTGGTACCTGGTGCAGGTGGTTTTCCAGCCTGGAGGTTTTGTGCCTCTCACCCAGATGTCAGCTGGGACATTTTTTGGTTCTGTTTATGTGGGGCAATTGGCCAAAACTTCATCTTCCTGACCATCAGCCGCTTTGGAGCCCTGGCAAATACAACAGTTACTACAACACGGAAGTTTGTGAGTATTCTCATCTCCTCCATCTGGAACAAAAACTCTCTCTCCAGGCAGCAATGGACTGGGGTGTGCATGGTCTTTGGGGGTCTCTCTTATCAGATCTGGCTTACATACCAGAAGAAACATCGGCAGGCCACAGAAGGAAGAGTCACTGTGTCTACAGTTGGGACTCAAACTCCTCAACGAGGGCGCAGTCCAGTTAGCCACCATAGAGGGCGTAGCCCAAGTATCCATAGAGCACGTAAAAGACACCACCACCTCCACCGATGAATATACCTAGACTTCTTTCCAAGCTGTTATGCATAATTGGAGCAAAGGGGTTGATGGCTCAAGATTCATGGCTTCAGGAAAACTCAGGAGTTGTTGCAAACAACTCAAGGAAAAGGCTATTTGCCCATGTACTTTGATGATGAGACATGAGATTATTCCCAAAGAAGGATATGGAATCCAAATGTAGCAAATCCTTGACCAAGAATTGGACAGTTATGTACACAAGATTTGACCATGCAAAGAAGATCAAACTCTTCAAAAGGTATTAGGTTGCACTGTGCCCAGTGAGAGTTTTCCAACTTGATGTTCCAAATCTGTCAGCTCCACATTTCAAGGTAATCAGTCATAGAAGCATATCCCCTAAGATAGTGTCAAAAACTTCCAAAACCAGAAGAGGACAAAAAACTTGATCTACTACTAAAGATTCCAAGCCCCAAGATACATGAACCAGGTTAAATGTCAAGCAGAGGTTGCACACAATCTTCCCATCTTGGCAAACATCCATGTCTGAAGTATCAACTGCAAACAGAAAATCTCCAAGAATTGGCAATGAATGTCTGTTGTTGTCCAGTACAGTACAAGCAATATGAGCATCACATTTCATCAATGTCAAAACCATTGCTTCCCTTTATTGTCTAAACAGACATGCACCTCAAGCATGATCAAGAGAAAGCATGTCCAATACATAACAAAGACCATCCTAATGCATTTCTATAGAAAACTCCTATGGACATAGAACAGATCTGGGAATACATTGTACAGGTTCCTAGGCTCACCTCCATATTGAGGTCCAGACTGTTATACACGTACCAAAAAGCGAGAGCTTCAAGTGAAGTTATCAACATTCTGAAATTTTAACAACCTGTTTGTCTGGTTCTGCCTACATGTAAAAGTCTCTAGAAGTGAAAAGTTGCTACCTATGCAGCACCTCTGAAGAGCATCACAGCCAGTCTTCCTAAACAGAAGTGGATAAAGGAACCAGAGGAGTGTGTTATGTAGGATCCAAAACTTGTTCCAGAAACACACTGCCATCCTGGACCGTATGTCTTGTCGAATTGCTGTAAAACCATGCATGTAAACAGTTTGTGAGATCAGAAATGCAGTCCGTTTCAACTGGCACACATCTTTCCTTTTTGCCTGCATCTCCTTATTGCTCAGTTGGAGAATGTTGTTTGCCGTTATATCCAGTGAGAAGAGAATAGACTTAGGAGCACCAGAACGTATAAAGGCTTAATATGAAATACCATCCAAAGTGGGACTGAAGTTTCCTGGAGTTTTGCAATCATAGAAGGCATCTTCAAGAGGCTGATGAAATAGTAACTGAGAAAAGAGTTTATATATTTATCTACCGCACAACAGAGTCGTGAACCAGAGATAGTCAACATTCTTGCCAGTTGCACTTTTCTATCCAAAACGTGTGAAGCCCAGGGTACTGTACACTAATGACTTGCTGCATTGTCATAAGGGAATAAGGCACCGCGCATCCAGACATAATGGAGCAGAAAGGAGGACAGTCCCAAAACAATAAGCAAAGAAAGATAGAACATTGACATGACAAATAGGCAGGACGAAATTGAATGAATTAACTCGAATATCACAAAAGAGAGAGACGTACCTTCTTGATGTAGCAAGCAATATCTTTGCAGTCACTGATTTCATGCAAGTCTAGTGCCTCCGATGCACAGCGCATTGCATGTTCCTGCATCTTCTGAGGCATGTCTGTCTCGCCAATCACAGCCTTGCCCTCCAACATCCTAAGAAATTCTTATCTTCACTTGAATGAGTGCAGCCTCAGTGCAGCGCTACAACCTTCAACAACAAGCCAACCGCAATTTATTTGGCCGAGCAAGAAGTAGAAGAACTCTCGTCTGAAACATATTAGACTACTACAATGCTTTGGTGCTGTGTAGACGCTAAGTAGCTCTTCTTCCGCAATTTTGAGACAACGCAGTGGTTTGAAGCTTTCAAAGATTGCTGTCTCGAGACTTCTCCAGAGCAAGAAGATGCAAGGCCGAGTGTGGAAGAGCATTACATAATCTCAACATAAACTCTCAAGTTCATGTGATCTTGGTCTCGAACAGACTACAGTAACTCTATCGAAAGAATGGACGCAAAAAGCCGTCAGTCTGTTGCTGACAACAAGGGGACACGGACCAAATCTAGAAAAAAAGAAAACTTCGAGCTCAGAAAGAGCATAGCCCAACGGCAGGGGATACTATTTTCCCTTATGTATTAAAGCCAGAATATAGTGCAAAGCAAAAACAGAATAGAGCAAGCTGCTGCAGAGTACAGACTTAACGCCGCTACAAAGAGAGCTCAGATAGTACGCCAGTCTTACCAGCCAATCAAGGAGCGTTCTGGAGACGTCAAAAATTGCGCGATTGTCAAGCTACTCGTGGTCCGAAGCTGGTTCGAAAGAAGAGCGAAACAGACTCTGCTCCGTTAACAAACACAAGACAAAAACGCCTCTACAAGAACGAGACAACACCGCAGGATGACGCAAGGACGGAGCCAGTGATTAGGATACAAACATAGAGCCAAATCCCAATCCTTGATGATCCCCGATTATGCGCACTCGACCTTGGCACCCGTGTTTCCACGAGAGGAATCCCCACCCTGGAGCTGCTTCCACCTGACTCTTCCAGTTCTCCTCTTGTTATATCGCAAGAAATCAGTTGCGGCCAAGTTCAAATTCTATGACCACTCTTGACAACAACTAATTCAATGCCAACTTCTCTCGTCACTGACAGCCAAGCGCCTCATCTTCTCCAGTGGGACACAAACACGAAAACATAAATCTCCGCGAATCATCAAATCAATCATCAACTGATAAGTAATATCCGGGGGGTAAGTAGACTAGGTACCTCCGAAAATCACTGGGCACAACAGAAGTTGCCGCATTAACTTTTCCCCCACTGGGACTTGCCGTCACCCTGGTCAAGTTCCTTCCAGTCTTTTAGACCAATGGTGAAGCCCCAAGGGGGCAGCCCTCTATTTGGGAACGCCCCTGTCCGTGGGCGATATCCTCCAGGTAAAAGACCTGCACCGATTTTTGTAGTGTAATCCGAGGGCACCTTACCCAAAATATTTTGTCAAGCGCTGTTTACGAGGCATTTCAAAAAACGGAACAACCTCGGAGAGAATTCTTAGCGTATTTGTAGCGCACCTCGAATGTGGGAATTTCACCCTTTGTTAAGAAAGGCCCTGCTGTCAGAGAATTACTGCGTGGACCTCGGTCTCCGCCCTCGGTGCTCACACAGTAATTCCCTGATAGCAGGGCCTTACCCTATACAGAATGCCTGCACCCTGGCGGGCGTTTTGTGGTGAGTAAGGACTAATGACCGCAGATGGGCACATAACCAGAATTCCTGGGCAGCCACCAAGGGCAGCACCAAAATTCTGGTAATGTGCCTATCCAAGGGCATTACCGCATGTAATGACCATGTCCGACCCCAAAAAAACAATGAGCTCTTGACCTAGCCTTGAATCTTACATATTTAAGGCACCCTCCAACTAGACTACAAAATCAATGACAGGTCATTATGTTATTCCAGAACATCCTGCATTTTTTTTTCTATTTGTTTGCCATGATGAGAGGAATTTTTTTTTTGGTTTGGTACAGGTCTTAACACTCGGTAAAGCCCTAAGCTGTGGGCTTCACCGGAATTGAGCCTGCAATTGACACCACCTCACATCAGCCTCATGCAGACAAGACCCTCAGCAGAGGGCTTCAGCATGCACCCTAAAAACTCTAAGTTCCAAGTGTTCATGTTCATTTGACCCTCCTCAATTGATTAGCCTAGTTTGAGAGAAAACATTTAAATGCTTAATTTCACTAAAATTTCAACTCCATTTACCTTATAGACTATTCTATTGTTTAATTAATGTTAAGCAGCAAAGTGCCTAACTTGGTTGGCAGGTCCTGTAATTCTTTTGTCTTGCATCACAACTGGCCAGAAGCCAACATGATCCCAAAAAACTATCACAGTATGTAGCTGGTAGTAAAACACTGCATAATGACTAATGACCTGTCAAACATTTCCCAGCGTCGACTGAGGGCACCTTAAATTTCACTTTTGAAACTGGAGGCCATCTTATGTTTATGGGCTGGCTTTTACATTTTCAGAGGTACCTGCCAAAACACTTTACATGCTATGAGAAGGAGTCAACATAGTCATTACACACTATAAGGCTATCACATGGACATATCAGACCACAGTGAACCAGCAGTGAGCACCCACCAGCGCACCATCCACTGGATGCCCCTTATTACTCAGTTGTGGATGAACCTCAACTGAGTTAATATTTGGTTTCACCTTGGTAACCAATTCTGTAGGAAATAGGTCTCTCGTATAGATAGATTGTAAGAAAATAGGCAACTACTAGGTGTGTAGATGGTTTATACATAGCTAAGGCCTGTTTTTACAACCTACCTACTAACAACCTGCATGTGGGTTGTTAGTAGGTAGGTTAAAAGAAAGCAACCAAGCTAACCACCATGGATAGCTAGGGAACTGGAACTCATCAGAAAACTGTTTCCCAACCAGTTACCATTCATCCTTGCAGTGTGCTGCTGAGTGCTGGTGGGTGCTGGTTCACTGGCGTGGGCATATCATCAGAATTTTGACAGAATTTTGACACTCAAAGGTTATCAACATTCCTTGTGTCTGAAATTCAACACTCTTAAAATCTATAGTTCCAGTTTCTGAATGTGTTTCCCACCCTTACCACCTCCCAAAAGCTCTTCAAGTTTCCCGCTTTGCATTTCATCTATGCATGCAATTATTGGGCTAAATAATTTGATTCCAGCTGCTCGGTAGTTCAATGAAATCAATAATGCTATCCCGCACATTGTATTGTGCAAACTACATAGGTGGCAAATACAAGCAGATTTGGCAGATGTAGCGGCCTTTTCTGAAGTTGTAGATGAGTTATCCCATCGTTTTTAGAAAAAGCAAGGATCACTATCCTTAAATGGTGTATAACAAAACATGATACAAACAATACTTTGGACCGACTTCATGTTGTTGGGAGCTGTTGGAACTTGGGATTATGACCTTTTATTGAACTTTACTTGCCTAGTAGAAATAAATTGAGGTTCTTGACATAAATGCTTTTCTTATGAGCACTCACACAACTAAAATGGTCTTGGATATATAGCATCATAGGTTTGTTTACATATATGTCTACACACAACTCTTAACAAACAAAAATATGAACATGAAAGGATGGAAGTGAATAATTGTCAAATGCTGACATCATGACTACAAATTAAATACTTCAAGTGAGAATGGATGAAGAATCCACTTCTTTCATTTGGTTCAAATAGGTACTTCTCATTCCTTAACTTGTGACCTAAAGGATTAATTCACAGGTACTAATCCTATAGATTATTCATCTTTTTCGTGGATGCACTTCTATAAAATTTGACATCTTCCTCTTTAAAATTTAATGTTTTTATCACATCAATATATGAAGATAGGTGTCTGTTTGTTTGGATGTGACCATGGTGTAATGCTCCCAAACCATGCCCCCTCTCTTTTGGTACTACCAAAAGGCACTTGACAAACCAGTGTGCACATTTCTCACTTCATAATTTTTGGACCAATGAAGCAAGTTATTGAATCTAGAGTGATTTTCATATCTGGAATTCAACTTAAATGCAAAAAATGGTTTCTTCATAAGAGCTCTAAAGTTAAACCCATTTCAAGGGGAATAGTATTGGGGAATATTATTGGAATGGGTGACCGTACAAAAGAAATATTGACCAAGTCTTGTAACATGTGGACCTAGATAAGCTTGCATTTCATAATTTTAGGTGAAGTGCACTCGTGCAGATTTCATGTGTGCCTTTTGGCTTCCTTAGTAGCGGGAGCCAAGAATCTTTTAAAACCTTTTCAAGTGCAAATGATCATCTTGAAGACTATTTTCAAGCTCCCGGCTTATTTGCTCCTTCTGAACCTTTAACTAAACTAGGGATGACCCCACACTTTCTAGTAGCTACTCTGTCTGTCTGATTTTGCATCGCCCAAAAAAAGAGAGCCACGGCAGGAGAACACTCAAGTGGCAAGAAATTAGAACCCCAGAAAAGGAGAAATGGAGAAATGGGTCGTTTTTGGATTGCATGTCTTGTTGTGTTACACCTTCGGCCCACTTTAGATGAGGGCCCAGGGTCCAAATTCCTAGGAACTAAATTGGACTCGTTTGAAGGAAATTGAATCCTTGAGTTGGACCCTGCTTTGGACCGTAGCTCTTGCATCTTGGTTCTTCAAATCATGAGCTCTCCCTTTTAGCTCCTTTTTTTTGGGTCTGAACCAATTATTTTCCCTCCAAAATGTGCCTTGTAGGTTTAGCCTGGATTTGCCACTTTTTGGTCTTGGACTCTCATCTAAAAAGATGGTCAGTCCAATTTATGGTTCGCATCCAACAGGATTGCTCTATTTTATTGGACCTTGGACCCTCATCTAAAGTGGCCCTAACATGCAATTTCTTGCATCTGATAAGTTAGAGCAAAGCAATCTATTTCCAACCAAACAATCATATGGAACTTGGTATCATGACATTAAAAATGGGGTTGTTGTGTGATCAAGGCAAGGCCCCAAAAGTTGTTAGACAACAATAGATTTGTATTTCAACAATGAGTACTAGGAGAACTGTGTAGGGAGAAAGTATAGTCAAGCAAGTACCCTACAGCTGAAGGAGATGGAAAAACAGTCTATGCAACATTATCCATGTGGAAAATGATGCCAGTACACTGAAGAGAGCAACCCAATGCTCTCAATGATTGTTGTGGAGTTTCAACAACCAAAAAGGTTTTAAGTGACCTGACCGCTTCAGCTCTTACTTCTCTCAGAAGACAATATCAAATTCTTTAGTTGCTTCAGCTCTATTGCAAGCCTTATCAGAGGACCGTTTGGACTAGGTTGATTGCCTACTACAACTTGTGTAGCCAGGCAAAAGGGCACAAATAGCCGTACATAGTCCAGGTTAGGACTACTACTACTTTGATTTGTGTCCACAACAAGAAATTCAGGGGCCAAGGTTGACACAAACCATCTAGTAGTCTCCAGACAACCCATATTGCCACTAAAAGTTTTATTCAGGCAACACCTTGTATCGGCCCACCTCAATACAACCCATGATTGTTTTGAAAGGGTTTTTTTGGGGCAACATCACATGCTACCCCAAGACAACCCCTAGTTGTCCTAGCCAACCTAAGTTAACCACAAAATGAACATACTCATTTCGCATCCCAAACCTGAAGCACCCAACTCCTTGGCCCACAAGACAATTTGGGGGATTGAACCCCAAGCCACCATTTGGCTTAAGCCACTCACACCACCACAGTGCCCAATCATGGTGGTCATAGTGCAATGTCCGGCCCAGACAAGGTGATTCATGTGGAAGGGCATGTCACTCATTTTTATGCCATTAAATGCAAGGATCCAAATTAAAGACAAGTATATATGCAAAATTTACATAGATGGCCACAAAAACTAAATCAGCAACTCACGCAGATTTGACAAAAAAAACAAGGCAAAAATTGTGCTAAAAACCATGCCCAACTTCAATGTAACTTGGAGAGCTAATATGAGCTCATGAAAATGAGGAAGGATTTCATCAACAAAACATATAGCTCCAAAGCAATGAGGGCAAGCTATTGTTGTGCAACATGATCAAGAGGGCTATTGGTAAGGAGCAAATTGCAAGGGTGTGGACAAAATGGATATAAAACTAGCCCTGAAGATGCTTCAATTGCAATAACATACAGATTGTACATAGCTACCCAAACTCATAACATGCCACTCAATTTAAAACACTTAATTCAAACACACCAATTACATTTAAAGACTCCTACAATCCAATAACCCTCACTTGGGTTCGCAGTTCACCAACAGCCACCACTTTCATAGCACATTTGATTTCATTAATGCATTACAACTAGTTACACATATAAAATGTGCAACACAAAATTAAGTGAACTTGTTAGGATTGTTACTACCAATGCACATTGGGTACTAAAATTTACATCATACACAAAATAAGTCGTGTATGTGTTAGAAATTTACATATTTTCTCAACCAATGTTGCACTAAATGGTTCTTGATGTCATCTGCAAAAGAAGAAAACATCAAATAGAAAACTCTAAATGTAATTAATTTATCAATATAGAAATATGTTGTCATTATGTTTATTACGAAATTTATTAACCCCCATGGATCTTAGCAATACTCAAATGAGAAGTATGAAAGGAAGACTCATGGAACAAAGAAACTTTTCCTCCTTAAAAAAGTTTGTCCCTATGAAGATGAAGACAACATTAACATAAACATCTATCTCAAAAACCTTAGGGAACTATTAGACCAACTACATGGAATTGATTTTGAAATTCCAAATGATTTAGTCATTTTGATGGAGTTAATTTTTTTTCCAAAACAATATAACATCCTAATAAAAACTCTCACTAGCAAAGAAAACTTGCCTAGTCTAGAGGAACTAGTGTCCAAATTGATAAATGAAGAATTATAGAATAAATTAAATGGGGATGAAAATGAAGACCAATAAATACCTATTTGGTAGTAATCAAAGAATATAACCCATCCTAATACTTTAACTCATGAACTACTAGAAATGTGACATGAAGTAGACAACTATTAACAACCTTGAGAGACACATAAACACTTCATCCATAAGAATTGCAAGAGGAAAAAGCCATCAAATTAGAGAAAAAAGGTCTATCCTAACCAAGCTCCAAACAAATGAAATAAAATCCATCCAAAAACATTTCTATGCCAAACATCAAAAATCATATCCTACTAATAAATGTCATTGTTGAATCATGACATGTAATGGAATTTTTTTCCCAACACTTGTTTAGTTAGAAAAGCTAGCTCAAAACATATTATTTTGAGAGGTTGTCGAATTGAAGGGAAAGGTCTATATAAACTAGAGGCTTATGTTCTACTAGGATTAAAAATAAATCTTATCATAAGGGATCTTGCTACATTTAAAGACAAGATGATACAAAAAACCTATTATAGCATAAATGGTTAAAACATTTCAACTTCAAAATCTTACATCATTTCACTCAAAACAAACACACCATAAGCATTCATAAGCTACCTTTTTTTAATTACTAGGGATTTCATTTTTAATTAAAAAATGTATCAATAAAATTAAATTTTAAAAAAAATTAATTGTCAATTATAGGTTAATTTTAATGGATAGTTTTTTTATTAATGTTAAAAATAGAGAAGGTACTAATGTAATATAAGGTAGACCAAAATCCAACCCCCAAGGCATAGACACTAAACAATGTTGCTTACCATTAATGGGTTATTCATGGCTTCAAACTTTCACAAGCCCCCTTTTCCTTACTTAAAAGCAATTCCAACTGCTTGGAAAAACATCAAAGGCAAATTAATGAAATTAGAACAAAAGGATCTTCATGAAATTTTGAGGCATCCCCTTTTTGGTACCCCCAATTATTGAACAAGAAAGGACAACCCCTAGGGGTTGAAAAATGAGTGAAAGAAGGACCATTGTCACCACAAGCCACACAAGGATTCAACATTTATGGGATAACTGGCACATTCAAAGGTTTATAAAGCATACTTGAGCTCCACATGAATATTCACCCCTCCACCCTAGACGTTAGAAATTACATTGTTTCTACCACTCCTTTGAACCTTAATTTTACTCCTAATCAATTGCAACCAAGAAGGGTTTGTCAATATGTTGTTTTAGAGTACTCTCCACTACTTTGGGTGTATAGGACTTTTTAAACCCTTATTAAGTCATGCATTGTTAGTGAGTTTCACAAAAATTAATTGAAGTAAATTCACTACAAGCAACCAATTTAATATTAGACTTGCATCTCATGGTCTTATGAAGGTTAAGTTTTTCTTACAAGAAAAACATGGTGTTAAATTCAAAGTAGAAAAGGATAACTCCCCCCTTCCTCCTAAAGCTTTAATTTGGTTGTTAAAAACCATCTTTGTGGACCATTTCCCTTAGGATTTAATAGAGTGTCACCAAAAATAATATACCCACCATTGGGGATGTTTCCTTCTTTGTTTTTGCCAAAAACATTACTTGGTTAATGTGGGTAAAAAGCCCACAACTCCAACTTTCATGTCCTTACTTCAACAATTTAATCCACCTTCCACCATCCTACAACAAATCATCTCTAGATTGTGGCACAACTTTCATCCTTGCAAAGTGACCAAATTGATGTGGCTAATCCTTAACCATGGTCTCTTTGTTGCACTTGATTGGCATGGGGTTACCCTCCAATTGCAAGGTCTACAACAACAACATTAGCAAAATTCCCCAACATTGTTTACTTCAATGTTTTAGGGTTAGGTTTGTTTGGGAACCTTTTCTTAAAGTTTGGTGGTGAGTTCCTATAGTGGCTCCCCTCTCTCTGCCCTTTGTGCTCCTTGGTGATATAGGATTGGAACATTCATACGACTCACAATGGTGGTTTTTTTTACAAAAGACATTTGTTAGACATTTAGAGGTATTTCTTGTGGGCTTTAGGTGTAAGAACCACTTGGATGATGATGGGTATTCTAATATTAGGATCTTAATTCAGCAAGCTTGGACTTCCATTGTGGAAGTTGGGATGACCAATTGACACACCATCAACATTCAAATATCTAATAGAAACATTAGTTTCAAGCTAACATTTATAGTTCTTTCAAGATTATTTGGTTGGGACTAGTAAGGACACCATGAGATGGGCGAGACATTATCTACCCCCCAATCCAGTTCTACATGGCATTTACTCCAAGCTATCACATGCCCCACCATTGAAATTTCCATGTCACATAGGTGGGCTCCTTTCATTGCTCGCTATAAAACATATAAAGCACCATTGACCTCCCTAGAATGTTTCTATCATCAACTATGATTTCAACTTGTTTTGCATTGTAGTAAATTTTCAAATGATGAAAAAATTATTGCACTGTGACAAAACTAGGGGACTTGGAGATGCAATTTGAAATGCATCTAACATTAATAGATTTGGGATAAGGTTTTTTATGCACCCACAACGGAACATTTGAACCGAATAAACCCAACATGCACCTTCAATAAATGAGTCCAAACGACATTTAATGAGCCAATGTGTTTACTTTGCATTTAGGACTATTGTCGTTTATGGGGTCCTTTTGCCAAAAAAAACATGTTTTTATAAAGAGGGGTAAAATCATAGTCAAAGGAGCCACCCAAATGAATGGACATTCCTTAAAATTGTATTTTTCTATGTTTGAAAATCATAAGGGAAACATAATACTTTAGATTGTTATAATTTTTTTTGGAATATTTTCCATTAATTACAAAGTTTACATGCTCAAAGCTTGACACAAATCAAAAATGTTTTTGCATGTTCAAAGGATTCAAACTTCAAAAGTGGATAATCCTTGTTTTTTTCAAACGTCTTTTTTTCTCTACCAAATGTATAGGTCCATTCCTTTTGAAAATTGGAAAAGATTTTAACATTGATTATTAGAAAGGCAAAAGGACTTGAACTGATGAATTTGAACACATTTGGCTCAAAACTATTTTGACCTTGAAAATGTGGCTTTAACAAAAATTGTTCATATATATGTGATAAAAGGCATGAATGTATAATATACATGATATAAAATTGATTTGTAATCTAAATATATTTAAAATGTAGTGTGAAATAGGGTATCCAAAATTTACACTATTTTTTCCATTTTTTTACTTTTAAAAAAGAAAAAAATGTAAAATATATCTTTGCATCATTTTTTAAAAACAATTATATGTTGTAAATTTTTTTCCAAAGTTAGGTAATTTGTTATTTCTATTAATGTAAGATTCATCTTGTTAAGCAAATATGGTCTTCATAATTAAATGGTTATACTAAATATTTAATTAATGTTTCTTCTTATGACCAATTTAAGGGGGCAACAACATTGAGAAAGATTTTTTTTAAAACAATATAGTCATAATTACACAATTTGTTTATAACCAAATGTGGCAATTTTCTTATGAATGATTACCATTTTAACAACATCATAAATATATATATATATATACCTAATCATATTGCAGAAAATAAGAACTTGTAATTCTTCAAGAAATGGACATATTTTATGTTATTAAAAAAATACATAAAAGACTTAATAATTGCACTTTTGAATTCACATTATATTTACAAAGATTTTAAGTTTCTAAAAGAAATGTTGTCCATTCTAACCATATTTTTGCAACTACTATGCAATTAATGTCCAAACCAACTCATTTTATGACTATTAGTGTGTTAATCCTACGTGTCCATGTAGTTGCAACTTGTTGTAATCACATATGCAACTACAAGAAGGGTTGAACAAAATTATAATTGTATGTGTGACTACAACTTACGATTAATATGATTTTCATTGAAAATGTAGATGAAAAGTGAACAATGTCATCCAATTTTGATTACATTCATTGATGGATGATAAGGTAGTTGTTTTTATAATTATAATAAAAGGTTTTTCAACTGCAATAGTACATTCTACCACATGAACAAAGAAACATAGACCACATATGGCAAACTTTACTATTTCAATTGGACTACTATGCCTTTAATGTACCCATTCATGGGTCTTCTTTGCAATTATCCATGGGTCTTCCATGATATAAAATCTAATAGCTAATAGCTTGCTAAAAAAGGCTATTATAACCTAGTTGGTAAACTAGGTTAACTAAGCTTAATAAGTTATGTTAAACTAAATAGGCCTATGTACATTGGTAGCCTAGCTTAGCTTGAATACTTAATTAATTAGCCCAAATTATCTATAGGTAATAGTAGGCTAGTTTATTAGGTGTAGCTAATAGGCTAGGCTAGGTCATTAATTAATTTGTAAACTAAGTAAGATAGGTAGTAGGTAGGTTTATTAGTTTATTTTGTGAATATGTGATCATGTTTTCATATTAATTAATTAATTAATTAAGTTAGGTACTTAATTAATTAATTAGTTAAGCTAAGTAATATGTTATAAGTAGGATAGGTACTAATAGGTAGTAGGTAGGTAGGTAAGCTAATCAGAGGTATTTTATTTTGTGGATATGCCATAATTTTTTTGAATTAATTGATAAAATAATTAGCTATATTTAAAATTTTATTTATTAAATGTAGGGTAGGTAATTAATTTATTAGGTAGGCAAGGTAGTAGATAGTAGGTATGTAACCTAGGTAATATGTAATAAATCGGATAGGTACTAGTAGGTAATAGGTAGGTAGGTAAACTAATTGAAAGGTATTTATTTTGTGGATATGTCATTTTTTTGTATTAATTGATTAATTAATTAGCTATGTTAAACAATTTATTTAATAAATGTAAGCTAGGTAATTAATTTATTTGGTGGGCTAGGTAGTAGATAGTAGGTATGTAACTTAGGTAGTATGTAATAAGTAGGATAGTTATTAATAGGTCGTAGGTAGGTAGGTTATAAATTAAGCAAGAGGTATTTTATTTTGTGGATATGTTGTAGTGTTTTTGTATTAATTGATTAATTAACTAGTTATGTTAAGCAATTAGTTTATTAAATGTAGGCTAAGATATTAATTTATTAGGTAGGCTAGGTAGTAGATAATAAGTATGTAGCCTAGATAGTATGTGATAAGTAGGACAAGTAGTAGTAAGTAGTAGGTAGGTTAAATTGTAAATATTTTATTATGTGGATATATGATGTTTTGATAATAATAATAATTAATTAATTAGGTAGGTTAGGTTATAGGTAGTGGGTATGTAGCCAAGGTAATATGTAGTAAATAGGATAGGTAGTAGGTAGTAAGTAGTTAAGTTAAGTAGTAGGTATTTTATTTTGTGGATATGTCATAGTGTTTTTATATTAATTGATTAACTAATATGGTAAGTTAATTTGTAGATAGTAGGTAGCAAGTAGGATAGATAGTAAATAATTAATGAGAATTATAAACATTTTATTGTGTGGACATTTGATAATGTTTTTGTATGGGACAAAGGATGTGATAGTGTTATAATGTTGTAGTGTTTCCTTTTCATTAGAATTGTCCCATATCTTTTGTCTACAACTTCAAACTTGTAAAGTATATAACTAGGTGAGAAAATGAACTAGATTCATGGTATGCACGATGAACATAGTGCATGTGTCATTTGGGATGAATTACTCAAAAGGCTTGTCCCCAATAAAATAAATAAAATCCTACCTACCTACTTAGCCTATGCTAGCTAGCCTATTCTACACTAGCCTAGCTTAGCCTAGAATAGGTTGCTTATTATAGTTTAGCCTAGGATAAATTCTAATTAATTAATTAAAATCATTAATAATTTTAATTTTAAAATATATATTTTTTGTAATTATGATATTTAGTTATTGTAATTATATCTTTTTTTTGAACATATGGAAAATTGCCACATTTTATGGCCATTGGTTCTTGAAATTACCACATAGTTAAATCCAAATCACCCATCAATGTCACACTTGGTAGCATGCAACTATCCCAAATGTAGTTGCAAATGTAGTCACAAATTGGGGTTCCACCTCATACTAAGGATCATCCATGGCAATGGATGAGAAATTCTAGCCTAGTCGTAAAGTTTGCGACTACACTTTCAACTTCATGCCCACATCATGTCTTTTGTGATTGATTATCTTTTGGCAATTGTCTTAGGTGACTAGGCTATTTTTAGTCACATGTGTACGTTACAACTATAAGTGAATCACAAATCTAGTTGTTGATTTTCAAATTTCTTCTATTGCATCAATTTAAACAAAAAGATATTTGTTGATTTATTCATGAAATGTTATTTCAGTTTTTTTTTAAAACATTGTAAATTGATTTTTTGTAAATTATGATAATTTGTTTGAATACATTATTGAAGCGGTTTAGTGGTTAAGACCTTAGAGTGTTTCCATGAGGTCTTGGGTTCAATCCTTGATGGATGCATGTTTAATGTATCTCGTACAAATGCAATTTACAAACATATACATCATGGTGATTACACAAATATGTATATCACATTTAAATGGTATCAAAACACTTTTGTCTACAAAATAAAAATTATAAAAACAAATTAAATGTTTTTCACGACATGTAAATTTGTCACGAAATGTCATGACAAATTTGTAATCCATGATTCCACAATTTGGGGAGGGGGGAAGGGGGAAAAAATATATGATGACATGGCACATTATTCCATGTCATATTAACTTGGGACCTTGTACATCCATGTCATAATTTTTAAATTAAAAATTATCTAGTGCAACATGCGACTATTCAAAATGACTAAAAAATATTTCATTAAAAATGTCCTAATCAACTAGTCTTTTTTTACCAAAACCATACAAGTTGCATATTAGTCAATTTTGTCATATTTCATTAAAACCGTAATGAGTTTGGGTACTGGAAAAAGACAAGATTTCTTCTTGTGGCATGGGAATTCAATATCTTTCAATGCAACACTTGGCACAAATCAAAGCAAGGTACACCTTTTCTCTTATCATATGAAATGCCAAAAATAAAAATGTTATACAACATTATAACTACTGCCAATTCCATGTTCTTTGTAATACCCTTTGTACACCCTAATGGTGTTTAGTAAATGGTAGAATGGGATATTAGTTGAATTCGTCATCATTGGAAAAAGTCAAGAAAATGACCTTAATTCAATCTTTTGAACATTATCCAAATGTATGTTAAACAATTGGACACATAATCTTATCCTTGTTAACAATGTTTAAACTACAATTAATGTGATGGAGTTTGATTTTGTACAATTTACTTACAATTTCAATAAATTCATTATGTATAACAGTGCATCCACATTTGCTTAGTGTGTGAATGCAAGGTATGATGGCTCATTTTTGGAATCACAGTTGCAAGCTATTTTGTATTTATATGTTTATGGTGAATAATTTAATTTTCAATACATTAAATGATGATTCATTCTAGACTAATAACTTGATTATGAAGACATTTGCATAATTATTTTTTGAAAATAATGCATTCATTATCAATAGTGGACTTTTGAAATCAAAATATGGATTGATAAGTTGACTAAATTGTTAAGGAATTCAAAAATTCATATTGAATTCTACTTCAAATTGTTTATAACGAATAAACATGAGTTGAAGAATGATATCATAAAATTAAATATGAAATCTCTTTTTGTGAAACTCTAACCAAATGGTAATTATGAACTTTTGAAAAGTTAGAATTGGACATTGTTTTCAAAAGTTCTTTTGAAATGAATTTTTTTTGGGTTTAACAAAACTTTTATGCCTAGTAGACACACAACTAAAATATGTAAATGGCCTATTATTCTTATGGAATTTATAGGTTTTTATTTTAGGATTTTCAAAGTGATTTCACCATACTAGCTAACAACATTTTTCAACATGGGTTTTGACCTAGTTTGAAAAGGTTTCATAAGTGACTAAAACTTTAGTAATAAAGTATTACACTATGAAATCTTAGAATTTAAAACCATATCCATATGGATCATTTATAAATACTTGCTTGTGATTCTTGTGAATGTTGCATCTAACTAAAATGAACCATTAAATAGTGTTTTTAGCCTAGTTCAACATATTTACCTCCAATTTTCTACATATCAATATCAGTTCAACATAACATACTTTGTTGTAAAACAATATTGTTTGGTAAAACATACTTTGCCACCAAAAATTATTCTATTACAGAACATTAGTTTCTATCACAACATTATTTATTTCATGCCATATTGACATTCATAAACACTTTATTAAATTGTTGCAAAAGCTAATTTCTATAGTTGATGTGTTTTCATGCAACAATGTTTGGCCAATGGCCAAATGTTTTTTATGTTTGTGGCATGTGTGCAAAGCATGGGCAAAAAGTGCTATAAAAAAAATTGGAAGTGCATAAGACTAAACAAGAATATTATCCACTTTGGGGAAGATCATGTATTCACAAGCTTGTCCACTGGATCAAGATCCTATTTTGTTGGCACCATGTTTTCAAATTTGCAACTCTATAATAAAACCAAATCAAATAAATTCAAAATTGGAAACATGTAAATTGACTACAACAAAAAATACAAACTACACAAATGGTTCACATTTACAACATGCAAATCAAATGGAACTATATTTGTATAATGAACTCCATAAATTGGTTGGTGGTTGTTATTTTGTTGAACATGTCTTTTATAACAAACCTACAACTGACTAGAATGAAAACTATATATTTGAATCCAATAGTTATTAATTACATAATGTTGTTTTACTATTATTAATCTTTGATGCAACAAACATACCCCTTAATGCATAAACAAAATTATAAAAATCACAAATGTAAGACTTCATAAAATAATGGTTTTCTACGAATCAAAGTTTTCATACTTACATGTGTTCTTTATGCAATGATGGATCTTTCAGTTTAAGTCCATCATGTGCCAGGTCTTTCCCATAATCTATCACAATTGTGAGACATGACACAACCACATTGGGATTATTATCATCAGCTTGGGCATGCAAGGAATTGGTTGGCTTAAATAAATGCTTATCTTGGGAGGAGGTGTAATTCAAGTTGGCAAATATTGGTTCAACAAGGCTATGTGAAGACTGAGCTAAAAGCCACAACCCAAGAGAAAGGAAGGTGTCTTCCTAAAACTAATATGGGTTTTTGATAATGAAGTTGATAGGATGGTTGTTGCAAGGCTTGCATTATTGACATATGACTATATGTCAACATCATTTTCCAATTTATGGTCTTAGGGCTATCACCAAGGGTTGCCTTAACAAACAAATCCAACCCATAAAATGGTGCAATTTCTTGTTTACATTTGTGTGGGCCGTGGGATGACACATTTTAATGGATGGGTTGGTCCCCATCAACTTTTGCCTTTTGAAGTTTTGTTGACATTTTGGTACCTTTTGCATAAAATGGGTAAAATAGGAATGGTCAGAGCAGGATGTAAAACCTTGGAATTTTAAATTTGACTATCAAAATAAAACATGTTTTTTCATCTCCCATAAGCAATAATCATGCAAGGAAATTTCATGCACTTGTGGTTGTGTCATCATAAATTAAAATTGTTGCAATGTTGACCTTTGAAGTTTTTTCAAAGGCTTCCTTTATTTAGCCAAGCTTCATGGACAATGCATGTACCTAACAAAAATTTATGTCTACCAAGACATTTTTGCGTTTATTCTACCTATCACACAAGGCATTGTCATCTTGAAAGTTTGGATTTCCTAAAAAAACCTAGAAAAATATTTATCTCCTCCCTCACAAGCAACGCTTCATTGACCACCTAATTAGAAGAGTTCACAATTATAGAAAAATAAATATGTAGTTTAAAGGTGAAACATTTCCAAATGGTGAGATACATATTTTGGATTAAACTTTTCAAATATGCTCTTGTTAGTTCTATTAAAAGCATTATAATTATTCAACGTTTTTTGAAAGAAATATCTACATGAAAATGTGCAAGTGCAAAGGTAGTGAGTGAAATACTTGGTCCAAAGTTGCAACATGAATGTCGCACCACATATTCCAACTCCTTTGTCATTCCAAGACTATATATGTTTGAAATTGCTCTATGAGCAATCTTTGACATGAATCATTATATCTTTTCAACAATTGGATTTTGTAACTATAAATCAAATCCAAGTAACTCCAACAAATCTCATCAACATTGTGCAACATCTTCATTACATTGGTGCAATTTGGGAAATCATAAGAATCCATAGTCAAAAAAATCTTGCACTGCTATGGTTAGCCTCACAAAATGCCCTTGTTCACGACAATACTGTGAAATGTTGTAAGAATTAATCCCTTATTTGCATGAGCAAGTGGATGTCGTTTCCAAAATGTTGATTCACAAAACAATTTGAATGTTTGAACTATGTGCGAGCACTCCATATCCAATGATAATGGTTGTGATTCCTTTTCCACTTTAATAATGGTGTTCTATAATTTCACTTTTGTGTGATCTTATGGGCATTTAGGACCAAATTCCAAAGGATATCACTTCAACATGTGGTACAATGGTAACTAACCCCATTTAGACCTCTCTTCATTAACTTTAATGTGTTAGTCAAATTTATACAATTCTTGTAAAAGGGTTCATTCATGATTAGGATACAGAAAAGGGGTGTCCAATTTTAAAAGGACTACAAAGGAAAACTTTGGATTTTTGTTTATCTTATATTATTATTATTATAGTGGATTGTTGTACGCCAATATATTAAATAATGTCTTTTTAAATAAATAAAAATATTTAAATGTAATTTGGATACTATATAAATGTCAATTTGAGTCCTATAAACTAAAGTAATTAAATGTTTAAACTACATTTTTTTAAAAAGAATCAAAAGGAATTCATTAAGTCATATAATTGATTTTCAATTTTTTGTACAACAAAAGCATGCCCCTTCCTATGAACTTGATGAAAAATCAAATCATACAAAAATTTCAAAGTTTTGAAATTTTGAAGGAAAAGGTTGAAGGCAAAAGACTCATGTTTAAAACCATTTGATAAAAAAATTATGTTCAATGGGTTTAAAATATTTAGCTTTAGATGCAAGTCGCATGTGCAAGAAATAATCTTGCCAAAAAACATGTTTAGTCGTCCATTGAAACTCATTTTGTGATTTCCTACAATTTTTTTGCATTTATGACATTAAACCAAAATATTCATACACAATTATGTATGATGTGGAAAATTACCATTAACATATGAATTATCTTATATTCGACTATTCATTTTTTCTCACTTAAATTTGTTTCATGTAAATGTTATTTGTAAAAAGTAGTTCTAAAAAGTCTTTAAGTTTTTTTTTCCTTTTTTGTACCGTAATCATGAATGGACCCAAAACATAATCATTTTTTTTTCTTGAATGATTATGCAACATTGGTTTTTTTCACATCATACTCCTTTTTCCTTTGCAAATATTGTAGGTACTTTTGGACACATTTCATTATAATGAACCTTTGCATGGTGTTATCTCCACCCCCTCCAAATGTTTGTGAATTCAAGGACTATTTGACAACATCTAAAATGTGGGTTATCATTTTAATCCCTCCACCAACCTATTGGATGGGCAACAACAAGGAAAAAAAACATAAACCTAGAACAAATGAAAAACCCAATATAATACAAGAGTTGTAGTGTAGTCACTAATGGATAAGAATACCACCAACCAAATGTTGAAACAAACATGTTGTTTAAAATGTCATTTGTTTCCAATTTCATGAAAAGCACCATAGTGTTTTTTGGTTTTTCTAGTTGTTTTCTAACCATGACAATATCCATTTCTGACAATAGAACATACATCCCATTAATCTTGACTTCTAAAGGACGAGGAGGTAGCTCACAAGAACTTTCCACTGTGAAAGTTTCATCAATTGACCTTGCCTTTGCCTCAATGTTATGATATGCCGAGATGTGGTACACCACTTCATGGCAAAGTCACAACAAAAAACAAAGATAGATTTGCATTTGTTTTGTTCTTCCTAATGGGACCTTTTGAATTGTCCAATGTAACCTTTTGTAGTAATGGTTTTTTGAATAACATAGGGTATGTGGCCAAACCTACAAAATGAAAAAATGAGAACAACCTTTTAAAATCTCACTCCTTAACATATGCCATCATCAACCTCTCACATTACATTGGCAAAATCAAAATGTTGGAATAAAAAGCTAACTTACTTGCTCTTATAATTCGAACTAAAGAAAAAAATTCATCGTTGCTCAATTCATAAACCTCCTTCTCCTTAGGAGGTACGGGCCTTGCAAGGGACCTTCCCATGAGTGATGTCAAAGTGTGGTTCCAATGCCAACATTTCATATTCCTCCTCTAGGTATAATGCAACACAATGGTGTCTACTTTGTTGCATGGTGGATTTATAGATTTTATTCTTGCCTTTTGGATCACCAAAAACTTGCAATTGGCATCAAGGTAAATTAATTGCTACTCAATCATTAAATTAAAACCACCTTACAAACAATTGTTAGTAGTAAAAAAGTTGTAGCAATATATAGATGTAGCTATTGTTATATTATTGTAAAATTTCTAAAGTTATAGCTCTACAATATAACATTGCAACATCGCATAATTCACACTACATTGTTGTTTCCAAACATTCATTGCAACATGAATTTTTTTGTTTGTTCTTTGTGTTTTTATTTTACTTTTGCTTAGTATTTCATTAGTAAGGAGACAAAACTTCGACATTGCACTAAGACAAAAATAGTAAACATGGAAAAACCCCAATGATTGTATATATAAACTCTAGAACTAGAAGTGGAACATGAAACCATAAACTCCCAAGGCCATCTTATCCTACATAGAATAGTATTTTTCAGCAAATTATTACCATGCTCACCAACAAATTCATGGAAAACAAAAAAGAAAGGAAGACTTACCCCTTCTACCCATCTAGTTGCCATTGTTTTCACAATGTTGGTGTATTCTTGTCAACCAAGCAAGTGAATCATGCATGGGTCTTATGCAATGGTGGGTAATACTTCCTTCAACAAATGTCTTCACTCCGCTTCTTTTTTTGCATTCATCACAACTTTGATTTGTGTAGGTGGGTCTTCTAATTCTAGTGTGTTGGAATGAAGGATGTTGGCAAGAAGTGTGCTACTGGGCTGCGGAAACTTCAGTAAGCTTGTAGTAATCGCATTGGGGGCTGGATTGTTTTGCTCCATTGGAGTCATAGGCATAAATGTTGTGTTCTCTTTAATAGGTATTGGATCCATGATTACAAACGAATTTTAAAGGCAAAGAAAAATAATGCAAAGTTGTCACCTCACCATTTAATGCAACACAACTTCCTTGTGTGCAAAACCTCTCAAAACCTGTGTACCGCAATTATTAGTGTTGAAAACAATCAATGACAATACACAAAAACATGAGAAAAACAATCCTAAAACCCTAAACCTACTTCCTTTGCAATGCTTGCAAGAAGAGCTATCCAACCCTGTCTCCATAATCTTCTTCCGCCTACTTTTGGAGAAAATTTGAAATTTTTTGAAATACAATTCCCTCGTCGTTTGAAAATTTACTACAATGCAAAACAAGTCGAAATCAAAATAAACAACAAAAACGTTTTAGGTGATCAACAGTGCTTTACATATTTTGAAGACAGCAACGAGAGGGGCCTGCCTATGTGACATGGAAGCTCTGGTGGTGGGGCATGCGGCCCAGAGCAGGCACCGAACAGAGCTTGATGGGGGGTAGATAGCATCTCGCATGAGATGGTGTTTCCTCCCCTTTTTACTCTCTGGATTCTGACTTATTGTGATGCAGCTACTCCTACCTTCCCCTCATTTGGGGTTCCTCTGGCGGTGGTGTTAGGAATTTGCAGCCCTGAGAACAGTTGTCCCACTGGATGGCTCTTTTCATCCCCCCTTGCATGTCCTCTTGGATGGTTCCTTTCATCCATTAGGGCTGCCACCTTCCTCGAACCTTGGTCCTTCTTGGACCTTCCTTTGACTGTTGATTCCGGTGATCTATTTAACCTTGGTCACTCTCCTTCCCTCTTCATCTAGTTGAGATCCTCACTTAGAGTTACTAGGTGAGTTAGTTCCTACAATATCAACAAGCCCTCCTCAAGTTGAAGCTTCAAAGAAGAAACTAGACACCTTCAGCAATTGTGGCAACTCCAAAAATTATCAGCCACCGAATTCCTTCATATCTGTCCTTCCTCAAATCACACCTAGATGGTGCCTCCATTGCCAAAAAGCCAGCAGCTCATCTTCATAATGAGTGCAGCCTCACTGCTTCACTTTCCAAAACCCTAGCTAACCATCCCTTTTGATTCTAGACCAGTCTAAATTGCAATAGACCAGCCACTACCTTGTCTTGGTGTCACGGGGGCATATGTTTGCTCCATTTCATGCTTGTGGCAAGTGAATCATGATGCCATTGGATTGCTGGGCAACGTGGGCTGCAAGGTATAGGGATGGATCCCATGTGAAAATGGGACATTGTTGATGAAAAAAAGTTTGTACAAGGGAACACTTCTCCAGCCATTGGAGGTGAGAGCTTTGAGGAGAGACCACAAGCAGACTCATCAGGCCACAGATGGTTTGGATGAGCCCAAAATTTTCCTGTGAAATGGAACTGGGGCAAAGAAGCTTGACACATTACTAACTTTACACAAACTGCCAAACACTCTTATGTTCATCCTGGAAAAGAATTTGTTATTAGTCAAAAGTCCTCTTCCTCAAACAGCTGAATACTCCTTTCAAGACTTCAGGATAGCAATTGGTCAAACTCCAAAGCTTGGCAAAAAAGCTCACCTGTTCAACAGTAGCCAACAAGTGTCTGCATGACACAATTAGCAAACACATAAAATAACAAATCCTGGAGACAGACAACCTTGTACTTAAAGTAGTAACATTTTCACCCATAGTCAACTTGAAACTTGGCTGAAGAATAAGACTCTCAAAAACAACTGGCCTACTGAAATGTAAATCTACCGATGCTCTAAAGCTGATACTTTATCACAAGGATCTTGATCAATTGTCTGAGAGGCAGTGCAGAGTCTACAAAATGCAAAGAACAGGGCAATTATGTGGATACCTTTGCCACCAGACGTGTTATCATCAGTACAATAGCCTTTGTCCAGGCCAGTCATGATTGCAGCTTCAATATGGTCAGCAGCACTTGCCTCTCCAAGTCCGAAAGGTATTAGTGATGCTACTCTTAGCACTTATGCCAAAAACAACAAAAACAGCACACAACAACCAACTGTTTTGACACTGAGCCAATATATTGTCTATTGCATTTATGAATGTTAGACGTTTCAGGATTAGTGTGAACATTGTCTAGTCAAAGATGTTTGTAGGCAAGCTCTAGCATAATCTTAGTGTGAACACACTTCAAGGCATTCGATTCTTGGAGGTATTATGTTCTTGGGAGAAGCAAAAAACTCAACCTTTCTGTGCTGATTGTTTTTTTTTTCCAAATTTTCGTTTCAATACATAATTATTCAAAACATAAGAAAGAAGAATACAAAGGAAAAGAAATTGTTCACCGTAAACCAGAGTGCAAATTTCCACTAAGAATATCTCCAGTTGTCCACAAGATCCCCAAATATCCCCAAAACAGTTGCGTTGTGACTATTGTGTCAAACTGCAAGACAGTTGGACTACATTTTATCTACATTTCAACATTGACTAGAGTTTTCTCCTTGAACAGACCCTACTACACCAAAGCAATATCGTTCCATGAAGTTTCACTTCTGGAACTAATCAGTTCAGGACAGCACTAAATTATCAAGCAGTCTAGCTTTAGTAAAGTGGGTACAATAGCTGTGAGATTGAAAAGAAAACTCCTCAACAATACTTGGAAAGTAACAGTGTGTCAGTTTCCAGCAAACCAAAATCAACATGACAAGAATGCTTCAACAGACAGAACGCAATCATCTTCTCAGATTGAGATACTGATTGGGAACCACAGAAGTGATTCAGTGGAACCAGAGAATTCACCTGTTTGGGATAGGGGATGAGCTGCATGGTTGCATTATCTACATACACCTGTGTTAAGTCCACATTGGGATATTCAGCACCAATTTCTGTCACCCACTTTCAACACAGTTGTGATGCCTATCCAAGTTGCAGCCATGTGACAAGCATTAATCGACTCTATGGATGCGATCTTGGAACTTGAGTGTGGAATTTTTCTTAGTACTGTTGCTGAACCCACAGCTACCACATTCCACTACACTCAGTCCTTGCTCTTTGGTGTGTGGACATTTAGACAACAATACTACCTCAAGGACATTAGCTTTGTCCACAGAGCACACAGCTTGTGTGACCTTTTCCAGGCTATCTCAAAACCTACTCATGCAATGTGGTCAATCTGTCAATCACCCAAGAAACCAGACTAATAAGTTCAAACTGGCACAGAAAAACTTGAACCCCTGATATGGAAAACCCCTGTCCAACTCTATGAAAAAGGGGTCCGCTTTCTCCCTCCCGACATGGGGTCCTCTCCCTATGCAACTCTATGATACCAACTCAAAATGAAAACATAAGAACAGTTGTAAGGCTATAGCTCAGTAAAAGAATCTCTCCCTACCTCATTAGCAGAATATATATCAGTGTTGAAGCCTGTGCAATCCCCATCAATGGTTGAACATCCAAATCCTCTCGGTGTTCCAAAATAGATCCCTGCCAAAGTCCAAACAAAGTTGACCTTGAGCCTAAACCCTCATCTTGTCAATTTTTCAAATGAGTGAAGATATTATCCAATCCTCAAAATCCTGCTCTTGCACAATTCTGTGAACTATAGCTTGATGATCAATGCAGTAGTTTATGCAATTTGGTCTATGCCAAAACCAGTGTATTGGTGTTGGGAATGCAGTTTTTAACCATCAGCACAATCAGTTCATGCAATACTTCAGGACTGCAACTGTAATGCAGGTCCTTGCATGCAGATGCTGTGGGGAATCCTTGCATTTACACAATCATGATTAGGGAAACACCGCTAGAGAACTCAGCTGCCAAGTGTCAGACGACATTTTCACCTTCACGCATTCTAACAGATTTCAGCTCATCCAATGTGACTCACACAATCTCAAGCTCCAGGAAGCACTGTGAATTTATATTTCTTCGTCTTGACTCCTGCTCCTGATGATGATGATGCCCTCAAGCTCCTGGATCCCTTGGTGAGAGAATGGATGTGCGACCCAATGGAGATGGAAATCGAACCATGAAAGCTTTTACAGCAATAGGTCAGCTGTGGAGAATGATTATGTTAGGCAGCTCGTAAAGGGCAGGCGGGGGCTTGAAAGGATTTTGACATCATTTTCACACTTCCATCCTTTTTTTGTAATCCCTTCATCAGCCCTCGGCCATGGCCTTTACTGGAATAAGGGCCTACCTGAGGTGGAGCTAAGTGCAGGCCTGATTCCGTTGAAGCCCACAGTCAAGGGCTTTACTGAGCATAAAGACTTGTGCTGATTTTTATTTTATTTTATTTTATTTTATTTTATTCCTGTGATACCTTGCAACTATCCTCTAGGTATCATGGGAAATTTTGAAAGACAAAGCAGGGAAATGCCCACTTGTGCAAGTGTTTTGTTTTATGAAATGCCAGCCCTTTCCAGAGGAAAACTTTGGTCTTGTAATGTACCTTCCAACTACACTACTACAAATCAGTGCAGGTCTTTACATCCACCTGTAACATTATTGTATGCAATAGAGAATTCATTGTACCTAGCGCAATATTTCTTGACAATAACCGTCTGGTAGCACCAATCCAGTTCAAGATGTGCCCTGATCTTGAATGCCATAAATATAGTATGACCCTTGGGTGGGGGTTGTGAACTTGACATGGCACGTCCGTTGGGCTGTGCCTAGCTAGATCTCTGTGGAAGATTCAAAGTTCAAAGAGAGTTGCTTTGTTTGGAAACAAGATGTCTCACATCTCTTTAATTTCAATTAATTGATCCCTGGATTTCAGCTTGGCACCGTATCAACTGGATCAAATGGTTGGGACTCAGGGCCATTACATAAGTTGTTGTGGATGTGCTGTGTGACATACCCTTTGCCACAGTACATGTAACTTGCTAAACCCAACACAATCAGCTTGGGTTGATGTATCAACTGGTTCTTGATATAACCTTTGTAATTATTTAGGTGTCAAACATTATGGTTTTGGAAGTGACCACTGCCAACTGAGGCTTCTCAAAAGTAATTTAGCCACTTGCAGTTACCAAACTAAGCGTTTCCATTTTTCCTTCTTCCTTTCAGATGAAAAACTCCATAAACGAGATGAATGAGCCAACCATCTTGCCATCTTGTATCAACAATACTTGACCTCAGCCATTTGTGCCTCCACGGTTGCATTGGATTTCATACTTCAAATTGTCATTTCTCCAGGTTTGTGATCCTAAGTAGATATGTAAGATAAGATGTACTACCATATCCAAAGATTTGAACTTCTGCAGAATGTGTAGTGATGATACTTTATGTGTACTGCCCAATTGATATGGATCATGCAAGATAATGCACAGCAGAGCCCATACTTCCCACAATTCTACCCAGTTCATAACCAAAGTAGATAATAAAGTAGTCCCCATAAGCCTGATCATGGGGACATAATACATAGCATAGTGGATAGAAAATTGGGGCTTTGAAGTTGTCAGGCAGGGGGGCAACCTATTTTCATGTTTAGTCTGACCATCCCATTGACATCTGTGAAAGCACCTATTGACAATCTAATCCCCTTCCCAGCAAATAGAGCAAGATGATAACCTCTAGAGTCAGTGAAAGTCACTCTGGACAATGCACAAACCTGGTACTTGCAAAGCAAAAATGAGTAGAACTCTGTTTAATCCAGAGGGGTTGATAACATCCACAGCCTCACAACAAGCCAAAGTCTAATTAAAGTGCTTGAAAAGCACATAGATGACAAAACTTCCATAAAGTGCATTTCAACCTTAAATCTGTCAGCCTCCCAAACTTGAGCTACCTGCATTCATTGCACACAATGCCTTAATTACAAACATTCTCTCTATATGGTTGTTGAGATAATACATACTCACAATTGATCCACTACATAGGACGCATATGAAGAGTCAAGAAAGGTAGGAAAGTTCCATCAAAATACAAAGGAGACTCACTACAGGACTCTGCTAAGAGCAAGCATGTCATGAGGAGAAAGGGAAAACAGAGAAGCTGAGAAAAGCAACAGTTGCTGTTAGATATTTGATGCAGAGTTCAACTTACTGCCTAGATGCGGCTTGGATACATGAACACCCTCACTTTTGCACCCTGTCATCATGACCAAATTCTTTTCAGTCAAATCTATGAAATTTCTCTGAATCTGAACAATGACAATTTCAAAGGTACCACAATAATGAGTCTGGTCCAAACATCAAAAGCATCATTCACCAAGTGTTTGACCATCACCCTTATCACAAATAGTAGTGACAAGCTGCCATAACTATCCACTAACTTAATCAACTCCAAACAGTGCATGTAGATGAGCATATAATAATCCAGCCACAATTTCAGCCAAACTATTATACAGAATCTGCATCCCAAGTTTCTGTCAGATTTTTTCACCCATCTTAAAAAGAGTTCACATAAACATCAGGGAACTCAATTCTAGGTTTTTACCAAAAATCCTCAGTTTGCAGCTTTTCCATGTTGATACTTCCTACACTAAAACAAAGGATGCTATGTTTAAAGGTGAATATAATCACATACCAGGGAAGCAGGGGGAAGGTTTTTTCGGAATCTCGCCCGGACAACTCCACTATTCCCATGAGGCCGAGCCACCTTGCCCCAGGTGCACCGGTAGAGTGATCCATTCTTTCTGGTCTTGGCCTTGTACACATAGGCCAGCCTCTTTCCTAGATACCAGTTCACTTCTTCAGGTGTATTAACACCTTCAATTTGGAGCAATGATGTGGTTGGGTATTGATTGGATTTTGACCTGCAGAGCCATCAAATCTGTGGGATTCAGCAATAGCATCAGGAGTTCTTGACTACACAAACTGCCAGTGAAAAACCTGGTTGCATTTGGGAGGGATTTGCGTAACACGAAATAAAAAGGAGAAACATAGACACGTACCTCTTGTATCCAAGGATAGTCGCCCGCACATACAACCTACAAAAAAACAAGTCGAATGCAAATTTTAAAACATTTGGAGGCAAAGAATACACGTGAACACTAGGTTTTCACAGGGAGTTGAATACACGTACAATCTAGGCCAGGCTTTTAACAGCAAGAAAACAAAAACCTAACTCCGGAAACCAATCGACAGAAAGAGAAAAGAAACGAAGGAAAAAGGGGGAGAACTGGGAGGTTACCTGACGCGCTCTCCCTTGTTAGATACCATGGCTGCGCGTTATGGAAGAATCTGTGGCGGCCCTGTCGATGGAGCTGTCGTCACGTATTCTCTCGCCTCTATACCTCACTCCCTCCCCTTAGGACAACCCGCGCAAAGGCAGCAGCTCGTGCCTCACGAAAGATTTAGGGTTTGCGGCGAGCTTTCTGTTGAGAGCTTTGAGAACGACAAACAAACGTTTTCTGCGAACTTTGGGAACTGGAAAAACGTCATTTTGGTCTGCCATTTGGTTGGAAATCTGCCAAACTTTATTTCAAGAAAGCATTAGGTTCAGCTACACATTGTATTGGTACTTCACTCAAGATAGTTAAGAAAACAAATTCAGACCACCAAATCCAGCAATCCCATTGGCCTGGCAAAAGAAATCTTCAGGCCTACACTGCTGAACATTGAAAATAATGATGCTTTTCTACCATCTCCATTGGTCCTCTAAAATTCTCAAAACCTTACCAAGCCTTATTACACATTCAATGATTAGTTCACTCAAATAACTAAAAAAATTCAGGTCACCAAATCCAGCAATTTCATTGGCCATAACAATTTTTCTTCCCACCCTACACACAAGCCTATTGAAACGGCCAGAGTGAACCAGCCCTCGTGACTGCACCAGTTGGGGATGCATGTGGTTGGAAGGCCACTGAAAAAAAATTTGTTGCTTGCTATCTAAAAATGTTAGCCGCACAAGTTAACATCAAAAACCCAGCACTGGTGGTTACTTTATTCTAAATTTTTTTCAAAACCCCCCTGTTCTTTGATTTTGAGAATTTTCAAAAACCTGGATTGGGAGATTATAAACAAAACCAAAGAACTGCCCAATATTGATATTTAGAGGCCAGAGTGAACTTGCACCTGTGAACACACCACCATGGATTTTTTCATTGGGTTCTTGTTCCCCATCTAACCTCTCCATAGCTGAGGGTTCTAAACCTGTGCCAAGGGTTCAAAAATTGGGGTTCATCCAACTGGATGGCCTCAAAACGGAAATTCCAGGGCGGTGCATTCATGGGTACTGGGTCACACCAATGAGAGAAGTATATAGACTAATGTCAATTCATAACAGATAGCTTCATCCCAAACCTATACTGAACCTGTCCAGGGTGCCCTGGTAGGTGCTGGTTCACTCACGAATGATGGATGATAAGTGGTCAGGAAACAGTTTCCTGTTGGGTTCCAGTTCCATAGCTAACCATGGTGGTTAGCTCAGTTGCTTCTTTTACTACTTACCTACTAAGTAATAACCCAGGTAGTAAAAAACATAGCTTACCTAGATGTATAGTCCATCTACTTTCTTTGTGATCACCTATTTTCCTACCTATTTACCTATACATAGGACCTACTTCTTTACAGAATGGGTTACCAAGGTGAAACCAGATGTTATCTCAGTTAAGATTCATCCACAACTGAGTCGTAACGGGCATCCAATGGATGGTGCACTGGTGGGGGCTGGTTCACTCTGGCCCAAATTGTTCCCTTTCGGCTTGTCATACTTGGCTTAAAGATGATCATGGCCAATAAAAAAAATCCCATTCTGTTGGAGAAATCTTTTAGTGCAGCTTTTGATTTCAACTTTTGTAGTCTTGAATTGCTTCAGAAATCCGTGAATTAAGGAGTATTGTTTTGGAAAGATTATTATAATTTCTGGTCAGTTGGAGCTCATCGGGTGAAAGAAAGCTCTTCTTCCTTGCCTCATCGTTGATTGTGGGAGCTTAAAATGCAAAACCTGGTAGATAGTAGGTGTGGATAGATGTGGCAACAGCCGTGACAATCTCGTGCTATAGGACGACGACCATTGATGCTATTTTTTTTTTTTGCGCGCCCACAGATCAAGTGGGTGTTTTTCCAATTGTTGAGAATGGTGACTTTGAAAAAAGAACAAGGCAGGGAGTTGAAAAGAGGCGCAATGGTGGTGAGTCGTGGTTGCAAAAGAATTGGCAATGGGAAAAAGTATTAACTCAATTGCCAGATGAAAGAGACACTTTCATCGATTTGTGTCATGATGGTTGCTACAAGGAGTACGATGATGTTCATAATGGAGATTACGACAACAAGTTTTGGTATGGTTTTGTTTTACTATCGTAATATTGTTGGTCTTGAATCTCGTCATCTGAAGAATGGTTGTAGATTCGCTTGTGAAGAAAGCATCCCAGCTTACAAGCATGATATTGCTAACTTTCTCTTCCATATTTCTTTCCTTCACGCCAAGTACCTTCTTACAACAATAGCAGGTTTGCATCATTCAAGTGTTCTATCACCAAAAAACAAGGTCATAAATAAACAAAATGCAAAACATGTATATACTGAACAACAAATACATTTTCCAAACTTCACACTGGCCCGAGCCTATGGCCACCTAAATTTTATCCAAAAACCAGCAAAAAAATCCCCTTCTTCATCATAGAGAAGCTTGAGGTTTTTAGGGGGTCAGATCGTTCTGATCTCACTCTCTTGAACCCATTGGCCTCTCTTCTCAAAATCTTCAAACCTACACAAATCACATGATCATATTTCCTTGACATCATTGCTCCATTTGACAAAACAAAAGACAATAACACAACACATTGACTTCCCCCAATCACTGTTTCAAGAATCCTTACAAAGAACTACACCCATTCCTTTTGTGATCGACCTTGTAGACTCAATGGACTACTATAATCCTTTGAAGTTCCCAAAATCAAGGTACTCACTCTTGAAAAGCAAGACAACAAAACCCAGATATAGACAAAACATAAACACAGACTCTTGAAAAGAGTTGTTAACTGCTCTCGAGACCTCTAAAACTTCTCATCTTTCCCCATGCTCAACCATCATACCCAATTCTAAAATAAATTCTCTGCCTCCTTGAGTACTTTACGCAGCGAATTGTTTTTGTACATTCCCTTGAGACAAAGATCTACAAACCTCACTCTTACAACTCCTATTTGCAACAACCCAAAATCAAAATCAAAAACCACACTTTTTAATCCTCCTTCCTCCTCTCATTCACTTAGCTTTCCTTTTTATTACCCCACAGCCCCTTCTTTCACTCCCCTCTCATCTCATCTTTTTGCCACCCCAAATTCCCTTCGCCAATCTCCTTCAAGAAATTTGATCCATAAATCTCTTGAAGCATTTTCATTCGACTGCAAAAATTGCATTTCGTCTTAGGAGCTAACTCCCTTGTCATGACCTACAAAGCAACAAAATCACAAAAAAAATAGAAATAAATTAGCAGTAGATTATTTTTATTGTTGGTGAAGCATTGAACTGCCAGTAGTCCAGCCGCAGTCTAAGTAGCCTTCACCCAAAAATAGCTGACATTGGTTACAGATTCCAGTTCCTCGTAATACTCTTATGATGCTACAATAACGTCTTTTTATGCCAAATTTAAACTTTCAAGCATATGTAAAACCCCATTCTACTGCACTTTAGATCTGCCACTGTTGAAGCATTTTCTACAGGCCAACGACATACTGATATCCTTCCCCTCCTCCTGCTGACGGCTCTGGGATGCAGTTCCAAGCAGAGAAAAACTCAGGCTCCAAGAGTGTGGGATCAACAGCTGCCGGAAGTGAACAGTGCTGAAGGTCAAGAAAATCCAGTCAGGGAACATGATATTCAAAATAATGAAACCTATGCGGGCACTGACAGTTTCTGTGCGGAGCAGGGAAGGGGGATTATCGACAGTGAAGGTGGTGATGAGGAGGATATGCTCACCCCAATTGCCTCAGATGTGGTCACCAGATTGTCGAATGTATCAATCAAGAAGGTACCATAATGTCTTGGGACAGAGGCTATAGTAATCTTACTTGGTGTCTGCATACCTACCTGTAAATTTGGACTGTTTTCAATTCCAACTGGCTTGACTCTAAGCTGCATCAGAAAAAGTCACTAAATGATTGTGAGTTGTGAATTAGTGGATGGAGAGAAAGACAAGTTTTATGAAGGACAAGAGAGTGTCAGGTTTTGTGACTGTGGACAATCTTATGATAATGATGAAAGCTGCTGAAAACAGTGAGTGATACTCTCCAGTAATGGCAAGGCTTGAAAGATTATGGATTTCATATGCAATTGACTTGCTGTTCTTGTAGAGATTCTCCTACCAGATACTCTGTAATTGAATTTTGTCAGTTGGCATCCTCTCTCTTTTCTTGTGATTAGACATAATGCTGCTCAACCAGGTGCAAGAATGTGCACTTGAAGAACTGCAACAAGTGTGCAGTGAAAGAGACAAACTTCAGTCACAAGTTCAAGTTTTGCAGGTACTTCTATGGGTCCCAAGTTCTAGAGCCCAATAGAAGGTTAGCCCTATGGTGTAAGGATATTGATGGGGATGTACATACATATCCTGGCATGCTCAGTTGGGAGAGGCTGATGCCAAACAAAAGTTGAGCATCCATGTTGCAGAGAAGGCCAAATTTCTTGAGAAAGAAATTGGAATCCTTCAGGGGAAATTAGCCAAAAAAGAAACAGATAATGTGGCAGCTGTGGTGTTGGAGGTCGACTACAAACAGCTGCAGGTGCATGCCCAGGAACTGTCAACCATGTAATGTCTGGTGTTTTTCTAATTAAGTATTGAATCTTACTTCTAGTGATAATTCTACGAATCCTAGAGTTGGTCATCAAATTACTAAAAAACAGGGATTTTATTATTTTAAAAAATTGGCTGAGGATTATCAAAAAAGTCTGTCTGAGTTTTCGTTTCATCAAAATAACTCAGCATCATAAGTCATCCAGTTCTGAAGGGTTGGATCTTAAACAGTTGCTAACACAAAACCAAATTGCACAAGGGAGATCAATTCCCTTCATGAGCAATTAGCAGATTCACTAGCAGAAGTGGCAAGATTTATGAGAGGGCCTGGAAGACCAACTCCACAGTTACAAGAGTACGTCAGGGGATTGGAATTGAAACTGGCAGTCATAGAGTTAGAGTTAGCAAAAAGTAAGGCCAGTGAAGCTGACCTTGCCTCAGCCAAAAAAGTGTGTTGGGCTTTGAAAGAGGAGATAGAAGCTGTGCAGGTGCAACTTGCTGGTGCGTTACACAGCCCAGTTGCCATGACACCAGAGCTGGTTGCTCAACAGCAGCTTCTGCAGAGCCAGGTACCTCTTATCTCAGATAACTGCTATATTTTACCTTGAGAAAAATGCTTGATTTGGTGAAGTATTGATCAACAAAGTTCTCACCAGCTATCTGTATATGCACAGAAGACCTAATCATGTAGTTGCCAAGTCTGAATGGATGGGAGACTTGGATATCTCTTGAAGGTGGACTCACTGCAAGCAGCATGGGCACAAGCTAATGCAGAAAAAACCTCCATGTCCAAAGTGCAAATGGAGAATGTGGAGCTACACAAGCAAGTGCAGCTACTGGAAGGGCAGCTTCGGGAATCAGATGATGAAATCCATTCTCAATTGAGAATGTATGAGGCAGAGGTACAGGCATTTCAGGCAAGTTTGAAAGAGCTGAAGGCAGAGGGTCAGATAGGCATTGCACAAATCCCGGTTGGTGACATGCCATGGGACTTTTGGAGTGGCATGATGCTGCACATTGAAGCACTGATGCTGGATGACCTGATAACTCAGGTCAAGCCTTTCCTCTCAGAGAGTTTTGAGCTATGCTCAAACCTATCTGCATGCAGTCCACTAATGTTCTTACTATGCTTACCTCACTCTTTGTATAAGTAAGGTACCATAAAGTTTGCATTTAAATGAATTCAGACAATGCTGCCACATTTTCTGTAACCCATTTTCCTAAACAGATATGTACGGTATCTGTTACAGCAAGACGCAAAGGAGCTTACGACTAATGGCATGGCAGAGGCAAAAGGCTATCCAAGACACCTACTTAACTCTCCAGGATGAGTTGGACGGGGATTTGGCAGCTGGGCTGTTGGACCTCATCAAGGCAAATAGTAGGTAGGAAGCTGGATGGTTATCCCTGATGGCACAATCCAATTGAGTTTGATAGGAATGTGGCATGTTTTAGAAGTGGGCATGACTGTCTCTTGTTGTGGTCATCTCCTGCCTAAGCATAACAGGTGAAGTACTGGGTATCTGTAAAGGCCCAGTATTTATATTGTGAATATATCTGCTGAAATGGCTAAAGTTGCCAAGGTGTTTACCTGCCTCTTTGCTGCATTAATGTCATGTCACTAGAAGAATCTGACTTAGGTGGTGGAGCATTATGTCAATTGTTGTTAGGTTTTGAGTTTTGACTTGTTTTCTATAGAAGGTACTTTGTAGGTTGCAACTTGATTTTATCTCAATGATCAACAAGGGTCTTTGTTTGACTTCAGCATATTCTGTTGCTTTTGAGTGTAGATGCTGTCAAGGTTGGAAACATATAATTGGCTTGAAATGGATGTTATGCTTTGGCATTTGAAGGTGGGGGGTTTAGGAGAAGTGCTAACAGGATTGAGTCGCTCATTGCTAAAGAAGGGTCATTTGGTTGAAATTATCCTTCCAAAATATGATTGTATGAACTACACTCATATCAAGAGCCTCAAGGTCTTCCTCCTCACTTGTTCTCGGGAATAGGTTTGCACTGTCTACTGCTGTAAAAAGAGTCATGTTACTCATATGAAGTTCATAAGGAAGACTGCAGATAATGTCCAGTTTGTTGACGTACTGGAGAAGAGAATATGATGCAGCAAAAAGTTGTTATACATGGTTTTGCTTTTTGTACTTTGACAAGACTTGTCTACAGCACTTAGAAAAATCCTAACAAATTCAAGAAATTCAGGACTCTCCTATTTCTTAGTGCTTAAAAATATCAATTGGAAACTTTGGGCAGGAGTTGGATCTGGAGCTCCACTCAGTTTTTGATGGCAAAAAACATAAGAACAAGGTGTGGTCAGCGATTGTTGGATGTATGCTTCTATCTCAAGCACTTGCTTATTTCTAAATGCCTTTGCCAGTATGTCTTCAGCATGAATGGGATGAGTAATTTTGGTTTTGGCATACGAAATGCTTTTATCAGCTACAAAATGGTCATTATGGCAACTATTGCTGTGGTTAATCTGCAACTGTGCTGCAGCATGATGCAAGTGGTTAATGATCAGGCTAGGATCACAACTGAAAGAGTCTCAAATTTAGTTTGGAAAGAAAACTGATTCTTCCCAGTTGAGGAGGTAAAATTTGTCAATGACAAGTAGAGTATTGCTCTTCCAGGTCTCCCTGTATATTTCATTGAGCCATTACACCCAGCAAAATTCTTTTGGCGAGGTCAATTCTACGGTGAACCTGATGACTTCAAGTGGTTCACATATTTCTGCCACACCGCACCTGTATATGAGGAATTGGACTAGAGCCTAGAAGGATAAATTGGCCACCACGCTCTAATGTGCGGTAAATGGAATGGTGTATCAAGTGCACACCTTTTTGTGGCACTAGCCTTGTTATACACCCCACCTGGCCACCTCACCTTTCCGGTTCCCCTCTTAGACCCCAACTCCAGTAAATCTCCTCCAAAGAACCAATGAAACATGAAAGGACATTTTTCCTTGTAATCAGAGGTTTGTGTGCACAGGTCTATATGTGAAAACTCTCATTTCAATCAATGATAGATAACGAGTGGGAGGAACAAGCATGGACTTCATGACCTACATTGGATCATCCAGAAAAATCGCTGGAATTTGTGAAGGAGAAACAGATATGTCATGACTCGCTCTTATGGCTTTGATCACCAGGATGCAAGCTTTCAAGACAACCTTCAACACTATGGATAGCAGCTTACAAGTGGTCTTCTGGCATCATCCCCTTGAGTTGCCAGTCCCAAGTGTTCTCTCAACATTGTTTTGTCCGCTTCCTTCCCCCTCAAGTAATCTGCACTGTACTGGTGATCAAGGAGAGAGTTGGCAACTGGATTCCATGCCTCATCATCAATGCCATTCAGAACTCCAAAAAACTTTCTTGAGTGCTGACGTAGGGTTTGATGCAAGCCTTTACCGCCCTGCAAATGAGAAGTTTTGTGATTAGATGATTAATGGCACCCTTGCACATGAGAAAAACCTTCTCATCTCACAACTAAGTTTCCTAAAAGGAGCTCTTAGATTCATCAAACAGTCTTGACATTGAGATAAGATTTTTCACAAACATCTGGCCTCAGTACTTCTTGAGCATATGTAGGGGACACTGTCATCACAACATTTGAGAATACAAGTCCTCCCTGCAAGTTCAGTGACAGTTATTTTTGATTTGACACATGCTTGTCAGCCCAACGAACAAACTGTAGAAATTGTGACATATGTCATTGTGATCAAATGATATCTGATGAAAGGCACATGCACCCCAAATGCAAAGCCAACCAGTTACCAGAGACAAATCCATGAAGATGTACTTAGCTAATGTCCATCCATTATAAATGTGCAAACCAAGATACAGTATCACCTCCTTTGCCACATTGCAGAATGCAGATTACTTCATAACCCAAACAGCAAGTCCAACATGCATGAAGCTCCAAACAAAATGAAAATCAAATTACAGGAAGCAACCTTGAGAAGGTTAATTTTTTTGGGAGATGAATTGTCCTGCATCCGGTCTGGCTGCAGCAGCGACTGCACATTTAAGCCAAATGAAGCAAGGGCCCCTGCTGGCTCAGAACCTTGGTACCCAAAGTTGTGGCATGTGAAGGCCAGCCTTGCAGAGTCCAAGCCAAGTGGTACATAGATGTCCCATTACAAGGGTGCCTGCAGCAGGAGTATTTCAGTTCTTCTTCCTTTCATGGTTTGTCAACTTTCTTGAGTACTGTAATTTAGGAGATGCAGAAAGACCAAGTCAGTTACCATAAATACATTCTTTCAATTTTTTTGACGAGGGATGGATTTAAATTTTCTATTCAAGCTATGGTCATAACTATCTTTACAGCGGTGGTCTATAGCATGAGTTTGAAGGAATTGCACGCCAATTTGATAATCGCCCTCAAATTCGACTGGTGTTGAAGTCTGATGAGGCCCTCTCCCACTCTATCTATGCTGCATCAGACATCTTTGTGATGCCCTCTATATTTGAGCCTCGTGGTCTCACACAGGTCAGGTGCCCCAATTTTACTTTGACTTTTCAAGATGCTGAGCTAGCAAGGTGATCAATCTGTTTAAAAAGCAGCCTCTTTCAGCTTGCATTATCCTTGGCCTCACTCCACAAGGTGTAGGTCTTTTGTAGCTGATTTTAACAGTGAAGAATTAGACTAGTTCAAGAAACAATGTTCACACAAGTACATGATGAAGTTTGCATCCCTTTGAATATCTTGTTTTGTGTCATACAAACATTATTTCTTAGTTTAGTTGGATGGCACCGTAATGGCCAACAGTTATTCTGTTGAATCATTTTTATAGCAGTTATTTGTAATATTTATTGGAGGGTTCACTGCCCTAAGGCATTTTCGTGTAATGTGCAGTCATAAATTATCGCCTTGGTTTTCATGCTGGGTATGACCCTAAGAGTGGAGCATCCCCAAATTTTGGGCCTGAGCTTGTGTCTCAGCTCACAGTAGGTCCTTGTTTCAGGAATGCCCCACTACTGGGGCCTTACCCTACACTCAGTGTGGAATTCCGTACTGATATAGTGAGTGTGTGCTTGCAGATGATAGCAATGCAGTATGGCTCCATATCAGTGGTCCGTGAAACTGGAGAACTTGCAGACAGGTGAGTGCACTTCTTCACCACACTTTTCTTCTCTCTATAAGAAATCATTTGCACCTTCAGAACTCAACAACCAGATTCATTGCCCCTGATATTATAATTGGTGCAACAATTTCTCTCAATTCAGGTTGCTTTCACATGGCAAGGTAGGTGGTATCCTGAGCAAAGAGAAGACAAAATTTTGACAAAGTTTTGTGTTTCCTGACATGACAGTGTGTTTGATGTGGATAATGAGAGCATTCCCATTGAGAAACGGAATGGCTTCTCATTTCAGTCACCTGATGAAGAGGTGACAAAAATGGTCAGAATGTTTAATGGCACCATGTTGTGTGTTTAAGATGTCAAAATGTCAAGGAAAGAGAGTGGGAACTGTGCATTACAGTTATGTGTGCATGTCAGGATTTCTAAGGGTTTATGTTTGCAAGCCCCAAGCAAATTTCCAGAACATTTTCACATGCAATGATGTCCATGATGGTGGACCGTTTCTATATGACCATCATACCTGGATTTCCTGACAGGTTAATGACTGCAAGGTTTCCAAAAATTTCCAAGGGATTCCACACTTTTGACATAAGTGGTTAGTCTGTGCTCTCAATGTTTCCTGTGCAGGGATTGAATTGGGCTTTGGACAGAGCAATCTCCTACTACGAGAAAAAACCAGATTGGTGGAGGAAACTGGTGAAAAAGGTGATGAAGATTGACTTCAGCTGGGACATTTCAGCTGATCAGTATGTGGATCTTTACAACCAAATTGTAACAAATGTGCACATAACCAAGGCATGAGTTCTGACCCAATGCTCCACTCCCTGTCTCCAGATGGCAAACTATCTTGGTTGAGGGTCATATTCCAACTCTATGATTTTGATTTCTAGTTTGTCAACACTGTTTGCATCAGATTTTTCACTCTCCAAAGGAAATATTTCCCCTAGAGAGTCCCTGACTCGATATGACATCAGGTCTAGTCCAGATTCCAATGGGCCACTCAGATGTACAGTCCTTCCTCTCACGAGGAATGAGACCCAGAATCCTAATCAATTTGAGGATTCTAGTGAAGTTTGTGACAGCAAAATTCTGGCTGCTCTTTGCTGTACATGAGCACTAGTGTATGGTGAACAGCCATAGGATCCTAGAGCTGAAGAAAGAACCTAAACATGGTTCAATTGCAACTCAAATGATAGCTAATCTCCACTCTTTGGAAGGCATAATACATCTAGACAATTTGGAATTGCAACAACTCTTTTAGCTTGTTCAAAAAATACTTCTTCAAACACAGATTATTTGTTTCTGCTGACTTGAATAACTGAAAAACCTTTCTTGAGACTCAACTGGTTTTGGAGTGAGATAACTCATGCACTTTTGAAGGCTTTTCTGTATTTGAGATTGCCCATGGTTTCAGTTTGATGTCACTAATGGTGAAAAGTAGGATACAGCATAAATGCCAAGAGTATCTTATTCACAGACCTTTCACTATGTCACTACATGAATCAACTGCAGAGACATTGTTTATGCCCTGTTAGACCTGTCTCCACCTAACAGAATGCAACCTTGCCCTGTTGAGCTCCCCATGTCCCTAGGTGGAATAGGGTCTGTTTTGGTTTCTGTTTGTTCTGACGGAAGTGATGCACATTAGTCCTAATCCCCCAGTTCTGTTTCCTTGACTTCCACTTAATGCAAGCACAAGTGATGACAACATCAAAGTATTATCTCTACATAGATAATGACCAACTCCATCATTAACACATTCATATCACCAAGATTTCTAGAAGTGCAAATTAAGGTCTTCACACAACTGGGACATCTTTTTCTGTGTTTTTGTTTGTCACTCAGTATATTCATGTCATTGTAAAGTTGTTGCATTTTCAGGGAATGTAAGCAAATACCAGCTGGGGCATAATATTGCTTGTGCATTGCAATGCTTTTATGCAAGGGATGCTAGAGTACTGGTATTCAAAGAGATGTGATATCAGTCTGGTATATACATATGTCAAAATCTATTTTCTTTTTAATAGCACTCTAGGGATCAGGATATGAGTAGATCGATCACCCAGAACAACAGATATCAAGTATAAACGTCTCCAGCACGTGTAGGAATTGACTATGATCAATGGAACATTTTTTGAGACCTATAAAAGAAATGCTTCGGTGCTCAAAACCAACAATATATATACCAAGTCAAAATTTTACAAATAAGCTATGTTACACATAGTTTGAAACTTCCTCCATCTTGCAACATGCCATTCATGTTGCCTTTACTTAAATTATAGATGCATTCTACAACCTCCAAATGGATGGCTTATAACAGGTGCACAACAAGGAAGAAGAGAAGTATACTACTATTGTGATTACATGCAAAAGTTAATTCATGTCTAGTAGGGTCTAGGTTTTTGACTATTGCCTTAGATTCATACTGGGAACAACATCACTGCGCTCAGGTTATACAAGCATGGTAGGTTCTTTGATAGCAATGCGAAGATCTGGCTCATACTAGCCCCAAAAATGTATACCGAATGATGGAACATTCAGTATCTCTTATTATACTCCATTCACACAGTGTTAGGAGGCTACTATGAAAATAGGTTAACACTTTAGTTCATGTTATAAAACTAACAGGTATGATAACTTTACCATTAACCTCAATGATACGTTGCTATGGAAAGATGGTACAACACACAAAGTCAGTCATGCAACATTTTAATGATATTGATTCACATCTATGCATAGAGGTAGCAAGAAAATTATCATTATGTCATCACTTCATAGCTTTTTGCACAACTTTGCATCATTTTTTGCATTCACAATGTCAAGGTTTTTGCTTTGTGTCAAAGCTTTTTCTAATGTTCACCTTCTTTTGTAGTGTCACTTTGCTTTCTATTGCCTCAACATCATTCTTCCATCTTTTCACGTTTGCATTTAGTCTACTTCAATTTGCTTCATTTGCACTTTGTATCTATGTGATGTGCACCCCATTTCTACTATATTGCATCACCATTGCAATCAACTATACTTTTTCATCACAATTGTCATGTCTCTATTGCTTGATTGTAACAATGAGCTTTGACATTCTATTTTTCTTACAATGTTATTATAATTGGATCAAGACCTATTGTATTTCAATGTCCACATTGAATTGATGGATGCAACCAAGATTCATAAAGCTCTTGTAATTGGGTGTATAGTGTTTTTGATAAAAATCTTTCAAGAGCTTGTTATTGCCGATCTAGCTTTTTTGGTTTTGAACTTTGACACAACCCTAGAAGAAATTTCATTGAATTTTGTTCTTTTTGCATGGCTTCATGATTTTCATATGTCAAGTGCTCTCAATTTATTTATTTTTGAGTAATTAGTAATTAGGAAACTAGGTGAAACCAAGGTCCACAACTTGGTTCACTATGTTTTTGCTCACCAAATATGATGACGAATGCTAGGTCAAAAACTATAGGATGACAAAAGTAACGTTGTTTCACATAGCCAAAAGGTTCAAAGCTCAAATTGTTAACAAAACATGAAGTACAAGTCAATTCCTATGGAAATGTGGGTGGCATGTGTCATGTACAAGTTGGCACAAAATTTATCTCTCCTAATTTGTTCTAAATTATTTGCTTTGGGAAAATCAATATTGTTATGTGTTTTTCATGAAGTCATCTACGCAATCAACAAAGTGTTCAAAAGTTTGATTTCTTGGCCAAATAAACACAAAATGCATGTGGTAATGGTAGACTTTGAGAATTGATGTGGTGTACCTTCTATACAAGGTGCCATCAATGAAGCACACATTTCCATCACAGAACTTCGACTAATGTCCTTTGTTGAAGAGAATTACTACCACATGACCTTGGTGATTACAACAAGATGTTGATTCAAATAAACAATTTACTAAGCTATTAGTTTGCCTTCTTGGTAGTGTCACCAATTCCAAAATATTAAGGAGATCTACACTCTACAAACATGTTCAATATCAAGGTTTATTCAATCCCCAAAAAAGTATGGATGTTCCTCCATATTTACTTGGGGACAAAGGCTATTTTTTGATCTTTTAGATCATGACACCTTACAAGAAAGAAGGGCAACATAAAAGTTGTTGTACAACAAGAAGCACAAGCATGGGATATTAGTTGTGGAAAACTTTGTTGGCATCTTGAAAACAATGTTCCAAGAACTAATCAAGAAATCAAATTTGCACATGTGACATTTTTACCAAATGCCCTCATATGTTGCTACATATTTCATAATCTACTATGCAATTAAGGTGATTATTAGATTGAGATGTAGATGCACATTCACAAATGGGAAGGTGGAAAATTGAATCTTCAATAAGCAATTGATATACACAAAGGCCAAAATGCAAATGATCCAATAGATTTTCGTGTTATTGACAATTGTGAAAAGTTTTTAAAATGTTTACACAGGGAGTTAACCCATTACCTTGACCAACATATAACACTTGTTCATGAATCACAAGGCTACATCAACTCTTAACCCATTTCATGCATCAAAACTTTTCATGGGGTGCTTCACACCCTTATCACAAAATTGAAGTTGTTCTATCATTTTCAAGTTTTGTACATCATCCAAAATAATGAAGAGATTTTGTTTCACTAGTTTTTTTTGCAATTTTCTAAAGTTACATTATTGCACATAACTTGTATATGGAAGGCCTTGTTGTTGAAATTTTGTGTCTTTTCCTCATTTAAGACAATATTCGAATAGATGTCATAAAACCTCATTACACAACATTTTGTTGTTAGTTGCAATAAGATCACATGTTAAAAATACAACCCCATCTTGGAATGTTGAATTAATCTCCTTGACATTATTTGCTTAGGTTGACATGGATTTTGACTTTGCATCTATTTGTATTTATATGCTATAGATTTTGCAATGCAAGTTTTCCTTGATCTAACCTCTCCACATATTATCACAACTTTACTTCCAAGCTTTCAATTTTCAAGCGTTTCTCTCACTTTAGCTTCCATGTGTTCCTACACCACAACTTGTGGATCATGATCAAAACCCAAAGGATTAGGTGGATTATCCATTTTTTTCCCAAGTATGATTTTGTGAACTTTTTCATCTTTGATCATTTTGGGATTTCTTCAAAAGTGTCAACTTTTTTTTGGATGGGGTTTAGCAATTGCTCAAGGAATGTTTCGACCTTGATCATCCATGCAAACCAACAATTGTTTCACAATTCAATCATCTTATGGTTTTGTTCATCCAACAATCAATAAGTGCTTTCCAAGGGTCTCTTGAAACACTCATTGTTAAACAATGAATAAACCCTTAATGCAACATCCCATTTGTCCTTCTTGTGCTATAGCTTAGCATGCAAATGCTCAAACTTTTGAAATGCTTTTAAAGCACAATACCACCTTTTGTGATATTGTTGTAATATAGTTGCAATTTTTGTTGTGACATCCAAAACACAACTTGTAATAATTAACTCTACCATAGCTTCTTTCCTTTTTTCCTTATTGCAATAACATAATTAGTTACTTGCCACATAGTTTGGAAATACATCAAACAAGTTCATCTAATAAATGTCAAATGTTAATTATGGAATATAGGAACACTTAGCTCCAGCTTTTAAAGTCATGTTTGGACTTAATGATTTACATTCAATATAGTTAATCATGGACCATAGATTTATGCAACATTGTAAAATCATTGATTTTTCATTTGTCAAATTCTTTGATGCAAATGCAAGTTACAATAGTTCTAACATGAGGTACAAGTTGCCATAAAAACAATCCATTTGTATGAGCATTAAACAAGCTCAAAAATATGTTCTTACTTTAGTTGTGGGACATAAATATCCATTAACATGAAAATAATACACAAAGAAAAAACTTTTCAAATTGACTTTGTAATTTTCATGAAAATAGAAAGGTAGAAACTTATTTACATTGTCAATATTAGTTTAATTGTCTAAAATATTATTTCAATTACCTCATTCACTTCAAAAAGGTTGTAGGCTTTTATAACATCTTAGGCAAATCCAACTTCAAAAGAAGCTACAACTCTTTCAAACTAAATGAAATAATTGAGATAAAACATGTCCACTAAACATGTTATTATCTTAATTTTCCTACTAAATGTATCAATAGCACCATATGCATTCATTCTTTGAAATATGCATAGTATTATATATTCTATAAGGTTGTTGGACATCACATTAGGCACCCTCAAAGGTCTAAAGATGTCACAAAAGGTTTTGTACACCCTTTTGAATTTTGAATTGTTAATGTTAATATAAAATATATGTTTTTTTTCTTAATTCTTATAGATCATTTGTAGAATGTAGTTCCAACCTAAACTTTTTTTTTTTATGGTAGCACCACACTCTTAAACTCTATTAACACAAGAAGAAATGTTGTCATTTTTCACCCCCATACATTGCAACTATTGTTTTGATTTGACAACATTTCGACTACATTTGACCATCATAAGTTTGTAAGTGGCTTGTTGTAGCAATTAATAATCAATATTGTTCATAATTGTTACATTCACTATGTTGTTCATTTATAAGTATAATTTGGACCCTATCTCATTCTTTAATAATTTCAAATTGTTGATGTGGAAATTGAAATAGCCTTTAACTTTATTACACAATGCATTACAATGGGTTAGTGATTTTTTTCACATCTGTTCAATTATCAACATGTGTGTACATGAGTTAAACCATTCACTTTTAATGTTAAAATCATTATTCACAAGTTGCATCTTGTAATTATTATGATATATTGAAACACGTGCAATTCAATGTTTTGCAATTATACTTAAATGGTTTAGTGATTTTTTCAAATTTCTAGAATGATCAACATTTTTACATGAGTTGAATCATTCACTTTGAAATCATTGAAACCGTTATTCAAATGTTGCATATTGTACTTATTAGTATATATTGAAACACACATAACAATTTAATGTCTCACATTTTTACTTGAACATGTTAATGAATTTCTTCACATCTTTTGAATTATCAACATTTGCACATGAGTTGAATCATTAATTTTGAATGTGTTAAATCCATTATTCACAAATTGCATTTTTCATTCACCACAAGTTTTTTAAATGGATGTATAAAAATTAGGTAGGTCTCACATTTATATTTGAATGGGTTAATGATTAGGGCAAATGTTCATCCATGTCAAGCTTAAGATGCATGTAGACCTTTAAAATTTTATTTTTGCATATATTAAATTTTTATACATTTATGTAAATTAGAATGCATGTTTTTCCTTAGTTTTTTTAGGCACAAGGATAATTGTTTTATTACAAATGTTCACAATGCCACACCAAAAACCCCCAAAAATAATCCTTAATGTTTTCTGCATTTTCTCTCTTGGTGTATGAAAAAAATAATACATGTTTTTAGAAAGTGATTATTTTTTTATTTAAAATTTAAACATTTTATTTTTTAAAATTATTATTATTATTATTATCATTATTATAAAATATCAATATTTTATTATTATTATTTATATTTTAAACATGATTTATCACTTTTTAGATCTTGTTTTGTTACAAGTTTATGTTTAAATATTTAGAGGTGAATTTAAAATTTTATTTTTAAAAAATCAAGGAATGTTTTTTATCTTTTAATTTTTTTCAAATGTGTGGTGTTCTTCAAGATCATCCACAAGAAAATTTAACCATGTTTTGGCTATAGACCATGTATATGGAGGTATAAATTTCTTAACATACTTCTATATTTTGGCAACAAGTTTTAGAACCCATTCTAGAATTATAACATTAAAAAAAAAATTAGTGATTTTTTTGGTTTTTAAAATTAAAAATCATTTGTTGATGTTGATGGTCCCTTTTGATGCTTGCAAAATTGTGGAAATTCACCACCAAAAAAAACATCCAGTTACATCATTAATATTTATTTTAATGTTTTCAAAAAAAATTGGATTAGATTTATAGTGATTTCAAAGATTGAGCTTTAAAATTTTCAAATAAATTTGATATTGGAATTGTGTTTAAGGTTGGAATTATTAGAATTGATTTTAAATGTGTATTCATTAGGAGTAACCTTTTTTTCTTTCAAATTTATGATTTCAATTTTATGAATTTTTTTTTGTTTACATTTTTCCTTGAATTTGCACATTTTTTTCCATCTTTTTCCTAAGAAGAATTACCAAGCTAGGAAAATTCAAAACCAAAAAAAAATGTTAATTGGGTAGGAGGTTTAATCCAATTATTTAATGCAAAAATTTCACCAAATTATGTTACTTTTACTTTTCAAAAGAAATGAAGGTGAAATATATTCTTACATCATAAAAAAATATTAATATTTTGTGAAATGGATATATTGACTATTTAATTCATTTTTCTCTTTGTTGCCATTTTTTATGAAGTAAAGAAGCAACAACATCAACAAAGGATTTTTTTAAAGAAAAAAAATTGTAAAATTTGCATACATATTTTTAATGTTTTATAATAAATTATAGTAAGTAGCCATAATATTGAAGTATTTAAACAAGTTTGCAACTCCACAATTTGTCTATAACCAAATGTGGCTAAATCTTCATATGGATGATTGCTATTTTAGCAACATTGCAAAAATAATTAAATAATTTTGTACCTAATCCTATTGGAGAAAATAAAAACTTGCAATTCTTCAAAAAATGGACATATTTTACATAATGGAAATAACATTGTTAAAGACTTAATGATATCATTATTGAATTCACAAAGATTGTAAGTCAATTTAAACAAAAAGATATTTGTAAACTTATTCATGACATGATATATTAAGTGTTTTTTTAACATTTTAAATTTAATGTTTTAAAATTATATATATTTAATACATTATTGAATAAGCTTTAAGATCATGTTTTCATTTGTAACATTTGAATAAAAAATTTGGAAAAAAAAAGTATGTTAAACTTTGAATTTTTTAAAAAATTCCATGTCAAAGATAATAAAGTTATTTTTACATTATTAATAAAGTTTTGAAGTGGTTTGGTGTTTCAAACCTTGGTGTGCTTCCATGATATCTTCAATTCAAACTTTAATGAATGTGTTCAAGAATGTATCTTGTATAAATGCAATATACGAATATGTACATCATGGCTAATGACATCAAAACTAATTTTGACGAAACCAAGAAAAAAATGTAATTAAAATGTTTTTTGTGAAAAAAATACAATCCATGATTTTATGATCCGAAAAAGAAAAAAACCGAAAAGAAAAAAACTGAAAAAAAGTCATATGATGATATTGCATTTTATTCCACATCATATTAACTTAGGACCTCATATATCCATGTCATAATTTTAAAATTAAAAATTATGTTATGCAACATGTGATTATCCAAATCAACTAAAAAACATTTCATTAAAAATGTCATAATCAACTAATCCTTTTCAACCAAAATCATACAAGTTGCATATTAGTAAATTTAGTCACATTTCACTAAAAACCTAATGAATTTGGGTAGTGGAAAAGGACAAGATTTATTCTTGTGTAATTGTAAACCCATCATGGCTAGTGAATCAATAGCCACTAATGCACCATCAAATTGAAAAAGCTTACAATGACTCATTGGTGGATGAAACAAAACTAAGGTGAAATTTGGTTTCACCTTGGTAATTTATCTTGTGAAGGATTGGTGTTAATATGTAGGTTGCTAAATAGGAAAATATGTGACTATTAGAGAAATAGATGCATGTAAATTGTTGGTACATAGGCAACAACTAGCGGGTTGTTAATATTTGGGTAATAATAATAGAAATTGAACTAACCAATGTGGTTAGCTAGGTACTTGGAACCCCATTAAAAACATGATTCCCATCCACCCACCATACATTGCTTCTATTGCTTTGGTGGTTGTTGGTTCATTTTGCCTAACCCATCAACTTGCACAAAAACTTGTAGTTTTGAAGATACTCCAAAACTCGTATACTTTTAAAAGGTTGATTACATATAGTATTCAAAGTGATTGGAAAATTTTCCTAGCGTTTTTGTAAGGCATTTCATATTTTTGAATTTCCCTCCTAGAAAAAATGGAAGATATTATGTTTATTCCTTAAGAGTGGGAGGGATGTTACTTGTAAAGTTAAGCCCAATAACATTATCCAATAACAATGTGTTAAGTGAAAACCAAGTGCAAACTTGATTTTAGTAGTGCCCATGTTCGCGAGCTTTACATTGTGTAAAAATTAATGCACAAATAAAAGTGCAAGGGCTTTAGGTTTTTCATAAAACCTACTATGGAATTTAAATCTCTGCTCACAAGATGGGGGCAATATTACATGTTATTTCACACCCTTCACATATATTAAGATTTTTAAAAGAGGTTTTTACCAATGTTGGTTAAGTATTAAATGAAAACCTAAAACCAAACTAGTTTTCAATTTAGTTTGTTAAAAAAGGAACCAATAGTTATCAACCAAATTGATATTTAAAATGATACCCACCTATAAGGATATACATATGTTGAGGGAACTAGTTCAATAAAAATTACGTTTACTTAAAGTCATTTCAAAACTTGAACCTTGGGTAGGGTACAATACAACCCCTAAATCCAAATTTTATTTAGTTAATATGTTGATTAGTGTTAGTTAAGGTTAGTTTTAGGGTTTAATGTGGCCACATTACAATGTAGTGGTGAGGAAAGATATAAAAATCTTTTATATGTAAGAAAATAACCCAATTCCTTTCGAGTCCATTGTGTTTTTTTGTTTGTTTCTTGTGTTTATTTACATATTTTGTTTGTTTTCTTATGTTTGTTTTTTGCTACACTTGCATTGTTGTTGCTCATCTTCACCCTTACTAATTGTTATCACCTTGTTGTTTGTTCTAACCTTGTTGCATGTTATTTGCTTTGTTGCTCATCATTGCACTATTGCTAGATGAGGTACCATCATTGATTTTGCCTATCATTGTTGTTTCTCATTTTCACCTTGTTATTCATCTTGCTTCCTTTCTTTGTGGTGATATCATCCTCCCCCCTACCCCCCCCCTTCAAGCCTAGCCTTCAATGTGCAAGTTGTTTGTAAGCAAGGAACATTGTGGAGGTTGCAACAACCTTTGCACTTTAAAAAGCTGAGATTTTTTTCCTTTTGGTTTGTTTGTTGGGTTTTGATTTTTCTTCTCATGTATGATTCTTTTGTTATTTACAAAGGTTTCTTCATACATTTTGTTTAGGTTTTGGGTTTTGGGTATATTGGGGTTGTTGAACTTTTGTATGTTTGTGGATGATCATCAAATCACATTTTGATTTGAAATGAATGGGAGTCATTTTGACTTGCACTCTTTAAGCCCATCTTTGTAAACAATGACTAACTTTCATTTGCACTTGAATTGTGTTATAATGGATTTTATAATTTGGGTTTTAAGGATAAGAGACATTAACATCATATATATTTCTAGTGAAAGGCAAATAGTAGCCAAAAGTCATGAAAAATGTTTTGCATGTTCTTGATAGATATGAATTTTGAAAGAATCTCATATTAATTGGTCAAATGACTAATAATGGAATTACAACAATGTATGACAAAGATTTGTGCAAGATGTATTTTGGACAAGGTCAAGATAGTAGACTTGTCATGGGTAGAAATAAAGAAAATTTGTTGTGGACATGGTTGCCAAAAGGGACATCCCTTGCATGGTTTTTCTTTCACAATCCTAGCATTAGGAGTTAGATGACAATAGACATCCTATTCCCAAGAATGTATGGAATTGTGGTTGGCCATGCACTTGTCCACGTGACCTATTTGTTTTTTTCCCATTCCATGATGATTTGGGTGGTTTCACCCATCCACTATTATGCATTTTCATTACACATAATCATCAACTCCCATTTTGTCTTTCTCAAGTTGACCAATAGTTCCCATGCATTAAACACACCCATTATGGCATGTGAATAAAAGGTGTTCTTCAAACTTTTTGTCAACCAATGATCATATTCTTCTAGATATCTTTCATTACCATGATATGTGACCATCCCATCATTTGCACATGGGTCTTCACCTCCACCCACTAGGTGAACCCTTCTTTCCACACATTAAAATATTTTGATGTTGGATTCACATGGAAATTTAGGACTTTAAGGAAATTTTAATTATTTAAGAAAATTATCATTGGTTTTTCATGATTAAATTTAGTTAGGTAAGTGTCGAATGGTTTCTTTTATTGGTCAAAACACGGTCTTATGAAGTTCACATGGTTTTTATGATTATGTAGCCATGTAATTATGACTATGTGATCATGTAATAAAAAAACTAGCATGTAATCCTAGTCTTGTGGTCATAAACACAACGGAACTTTAAACATAGTTGTTATGATTATACAAATATGATTACATGATTAAAGTTTAGTCATAGTTGTGTGATGGCATTAATCATGTGTGGTTAATTAAAAATCAACAATAAAAATGGAATAATCAAGGATTTGGTTTGTTCTTTCAAGTTAAGGTTACATTTAGATAGTTTTAATTTTGAAGATAGAGCTCCTAATACTTCCCAATTATTCACAAGTTTGGTCCTGATATTCACCACATCAACTTGGTTTCTTCTTCAACCCCTATGCAAAGTTATGATGTTTAATTGACTATTGCATATTATTTAGAACAAGAAAAAAAGAACTTCACATCACCATTCTAATGTATGGACTCTACATGTCTTGAACCACCCTCCTCATGTTTTGCTTTCTAGTTAACAAAATTAGGGTTACAAGGTGTAAATGCTCCAATAAGTACCAAAGAATGTTAAGATAAAATGTCCTCAAAACTACAACACCCCCATTGTTCCTTTGCTCCCCCTCCTAGCACCGTTGTGCCCCTTTTAGTGTTTGTCCCTTTCCATAGTTCACTATTTCCTTCCTTCTAGAAATTCCCTTGTCTTAATCATTCAAATACAACATAGAAAATTAAAAAACTATCATAGTTCTAACATTATCTTTCTATTTGTTTATTTCTTTTGTATACTTTTATTTTTGTTTTTTTCCAAACATTCCCAGGGAAGTTGCTCTCCTTTATGTTATCCCCTCAAAACAAATTACAATCGTCCCTTGAAACACTCCATCCACTTGCTTCCCTCTCAATTAATATGTGGAATTATCATTTTGAAGAAGCTCCCCCCTTCTCAAGATCTTCCACCATATGTCCTTTTTAGGTATGTAGCCCTTACCACTACTTAGTATAGTTGGTCTAGTGCCCTTAATTATTCATTGGGTTCCATTGATAGAACTATCCACTAAAAGCCATTCAATTGTTAAAATCCCAATCATCTACATTTACTTGATTAATAATGTAATAGTCCTCTTAGTTGAATGTCAATGACTACAAGTCCATATCTCAATTCATGATAGTCCATCCCTATTTGAAAGGCTATCTCCTACAAAATTCCATGGTTCATATTTGAGTCACATATGTATACACACATGATATTGATTGTTGATATACCCATTCCTTAATCCAAATACCCTTGCTTGATAATCTAGGAAGGAATGTGAATTCATCTAGTCCATATATCACAAGCAATTGTAGTCAACTCTTGGAGAGCCCAACACAACTTGCTTTTAGATGGTGGTTGGCCATGTTACATAGCAAGTCAACACACAACCTTGAAACACCTTGAGTACCACACCTTTTGTGGCTCAATAGGGTTGGTGTTGCATGATCATATTCTACAAATAAGATTTTATATGCAAGTAATGTCAAGGAAGGGATGGTACACAATTCACTCCCTTTCATACTAAGAAGGTCCCCCCACTCGAAATAAACCTCCTATTGGGAGGTTACATTGCACATGATGACATAAGATTGATGATGTTGATTTTCATATGGGTTATAAGCAATTGTGTTTTTTGAATGGCATTTCTTAACCTTTTATGTAATGGGGACTTGGAATCTTGTTTTGGCCTTTTATATGTTAATAAGAGAGTGGCAAATAAAAGGTCACTATTCAAATTGTTAGATTTAATCTAATGACATAATTTGCAGTTCCACATGTTGCACATTATGTTAAATATTACCTTCCAATATATACAACACACTTCCACTTCAATATAATGAAACCCACATTGAAGCATCTATGATATTGAACTTCAAGAAAAATTAGGTGTCACTTTTGATGGCATTTTGGTTTGAAATTTTGTACCATAAATCATCACTCTTGTTAGAATTACAATCATTTTCCCCCAAATTCAAATGAAATCTGGCCTATTAATGCAACCCCACTAATGTGTTGTCCATTAAAAAAATTCACATAATGCTTTAGTCAAAGAACCCACTCAACAATAAAGTTGGTGGGAAGAGAGAAATTCACCAATGTCTTAAACCAATGCTTGGGGGAAGGTGAACAAGGGGTATTAGATGTTGTTGTGGTTGACAATATATAAAATCCACAAAATGGGTTTTTTGGTTGTTACTTTTCATTTTAGATCGTCCATTCCCCATTGAAAATCATGTTGACAAGTTATATTTTATGCAATTTATAAATTTTAAAAATATAGCAACAATTGTTTGGTTTATAAACTTGATATTATTTACACAAATATTTTTTTACTTTCAACTTTGTTTGTGTTGGGTTGCACTTATTTATAAATTTGATATTATTTCACATAAGCAATTTTTTGTTTCAATTTTGTTTGTATTTGGCCAATTTTCATAGTTGCCTTTATTTTCTCACAATATTTTTGTTTTTGGACTCCCCCTTTCAATATTTCTACATTGAACATGTATGTAGTGTAATATTTTTTTAGGGGCAAAAAATCAACATTTTTTTATGTCACCATTTTTTCCGTAAAGTAGTTCACCTCTAATGTATTTATACCCTTCTAACACTTTCTAACTAAAGGTTTTTATGGAAGGGAAAACAACTTGAGGGCATAATTTCATTATCAAATGCCTTAGCCAAATACTTTCAACAAACTCAATGGGGAGATGGTTTTTGACAACAAGAAGATCCAGATTTTAAAAAAACTCTTCATGGTGTGCACATTATCCTTTTTACAAAAATCCATGGCCCCAAAAAAGTTAGAGATTGCACTCCCACTTAATGCATGCCTATTATTTGGAGGTTCTTCCCATTGGACTCTTCAAGTTAATGTTCATTTATTCCTTAAATTTTTGTGTAATTAATCATGGTTTGCATCCACATGTTTCCTCAATATAATTATACCATTACTTTTGAAATGAAACATCAAACCTTTTATCAACCTTGTTCTTTTGTTGAAAATCACAAAAAACATTGGATTATTAGAACATATAACATAGTGCATCACGTGTGAGATATCCACATGCACTTTTGACCCATCATTAACACAATCAAATGCCCAACACAACATTTTTTTGCCATGAGGTTTCCAACTAATTCTTTATTCATTCAATTTATTCATGATTGAATGTAATGTTTCATCATTATCACATTATGAACTTGCCAATGTCTTAGATCTCTTAGGCCTTCCCTCCTCAATTTTCTCCTCTAATGCAATTACATTTTCATTCATGAAAATCTCTTAACACCCTTCCACATCTATTGATCCCATAGAATTGGTTAAATGACCAAAATAGAGAAAACTAAACAATTTAATGGTTTTTTTTCAATTTTGATGGTTGTGCTTACTTAGTTTCAATAAAACATACACATGCAAAGAATGCAATCAATTATAAGCATTTACAAGTTCATCATTCATTGTTATCAAAATAATAATGAATATCCAATATGACACCCCCCCCCCCAAGCACCATGTTTAATAGGGTTCATGGTTTTGAACCAATGCTTCTTGTTTTTCATATGTTGTGAAGCTAGAAAATTGACATATTGGTTATCCCCCATATCAACATTGCATGTACAATATGCTTAACTTTCCACAACTTTTAAATTGGATTCTATAGCATGATGAAAAAAAATTATCTTGGAAAAGACTTTCAAGTTTTTCAATCACTTCATGAATAGTGGCAAAAATACGTATAATGAAATTTCCTTCAAGTGTATTGTGCTTGCATTTAACCTTTTGATCAAGCTTCTTAAATTGTTCCTTTGCCCAATGGCCTTTTTCATTGCATTTATAACCCTTTGAGTTTTTGAGTTATGTTATGCATTGTGATTTCTCCTTATGTTGTTCTAGAATAACCTCCTTAAAATTCATTTTTCTTATGACTTGAACTATTGCTCCCAATATATTTTGCAACAAAAAATGTTGTACCTCCTTCCTCTACTCCTTTTGGTTTAATCTTTAGTGTGGGTCAAAATGAGATCAAATGAGCCAATGAAGTAACTTTAAACAAGGATTACATGTCCTTTTACCTCAAAAAAATTTAAATTTTATGATACAAACAAATTTTTGAATGGATTTGAACAATATCCCATGCAAATAACAATGGATCATAATTGCATGATAAATCTAGGGCAAAAGGATGGTTCGATGTGTCAAAAATGGCATTTGAGAATCTAACATTAATGATGTTTTTGTAGTTTTAACAATTTTCCAACCATAAAACCTATAATTATCCCCTATGCTTTTAATCATAAATATTAATAAGCTAAACTATGAATATCCTTAAACATGTGATTGATAAAAAAAATCCATGCAAAAGATTTTATTTTATTTTTTGAAGTGGGCTCTCAAGGATAAAATTTATAACAATCATGTCATTTCAAATTTATATATATATGGAAAGTTTCAATGCACTTCACTAATAAATTTTTCATTTGATGATGCTTTATTTTTTATTTTTTATTTTGACATTATTTTGACATAATTTTTGAGTCCACATTTTTCATTTTCTCTATGGGACAAATGTAGTGTTATCATTTCAAAAGTCCATTACAAGTCCATAATGTTTTTAGAATTCATCCAAAATTTTATGATGATTCTCATTAAAGTCTATGAAAAAATGAATAATTTAAAAATTGATAATGTTGATTTTGAATATGGCTTTAAGTTTTACATTTGTATGTAATCTAGAATAATTACAAGTGTGATAGTCCAAACAGTAAACCTATTCATGTTTTCACCCTCTACTCAATCTTAATAAATTGTTGTCATGGTCTCATTGAGATTAATGAGTTTCCTTGCCATTGCAATAGATGTGTTGCAATATATTGATACATTATCATTCCCCTTCATGTGAAAAACTTATTTTGAAAATGATCAATGTTCTTTTTTACAATAAGTTGGTTGTGCCATGTTGAGTGTTGGTAAATGTTAATCTTCTTCTACTTTTTTAGTTCATATTTATGCATTAAAATATTTTCAATAAAACCATCAAAACCTATAATAACAATATAATATAAAAAATATAATCAAATATACAAATTGTTCAAAACTCCAAATTTGTACCATAATCATCTTTCTAGTGAATTGGAAACAAAGAAAAATCATATTTTTTCCCAATTCTAATATATTATCTTCCACTAGCTCTAGTATGAACTTTTTCTCCAAAAAAAACTACTGCAACATCTAATGATTCAAAACTAGAATTCTTCCAAAGATATTTCCTAGTTTTCTCACCATAAACCAATTCAAATTGGCCGCAATTGTCCTAATTAATCTAGCCCCATTTTGCCATATAGTGACAACACAATTATGCCCTTAACAAATGTTAGCCAAATCTTTGGTGTTGTTGTTATGTGGTTGATGAAATGTTCCATGTGTGTTTTATCATTCAATTGCAATTACCATTGTTTTTTTATCTTGCTCTTTCCATGCAATTGTGTTTAATACTATTGAATTTGGCAAGATGGTCTAAAAACCATCTATTATTGTCCAAAATTCCTTTGTTTCAAAAATGAACTACATACAAAACTTTTGAAAATGGAAGATCACCAATAACCCTCTCCATGGGGCACCCTTGTTGTCTCTCTATTATCTTAGTATTCATATCATTCTTAGCCTTATGATGTATGGAATGCTTAACTTGATGGTCTTGTTGTTATGAAAAATTGTAATGTTCCTTAAAAAAAGAAAAATAAAAAAAGTCAAGAAAATAGTGAATATTCTTTTTGAAACAAGATGTTTTCAAATTTTTTTCAAAACTAACTACTACTACAAATTTATTTGCTACCATGTGTGAGATTTTTTGAACCAAATTGAAAACAAATGAAAGTTTACAACAACCTCTTCCTTATGCAAAAGGAATCATGAATGTCAAAATCTCCTCCCACATTTTATAATTACATGTGTAGTGGGCCCATAACCTTTTGTAAGAGACAAATGGATCTCATAGTATGAGGTTAGAGAAAATATTTTTATTATCGCCAAAGTTATACAAGGACAAAAAATAAGAACAATAACAATAATATGTAAATTGGGTGATCCTATGTTTACGAAAGCTTCTAATCAAGTCTTGCAAAGGAATGAGGAGTTAATTGATCTTTGATTTTTGTTGGGAAATCCAATTTTTGTTAGAGCTTGTGATCCTTGCCCTATAAAGGATGTTTATCATGAGGAGTTTGACAAGTTGTGTACCACTTGAAAATTGAATCTTTTTTTTTCCTTGTGATCCAAGTACCTTCAAATTGTGACAACCTCTAAGATGCTAGGTTCACTAAAACTTGACCACTTTTGGTAACAACAAGACTAATAAAAAATATAACTTTTGTCCTCAAGTGTTAGTTGACTTCATAATTGAGTCAAAAAGTGTTCAAAATACTCTACATGTAGATTTGAATGTGATTTTTGCACTAAGTTTTGATCATATTATATTTCACCACTTAGTTTATGTTCTTTTGATTTAATGGTTCTAATCAACTCATAATTGTGAATTTTTTTGTAAGTTTGTTGTTGTTGGAGTTTGAAAAAAACACACACCAAAAAATTGTAAATGAACTTGGTTGATCAACCTTTTGTTAAGATACATGTTTGATAAATCAAAACATGGATATGAATTTTGAGATTAGTGCAAAATGGTTTTCAATTATACCTTGTTTGAACAATCCACAAATATGACATGCTTTGATGTCAAAATTTGTCCATAAACATCATTTTTTTTGTTTTGTGCTTGAGAAATTAATTCTCTTAGAAACCTAATAAATTAATGAAACCTTGCATACACATAACACCAAAACTAAACCATACAAATTAGCACACCTTCAAAAGTTGCAAATAGAGAGGGGGATCCCCCATATCCTCTCTATTGAGCTATTGGAATTCCACTTTCTAAAAAAACCCTCAAGAACAAGTGCAGTGGCATCATTCTAAATATGCCTTTGGATGTTGAAAACATGGGTGAGTTCAAGAATGGGAAAGGTTACAAAAAATTAGAACATTGTTGAATTCATACATCTAGGAAGAAAAATCTTCTTATTACCTCACCAATGCAACTAATTCCATCAACTTCCACATTTGGACGAGCCATGACACTCACCTTGTAGAATTACTATTCACTAATAAGTGATGCCATTTCATAATCATATGTGAATCGGTAAGATTTAGAAATGGCATTATTGAACATCATCTGAACTAGTCTTATGGTTGAAGAATTCTGGGAAAAAACATGAATGAAGGACATCATTCCTTGATGGATGATGATGCTTGGGCCATAATAGCTTAACCTTAACTAACTACCTTTTTCACCTATCTCTATGACTCCTTTATAATAACATTAGGTAACCTTTTTTTTTGCACAACACCAATCTTTCTCACCATTATGTTTTTCAATCCTCTCTCCTTGGATCTACTGCACCGATCTCCTTTCACTCTCTCCTTGAATTTGCTACATTCATATCTTTCAATTCTGTCTAATTTTATTTTTCTCTCCCATCAAATTATGAGAGAGGATGACAACTTTTTCCTCTTGATCTATTTGTTTTGGATTGTGTGATAATTCCAAACCTGCATTTGCTATTTAATTAAGAAGATTTTTTACACTTCACTTTTCATATATTATTTATATTATTGGTATTTATTATGGTGTTTCCAAGGCCCACAGTGTCAGATGAAAAGCTCCAAGCACTCAAGGCAGAATTAAATGCGCGTAAGCATTATTTCCCAAACTCTTTGCTTTCAAGTTACCCACAAATTTTCAACTTTCCCCCATGATTTTCATAATGCACCCAATTCCACTCCGTTCAATATTTGTGTATGTCACACTCTCATTCCACTCCATTCAAAAGTTTGTGCAAGTATTTTGGAGACCCATTTACTAGTTTAACTTTCAGTCATCAAGATTTCAGACTTAGAAACCAACTCGAGGACACCCAATTTCACTCCATTCAAAAGGTTTCACAAGTAATTTGGAAACCCATTTGGTAGTTTAGCTTTTGGCCATCCAAATTCAGGACTTAGCAAACAAGTAAAAAACACCCAATTCAATTCCATTCAATTTTTGTGCATGTTACACTCATTCCATCTTGCCAAAAGTTTGTGTATTTTGAAAATTCATTCCTAGTTTAGTTGTGGGTCATGAATCAAAATAAAAAATTTGGCAACTAACCTAATCCCTTTTTCCTTCTTGTTCCACATTTTTTTGATCATTAACTTTGACAAATTTTCACCTTTCCATTGCTCCATTCAAAAGTTTGTGCATTTGTTCCACTATATCTTTAGTTATCAACAATTGCAAGTACTTATTGAGAATTTAGGATGATTGTTGCTTTCTAGGTTTGTGTAGACTTATCATTACAATATTTATAAAAAGGGATTCAACAACATTTATTACATTATATTAACATTTCCAATTCAGTGATTTCATTTACATTTATCAATATCAACCATAGTGAAAAAAAAGTTGCAAAGAAAAAGGTAGGAATCTTTTGATAGAGAAGGTTTTCTTGATATAGTTGCCTAAAATAACAAAGAGAAAAATACACAGGTGTTATACACTAGAATAATTTTGCAAGCTTTGTAATTTGTGATCGTTAATTTTGTAATGTAATCCAAATCTAAGAAAGGAAACTGTATACAAATTAATGCAAGTTTCATCATGTTCATGGAATTGTATTTTATGAGATTAAAGATGTGAAAAATTTAACCCTAAATCTCATTTTTTTTCACTCTTTTGTTCTAGTTTGTTGGAGGAGACTCTCTTTTTACATCATATAGGTTATATAAACTTTTTGATGTTTGTTAACCTCTAAAATTTAGACAAAGGCAGAAATACATTGAAAAGCAGACCAAATTGTCTGCCCTGATGTTTAGGGGTTAATCCTCCTCTATCCCTTTGAGTACATTCCAATCAATTTGAAATCTATTTGATGTACTTACAAATTCAGATTTTTATTTGACTTTTGTAGTCACCAGATCTCCAGAGGAACTTGCAATTCAACAAGAAAAAATTGAAAAAGAAATTATTGAGGAGACTCTTATATATTCCTTGTTTGCTCAACATGCAAGTCTCTTTGAGCTTCTAAGTCAATACAAAACGTTCTACAACACACCAATTAGGTCCAACATGGTGAAAGCATGGTTATGGAACTCGTATCAAGGCCCTCTTAGTGAGGCAGACTTTCCAGAAGGAGAAGGCTATGCATACTTAGGAATTGAAAACATTTATTACAATGGTAACACCCTTTTCTTTGATTCCTCCCAAGACACACTTTTGCACTAGATAATAAAAAATCTAAAAATCAGGGTTTAAGATTTTTCAACCATTATGCCTCCACAACTTGCATTTCACAAATTTTCAATGATCCAATTATTTTGCCAGACAAGCTTGTTAATGATCTTGACTTTGTTTATATGACAATATCTCATAATGTATAATCTATGAAATTTTGTACAGGATCCTTTAAAAAAGGGATGATGCATGGGAATGGGAAGTTAAGGTGGGGTCAAGGTATTGTCTATGAAGGCAATTTCATTTACAATTGCATTGCTGGTGACGGCACATATGATTGGCCTGGAGGAGCCAAATATATTGGCAAGGTAATTACAATGAATTTGGACACATAACATTACAATTAGAAGGCGTGTATCACCTTTTTTTCTACTTGGTTGCAGGCATCTTAAATTTTAATGCATTATTTTAGTATGTATTGTGATTGTTGAACAAGTATTGATCAACAATGTACGTATCAAAAGGATCAAAGTTCCCTTTTAATGCATTTGAAATATTTTTCCATAAATGTGTACATGCAGCCCAACATTAGAACATATCAAATTTTTGTTCATTACTTTACTCACTCAGAATACCTTGGGTAGTTACTGATATGCAACCCCATTTCGTGATTTGGTGCCTATGCCTTCATTCTAAAACAAAGGTGCAGGTGTTTGATGGGCTACCACATGGGGTTGGGGCAATGCAAATAGGAAAACAAATGCACACTTATGATGGTCTGTGGGTTCATGGTATTCGTCATGGTCTGGTATTGCCCATGTCTTTCTCTATTCCTCTCCAATACTGACATCAAATTATGCAATGCATACTTATCAATTTGGAATTTTTTTAAATGACGAACATCGTAAAGTTTATGGAAAATAGATGATCTAGGCATATGTATAACTATAGGCTTACATCTTAAAATTATATTCATAGATTGCAGTGTTTCATAATTTCCAAAATGCATACCATGTTTCCCTAAGCTAATGGCATAATAATATTATGAAAGCATGCCTACTTTCAGACCATTTTATTAATTTCAAATTTCAAATAGTATATTATCTAAAAAATTGGGGTCCAAGTGCTGATTTTTTTTTTTAACATCAATATTTGTTTGGAGGTTTTTATTTCCAATTTTTTGTGGCAATTTGAGTTAAATCTTGGTGAAATTAACATTCTAGGGAACAATGGAGTATGGGAAAGGAAGGAATGTATGTTATGTGGGCGAATGGGAAGGGGACCGAAAGCAAGGGAAAGGACAATTCCTATTTCCATCTAGAAATACATATGAAGGAATGTGGTCAGAGGGAAAACCTCATGGACTAGGCACTCAAGTCCAATGTTTGTTTTGGGAGCCTGGTAACCCCCTTAATAATCTTGGGATCACTAATAAAGACCATCCCAACACAATTCTTGCAAATATCTATGAAGGTGATTGGAAAGAAGGTTTTCCAGAAGGCAGGTTCATATTCCAAATACCATATGATATATGTTCTTGTTTAGGACTTTTTGTGTTTTCATCATGAATTCACACAAAGTGGTAACATTGAAAACTTATCAATGATCATCCCTTACTAACTTAAAGTGACAATGAATATTTACATTCAACTATGTAGCATAATTATGTATGAAATCATGAGTAGAGGTTTTTGCACACAGTTCACATGGATTGAACATCTCATTTGCTTATATTTATGTGCAAGTATGAAAATAACATGCACATTTCAATTGGATGGGAAAAAATATTAATGGGCATATGCATCATTGATATTGTTGAATCATTTTTTTGGTGAACCTCTTCTACTTGTGTGGTATAGTGGAAAGAGCTTGTGGACATGGCATGATAAAGAAGAAGAGGCTTTGTTACTACATAACATGTATGTTGGTGAGTATGCCAAGGGTCAACGATCGGGAAGAGGCACATTCTACTATGCATCGGGTGCCATTTTTCAGGTTGATTGATTTCTGTACATTTGATGTTGATGAATGCCATTTTTTTCATTACCATTTTGATGAATTATGGTTTCCAAAATCAAAGGTTTGAAAAATGTGTTGGTCTAATGTCCATAACTTGGAATCCACCTTCTTAAATTATTGACTCCCCCACCCTCAATTATAATGATTAGGAACCCATACATAGTAATTTTACACTAGATGAATTATAAGAGATCCATCTCTTATTTTTAGGGCATGTGGAGAGGAAATGACAAAGAAGGACCTGGTGTGCTAACATATGAAAATGGAAAGGTGCATTATGGGATTTTTTGTCGGGACCATTATGAGCCCATACACGATGAAAGCATGAATGTTTTGGTTAAAGAGGTGAGAAACATTTGGCCTTCATCTTCACCCATAAAATAAAATCCTTGAAATTACCAAATGTTAAGGGGTATGTGGTGGAAATCTGACCAATTAAATTTGGTACTTTTATATTTGGTGAAGTGGAACATTTAATCAATGAATTGAATTCACTCATTGTCTTAGACCAAATTCCAAGTGCAATATCCAAACCATGGTGGAGAAATGCTAGTAGGTATGTAGTTAAGTTGTATAAGGCCAATTAATTGAAATAATTGCATTTGCCCGCCTTGTTTTCCATTAACTACCTATGTGGGGTTTCTAAATATATACTTATTCTTGAGTTGAAAATTGGTATCAACGATGTTCTTCTTGTGGCATCGTTTTTAAAGCAAGTTGTTGAAGAACGCATTGTTGTAATGTTGAAAGTGCATGTCAAGGAAACTTCTAGAACTCAAGTAACAAAAATTCAAGGATTTTGGAAATGAAGGCATTGGATAAGGTGGTTGATGAGGAGGAAGATCCAGAAGCTACTAAAAAAGCTTTATCAGATGCATTAATGAGATTCAATTCTGAGCTCAAGGATATTTTTTTTACTTGGAGGTGAAATTTTTTTTGCCATTGGGTGCAAGGGTCACTTGAAGTTCGCCCTATTAATGACAATAGTTGTCAAAAATTTGACATTGATTTAGTCGTAAGCATGTTTGCTTCTGTGCATTGCTAAACAAACTCATGTTGGTTTAATATATTTGTCATCCTACATCAAGAAAGACTTGTATCAATAATAAGAAGTTTGTTAGAAAAGTAAATTAATGGCATCATATCTAATAGACGTCTATATTAAAGAATGATAAAATGGCACAATATAGTTTTCTTTGGGTTATAAATTATAATAAGGTAAAGGGCAAAACATGTATTGTTCATTAATGTTTTAAATTGCACTTTTTGTTGGACTCAATTACAACATATGCATGTGAACAAATAGTTAAGGCCAAAGCAAAAGCTATTAAACATCAAGCTATGAATTAGCTCTGTGTGAAAAATAGACTAAAATAGACATTCACAATGAGATGGCATTGTCCCTGTTTTGTGACAATATAATGTCATAGCATTTCTTGGCGCAATACTGATCTTATTGACTATCTAGTAATTTAAGGATTATTTTTTGGGGAAGTCTGAACTTGAAGTTTTCAACAATGTGTCTTGCAAACTTTTTTTGTTTTGTATGTGTAGCATGATGGTAGAATCAAGGTCACTATTTTCCAATCCTGTGGAAAACTACCTTGATGACACAAGTGACTATGGTACCATAACAAAAGGACATACAATGGGATTGAGTCTTCAAGGACTTCAAGAGGCATTCAAAAATCGCAAGAAAATATTTGCAGCACGAGGAACATCTCCAAATTCAAAATTTGACATTCAACATCAATCCCTCTCAAATGAATTGCAAGTTGGCATTGAATTAGGAAAGGATAATGAAAAAGATATTTCCAAGGAATATCTTGGAACATTAGCCAAAAATTTGCCAATCAAAGAACTTGATGAAAATCTTTCAAAAGTTAAGAAACTGGTAGATCAAGAGGTTCCAAGTGATGAAATTTCGCAACAAGGAGATTTAAACAGTCCACTTCATTGGACAAAGGCATCACCATTTGACAGTTTAATATTGGAAGGCCAAGCTCGAGCAATGTCAGTGGAACAATTTTGGCGACTATGCTTTGATGCACATGTAAATTATTTAATGATTTCCCTTTCAAAATTGGTGCTGCTCACAATCACAAGTCAAAGTTTACATTATGTAATAAAATAGGATCTGGATTGAGTCTTTGTTCATTGAATTCCATGATGCTACATATTTTAATTAATTATTAATGTCATGAGTTTCTTTCAGTGTTGAAGTTTCTTGTCTAGTGTATAAAGAACAAAACTTACAATTAATGCCAAAAGATCTTCATGTTTTATTATTTTGTAGTTATGGAGGCTACTCATTTGAAAGCATCTTGTAAGGGAGACACCAATGTGCTATGACCATGAAGAATTTTTTCATTGTCTAAAATTTTATTAAAAAATCATAACCAAAGATATATAATTTGCCCATAAATACCTTTTCTTTGGTCCTGTAAACCAACAAGATTTTGCATTCAACAATTTCAAAGGAGCAAATCTAATACATTTTATTGTATATATTGTTTCCATGATTTGCATGATTTACTTTTTCAAAACTAAAAATAAATAAATCAAGGTTTTGTTTCCAAAATAAAGAAAACCTCATAAGACTTGGAATTTGTTTTGCACATAGAAATCTATTCTGCAGTACCTTTGCCATTTCAACACTTGTTTGTCGAATAATTAATTACTTTTGAAAAAAACATTTCAACAAATGGAATATTCCTACATATTCACTATTATCCTTCACAATATTTTTTGATTCGGAAGAAATAATTTTTGAAAATCTCAACATTTTTGAAAATAATATAATTAGTGTTGAATTGGCCAAGCTACTAAGGTATGTGCATCATTTTGAAATTGAAACCAAGGTCATTCACTTGTCAATTTGGCATTTTCTATAAACAAAGTTTTTCCTGATCCCTAATGTTATGTTCATAAATGAGTAATCATAAGTTTCTTTGTCATCGATATGGTATTATGATGGAATTGCAGATTCTAGAACCGGGTTTAGGATTAGCTCAAGTTGATATGATATTGAAGCCATCAGCAAATGCGTGGGATGATGCATTTGATCTCTATTGTCCAGTTAAACAACCATTAAACATTGGTCCTTAACTTGTTTCATTTAAAATATCACAATATTGGGATGATCTAAAATGTAACAAAACTTTTATATTGTGTATTAATTTTACAACATACTTACATGCAATCTATGCTCAATGTTAAAGATCTTAATATAGTAAAAGCTTGTTACCAAGCAACCAAATTAAGAAATTTGTAAGTTTTAATAAAGGAACTTGTATGTTTCTATGTCTAAAATGCATAATGGAAATCATAATTTCATTTTGGAAATCAAAATTATTGCAATATCCACATAACAAATGGTTTTTGATATTTGTTTCAAATATTGAAGCCATGTGAAAGACTATTTGAGAATTTCAAAAATAAAAAATAAAAGCATTCTCCCCCCTCCCCCTCCCCACCCCACCCCACCCCAAATGCATGTAAGTGTAAGTGTATCATTTTTTAATGATTACTGTAAGGACTTATGCAGAGTCGACAATTAATTCAAAGAGAAGTTGATGAAGCCTTTGTAAAGTTGGCTTTGTGCAAGTTTTATACAGATGAAATGACTATGCAAAAGAAAGTAAAAAAAACTTGTCACATGTTTTTTTTGCATAGTTTGTTTTATGAATTTTGAAAATTAGGATTACCATTTGTAGCTTAAGCTTGGAATTGTGGAAATTCTGTTGTAGAATACATTTGATTGCCCAAATTTGAACAAAAAAAGTTACATAAATTTGGTTTTGTCATTAATACACATGGCCCAAATCATAGCTTTCTTAATTGTCAATTCCAAACAATCTGGTTTGGGACAATAATATAGCATATTTGGAGTTAATATAGAAGAAATGTTGTAATAAATTAGAAACATTGAGTGAATGAAGCATTATTCAATATGTAGATGGCAATAATGGTGATATAATTGTTGACATTTGTAGGTCATAAAAGTGTTGGAAGGTTGTGTTAAAGCCATTACAACATGGTCACAAGAAGAGACAATGTACACAATTATCCAATCACTTGAGATCCAAGGAGTATTTATTCAAGCATCATCACGTTTACAAAGGCTTTTTGGGGAATGCATGTTGGAGTCAAAATGTAGTAATTATTGCATTAAATTGCATTCTTTAATCAACTTTTATAAGGTATTATACATTCCTTCTTTTGGAGGAATCATGCTTTTGTTTAGTATATGTAATTTTTTTCTTGCACTTTTTTTTATTATAACCATAAGGGGTTTTGAAAATGAATTTATGATTCAAAAGGTGTACAATTTTTAAAAAATAACATTTGCACATGGTTCTTGTGAAATTCATGATTTGCATCTATGGCATTTATAGAAAATCAGGCCTCAAATGGATGTTCCTCCAAATTCAATAACAACATCTACATTGCAAGCACTCTACCAATATCAACTCCAAGATAGAAACCCAAGTGTTTTCCTTGACATTGACATCAATTATAGAGAATTTGAAATCTCAATCCTTCAATTTGCCATCTTGGTATCAATTCTAATGCCATTTTAATGACAAAATGTTTTGAACTATAAAGCGTACACATTTTGCAATTAACCATCCAATTTTTAACAATCATGAATGTTCTTGATCAATCTCCAAAGTATTGTGTTAAACCAACTAGTTCAATATTAAATGAAAGTTTTTGTATTTAATTCAAACACTTAAAGGGCCTAATAATAAATAATAAATTGTTGGCTTGTTTGATAACAATTTTGTTGAATGCTAAAATATTCAACTTTTTATGCAGGAAGCCAAAACAAACAAAATCTTGTTGGCATCACAACCGCATGAAGTTTTGAAATTGTTTATTCACAAAGAAATTGTTAGAGAAACTAAATAATTGTGATGGTATGAATTGAAGATGGTGATGACAAGATTAGATTTAGATGATTATTATTTTATAATGATACCAAAATTAGTTTGACTGAGTTATTGTAACTAATATCAAGGGTCATTTTAATTATGTATTTATTTTTTACTTAGTCACATGAATTATTTCAATTTTCATTCGATAAATTGTTCAAAACAAATTAAGTTTTTTTCCCCTCTTCAATCTCATATAATCAACATTAATATAATTACGTTCATCATGTATGATTGAAACCTTTTTTACTATTTTTTTTACTTAGATTTGATTTTCACATTATTCATTTTTGAACAATAAAAGACAAGCTTGACATTTTATATACAATTTTTGAGCATGAATTTGGTTTTACTTCTTCATCCATTTTTTAAAATCATTGTAGAATATTCAACCTAACCATCTTGAAGTAGGAAAATTGTTCAAACAAATACAATATTTCATGATTTGATCATGGGATATTATTTTCTTTGGATTCACTTTCATGAAAGTTATGACATTCATAATACTTGTACACAATTAACGTGTCAAAATATATTTTATCATCAAACTCATATGTTTTATTTGGTTCTAATTTTGTAACACATGATTGATCAGTTGTAATGTGAATCTTTCCATGTCACACATATAACATCTTTAAATTAATTTAAAATTATAAAAACCCATACCACTTGTTAAATTAAGGCTTAAAAAAATTCAGAAATTTATAACAATTGAATCATACAAACTGCATTCATATTTGAGATAATTACATTGGAAAATCATTTATAAATCAAACTTGAAAATATTTTCCAACACACTATATTTGCCACATCAACCAAATGTAATTGTGGAACAATTTTAAAAAATCATTGATGAGTATAAAAACATTGGATTCAAGTGTCCAAAGGACAAGTTTGGGAGGCCATTTGGTGAGTAATTTTACTAAAAACAACCCAACCAAACAATCAGGGAAAAGATTTCAATTAAATGCATATTCTTCAGACTTTTTTAGACCCTTTTGACACATAGTTCTAAATTTAAATAAATACTAATTTCAAAGACAAAATGAACTTACAAAGTTCACAAGTTTAATACTATGTGTTCCTCAAAAATTTCAACATTTGCCTTTTGTTTATGGACTTCATTGTAGTTTCTTAATGTAAACATCCCCAATGCTTTTGGCATGAAAATGATGTTTTTTAATATTCTAAAAGTTGGTATTTGATGTTGTTGAACTTTAATGTTCAACCTTCTATGTTCACAATTTTACTTGTTGAATACAAGTCACACAACTTACAATTCAAATTAAAGGACATTAGTTGCTTCAAACCTTTGCACATCATGGAAAAACTTTCTTGACAATCTTGATGTCAATTCATGATACCAAAATGTTTTGAACATTGTTCATTATAATGGGGAGAAGGTGGGGCAAAAACAATTATGTGTTAAATATGATGTAATTTTCTTTAAGACTATCGGGATCATGAAATTTTATTTGGAGTATGCAAATCAAATGCAAAACAAAGTTTAAAGGAAAGTAAGGTGACAAATTGAATAGTTCATAAGGATTGAATAATCTCTTGACGATGAAAAAGAAGAAGATTTGTAAAACATTTTAGCTTTGGATAGATCCAAGTTAGTCCTTGGTTATATCAAGAAAAGTTATGAAAACAATTCATGTTGTCAAGTTTCCTCAAGTAACAAAAGTATCATTGTTGTTGGAATTGTGACAAATATATTAATGATTTGTGTAGCCAAACAAGACAAAGGTACATCAAGCACCTTGGGATCATGATGAAGTGCACTACAATTGGGTAAATGTTCACAAAGTTATATATATGATTAATATTGGTTGAAATTTTACTCCTAGTTTGTTTCATTATTTAAATTTCTATATAATCATTATTCAACCTACACATAAGACTAAAATACACACTACACATGAAAGTGATGGTGTTTTAAAGGTGAATTAGGTGAGTTTGATTGCATGATGGGCTCCATTTAAAATATTAGCTTGCAGAGATGTCCCAATGGGAACTCCTTCAATCCACTTGTAATAAAACCCCACTAATTTTTTTTGTGAACAAAAAATCTTTCCTTTCACTCTTACAAAAACTAGGATTGATCATGTTTTAAAACATGGAGGTTTTTAGTGTAACAAAAGTCAAACAATCTTCAAAAAAAAATATTTGAGTTTCAAGATTTTTTTTGGATAACAATAATTACATATTGCACTTTGGTTAATATGAATATGTTAAAATTATAGCTTTGTGCCCTTAAAAATAAAAAATTCAATTTTTTTCCAAAAAGAAAATTCAAAATAAAAAATTCAGAAATGAAATGATTTAAAAAGGTTTACATCATTAGAAGTCAAGGGGGAAAAAGTAAAAATTGTTAGATTCCTATAGTTGATTTTCAATGTGTAGTAGTACAAATAAAAGGTTGATAAAAATTTGCATATTTCATATTTGTTTTGTAATTAAATTTTGGCTAAATCTTCTTGTGGATAATCACCATTTTTTAACAACTTTTGTGGATGATGGCAACTTAGACTATATTAAATATATATATTTAAAAATGGTTCCCTTGGACATATTCATTTATATATATCCACAATATGTTCTTTGGTTCCTATTGTGAATTTAAGTTTTGTAAATTGTCAAATTGTTAATCAATAAATTAATCACTTCATTGGACTTGTGCTTTTATTTTTTAAAAATTATATATATCTTGTGAATTTTATTGGCAAATCTCTTGGTTCAATGTCATAAGAGGTTGAATCACGTTTAGATTGATAAGAGTACAACTTCAACATATAAGTCTTGGAATTATGATTAAACCTTGGCATTTGCTTACTTGTATATTTTATTTTGCTTCCTTAATGCTCACACAAAAACTTCTTATAACGTAATCACATTAAAAATACTAACTTGCAACAAAAAAATATCCCTTAACAAGCCTAGACCACAAATGCCAGAACAACTTGTAAGAATGTACATAATAATGAACATCAATTCAAGTTGTTGAAGAATAAAAGGAATCTAGTTTTAGATTAAAAAAATGTTATTTAATTTTGCACAATAGCACCAATTATAGCCTTTTATGATATGAAAAAATGTTCCTTGCATTCTTCCATTACATATTGATAGCCTTGAACATCTTGCTTTTCGAATGATTAATTTTAGACATTCATCTATCAATTAATGTTTAATTTGGTATTTAGGAAATGACAATCAAAGTTTGAACTACTTTATTCTTTGTTAGCCTATTTTTATTTTAATACATTGTAACATTTCTAATAGATGTCTCTTTCTCTTGTTTAGATGAAAAATTCAAAAAATAAATTTTCATAACAAATATCATTAAATTTTTGAAAAGAATTCATTACTTACATTGAAATTGCCTTAGAGATTTAATTTCAATTTCCATACATTGTTGACAACTGATTTTAAAGCTTTGAATATGACCTATAAATATCCATGTCAAATTGACAATGTAAGATCAAAAAACATGTTCAAGGTCAACCAACAATACTTTGAGGTAGTGAACACCCTTACTTAATCTATGTGTACTAGAACATGTGCACAACCCAAAAAAAAATTCATAATTTTATGGGGGCAAATATGGCAAAATGTTTATAAAGGTGAATTCCAAGGAAAGAGTTGTTGATTGCTCTAACCAAAGTTAGATATGATTAGAAAATTTGATATTGAATCCATTCCATAAATTGGAATGACATCATGCAAAGGTTTAAGTGCATTTTTTTCCAATCCATTTGAACACACTAAACATTAATGAAAGCCCCAAACCTTTTCAAATGCACAACAAATTAAACATTTTTTTGTCAAATTTTCCATTATCTATTATTAATTACATATTTCCATTTGATCATTTTCCTCTAAAGCAAATGAAGTAAATTAGTCTAAATGAAATGTTACAAATCAAACCTACATTTCATTTTGATTAATCTTTTTAGTTTGTAACGTTATTAATCTTGCATAACAAGGGTCTGTTCTTGATCCCTTTCTAAATTCCATTCCACATTCTTTTCTTTTTTCAATCACAAAATAATTTCATTAATTGGCAATAAGAGGTTTCATGATCTATATCCCCACTTCCATTGTCAAGGTAATGAAATCTTCATGTTCTAGCAATGTTTCACTATTGTAAAAAGATCTATATTTGTTGTTGCCAAACCAACAAACACCTCCATATCTTCATTGAGGAAGGTGGTCTTTCTGATGTCTAATATATTATACTTCACCTTTTTTCCTCTTTTAAATCTAAAGGTGTATAAGGCATGTAGGAGGCCATGGAAGGCCAACAACTTTGTATGCCTTTTCCTTTGCTATTTTCCTTGCTTGATGCACTTTACTAGTAATTAAACTATTGGGTTTAGTTCTAAAAATTTTCCAATTTCTTTTGAATTGTTCCCAAGTTTGATCTACTTCCCAAGGGCCTTCATATGTCTGCAATTGGGTCATATTTTCTGGATATGTGTTTGGATCCCTATGTATTGCATCTATCATAGAAGGGATTTCATTTGCAATGGTTGATAAAACTTTCAAACTAAGGTCATTGGATGTTTCTTTCATTTCAATGGGCCTTGTGGTTTCTAGGAATATATCTCCAATCTTTCTTTCCATGGTTTCACCATTAGTTTTAGAAGTAGTAGACTCCATACACATGGGCAATGTTTGCATGTCATCCTTTTGCATAGGGGTCCTACCAATTTCAATTATTTGTTTTGGAGAATAACATACCTTCTCTTTGACCTCTTGAGTGGGGACCTCATCCAACATCATTGATTCGGATGTCTTTTCCAATGCAACTGGCTGTATCCCAACTTCTTTTTCATCTTCTGTAATGTGCATTTGATGTTTCTCCACTTTTCCTATAATGCTCTCCAGATGATTTTGAGTGGCTACTTTGAGTTGCTCAATGGGGGCTTCATCAAGTATTGTCTTTTGGCTTTTTTCTTCCAATGCATCTTTGGGTTCTTCCAATGTGGCATTATCAAACATTGTTAATTGGAGTGTTTCTTCCAATGTTGGTTCCAACACAACCTCTTTCTCCTCTTCTATGCTAAGCATTTTAGAAATTTCAAGATTGACTTCCTCATCAACATCTTGAATGGGGCCTTCATGAATTGCTATGGATTGAGGTCCTTTTGTCAAGATTGGTTCAACTTCAAACTCTTTTCCACCTTCATCAATGGGGTTTTGATGTTCATTTGATTTGAGAAGAATATGTTCCTTGGTCCCATGAATATTGGACACTTTGAACTCAAAACCATCATCAACCACAATTGCAGATTGGGGTTCCTCCAATGGTAGCTTAAGCGCAACCTTGTTCTTTTCTTTCTCCTCATCATGAGTCATTGATCCAGGTTCACCAATGTTTGCTCCATCAAGAGCTATTAACTGTAGTGCCATTTGCAAGGTAGATTCACGTTCATCCATTTTGTCAACTAACTCTTTCATCAATTCAGTCTTCAAAAGAGGTTCAACTTCAACATGACTCCCCTCTTGAACACAAGGAATTGTAGTAGCTGCAAGAACCACCTCCACATCAAACTTCTTGATTTGTGGTGCTTGCTTCAAGCTTGACTCAATCCCAATGTCTTCTTCTAGAACTTCATCTCCAACGCCCAATTTAAACATGTCCAATTTTGAAACATCCTCCTTCATCTCCATGGACAACATCCCTTTAGGACATTTGGTAGGAGTTTCACCAAGCATATTGGATTGAGGTGCTCCAACATCCAACATCAAGTCATCCCCAACTTGTTTTTCTTGCTTTACAATGGGCATTTGAGCTTCCTCTATCTTTTGAACATCATCTTTGCATAAAATTTCAAAAGGGTGAAGCTTTTTTGGATCTAGTTTGGGGATCATTTTTGCATGTTCACTAAAAGTTTCATCAAGTTTTGTGGATTGAAGTCCTTCTAAGCAAGGTTCCACTTGAAAATGTTTGCCCTCTTCAACAAGATGATGAACTCCAAGCAATCTCACAGACACATTCCCCTCTTTTACAACACCCAATTGACTTTCCTCTAGCTTTAGAATATCCTCCTCATTAGGCAATTCCCTAGCAAGAACTTCCTTTGGTTTCTCAATGGAGACATCTACAAGGATATTGGATTGAGGTGTCATTTGCAACTTCGGTTCACACACAACCTCTTTCTCTTGGTTAATTATGGGCATTTGAGCTTTCTCTAACTTTGGAAGATGCATCCCTTCAGTTTCAAGAATGAAGGGTTCCACATGCTCATGTAAAACCTTTTCCAACTTTGTGGACCAAGGCTCTTTTTCCATTGCCAGTTCAACCTCAGCATGTTTTTCTTCTTTCAAAAAAGGAAATTTGATAGCTTTAAGAACCGCCTTCTTTTCCAACTCCTCAATTGAGACCTCATGAAACTTTAGGGATTGTGGTGTCTCCTCAACACTTGATTTTGCCACAACATCAATCTCCTCATCTCCAATGTCCAATTGAAGTTCTTTTAATTTTTGGCTAGAAACTAGAATGGGTGCTTCTCCAATCTCCTCAATTGGAGCCCGTTCAAGCATTGTGTGTTGATTTGCCTCATGCACCATCAATGGATCATCTTCAAGTGGATCACTAAGAGCATCATAAAACTCCATGGAAAGAGGATGCTCTTCTAGTGGCACAACTTCCATGTGCTTTTCTTTTTCAGTAAGAGGAATTTCAAAAGCCTCTTGAACCACCTTTTTCACAAGCTCTACAATTGGGGGCTCATGGGGCTTTAGTGATTTTTTTTCTTCCTTTGAACGTGGCTTGACCTCCACACATCTCTCTCCTTCTATAATGTTGAATTGAAGCTCTTGTTGAAGAACAGTTTTAATCTTCAAAGCACCCACCTCCTCTAACTTTTCAATTGGAGCCCCTTCAAGCATGATGAATCCAGATGCCTCCTTTAATGTTGGTGCATCCCCAAGCTCTTTCACTTCTTTTAGAACACACACTTGTGTGTCTTCTGACTTTGGAACACCTTCTTCCCTAGTTTCACAAATGGAGACTTTGGGTTCGTCATTTGGAGCTTCATCAAGTTCCATGGATTGAGGATCCTCTTCCAAGGTTGACTTAACCCCAACTTCAATTCCTCCTCTAGGAATAGTAATTAATTGAAGTTCTTTTACCATTCCAACACCTTCCTTATCTATATGAGGAATGGGGACTTTGGACATAACCTTGTTGGGAACTTTATGAAGCAACTGAAAATGTTGGGACTTTTCCAATGTAGGTTTGGAGGCAATTTTTTCCTCTTTCACCAGTTGGTCCTTGGCACTTAGGTCATGCAAGGTTACATCGAACTTGCCCCCAAACTCTTCAAGCTCCAATGCCTTGAATGTTTTTTGAGAATTTATGACCATTAATTCTTGTTTTGATTTCTCAATTTCCAACACCTAATACACAATGCAATACGATAAATCTTCATAAGTATTTGTAGTCCATAAAATTTGTCAAGAAATGGGATGGAAATTGAAAGGACCAAATTTATGAATATTCATTTCATAAAATCAATTTTGAATGCAACAAGGAAAATTAATGCAAAACATATGAAATCATTAGATGAAGAGAAAATTTTGACATAATGGTTCATTAGCCATGAAACATTCCAAAATTGAATGACATAGGCAAATCGATCTCTTGATGAATGCAAGTTTATATTGATAATAAAAATATGTACATTGCATTCATATGCATGAACTTACCTTGCTTTCCACTTGTGGTAGTGATGGTGGTAATGATCGATCGTTTTGTATGAAGACCCCATCCTTTGACAACATATTGGACCCAATCAATTTAGGCAACTCCTTGATTTTTGTTGTTCCCAACAAAACATCACCCCCAACATGTCCAATGATGGAATGCACGTCAACTTCATTAGTTTGGTCCTTTCTTGACAACCTCACCATGTGATTTTCTTCAAAAGGCTTATCACTTAATAATTGTTTTGAACTTGATTCCACCATAGGAAGTCCTTCCATTACATGTTGATCCATAAGCAATGCCTTGTTGCTTATTTCCACCAAATATAATGGCTCTTCTCGTTCATTTGTTGACAATTCAAGTTTTGCCTCCCTTTCTTCATCATGGAACTTTGAATCCTTCAAATTGTTTGTCACCATTGAAGCATTTTTCTCTCCTACAAGATATTCATGCAAACATATATTAAATTTTAGATGAAATAATGATGTAGCACATGTTGTCAACATAAAAAATTCACAAATAAAGTTCCTTAAAAAAACCAAAAGAAATGCATTTTCTACAATTCCATTTACAATAATGGGTTATTATGGTAATCTCAAATGAACAATTGAGGATCACTTGGCATACAACAACATTACATTCAAGAAGACATCAATTTTCACAAAAGGCTATGAATGTTGAAAAAATGTGCCATGAGTTTTTTCAATTCTTTAAAAGATAACAAAAACTCATCAAGACCTTGGTCATATTTGTTGTTAAACCAACGTGGCACAAGAAAAAAATTAGATTCACTAGTTTATAATTAACAATTTAATAGTCTAACTTTTTAAACAAATATTAGTTTGAACTCCATGATATTTGAAAACACTTACTTTATAAGTGGTTATAGTTAAATAAATCCCCTCATGTTAATTAGACGCTAAAACAACAATAACATGACAAAAAAAATCACATATTCATTTAATGTGTTGTCAAGGAAGAAAAATTATTTTCACAATGAATATAATGTTGATATTCTTACCAATTCTGATTGCACCAAATTCCACATGTGGGTCCAGTCTAGCGTTTGTCTTGGTTTCAGTTGTCATGGGCATTGTCTCTAGCATTGGTGAAATGCTTCCATGTCCAAGTTGTTGTGGCATAAGATCCCAACTGTCATTCAACCTACCGCGGAAGTACTTTGACACCAATAATGCTTGTGGGTCCACAACTTCTTTCAATTCCACCTTCTGACCTTCTGGTGTTGTAGCTTCTATGACATCATTGTTTTCACTTGGTCCCTGTGGTAGTGGAGCTTGCATTAGCCTTGGACTTGTTTGTGAATTTGTAGAAATGGGGAACAACCTCTTTTCACCGCTTGCACCAACAATTGGAAGTTGTGTGGTACTTGTGGCTGAAATGTTTTTTGATTCAAAAGGAATGGAAGGGGATAGTTTTTTTTTCTTTCGAAATCTAGGACGCATTGTTGTTGAACTATTATTATAACTTGGGATGATAGATTCCTTGGTGGGAAACAAGTCATTACCATCTTGTGAACTGGGTGATGTGGATTCAAAAGATGATTGGGATGGGGAGCCAATTTCACCTACTTGTTGATGAGGCATGCTGGCACTAAATTTTAGGTGTTTTGGATGGCTTGTTGAAAGTTGGACATGTTGTAATTCATCATGGGAACTAGAACTTTTTGCACTCACACCTGAGAAGGTATGGACTCGGCTTAACATTGATGTGTTATGTGCACTTTGCAAGATGGAAGTTGGTGGTCCCAATAGACAAGATTTTGACACATTTGATTGTGGCTCTTGTTGATCAAACATGACATTTGTATCTATTGTTTCATCCTCTTCCAATTGAACTTGAGAAGACTTCATTTTCTGCAACATCATCCCCCGCCAAAAATTAATCACACAACCGTTTACATTATACTATTAGTGATTGTTTATATTCATAACAAATATTTTGATTTAAACATAAAATCCATGTAAAAATTGATAAACATCAAGTAATACAACAATTTATCCAAAAGACTAATGTAAACGAATAAATGAATTCAAATGTTGTTACAAAAGGTCAAACATGTAAAGTTTATATTTAAAATAATGAATAACTTATTACGGGGTGCAAATGAAATAACACAAGCCACACTCGCCTATTTTACGATTGCTTCTGTGATTTTTTTTGGGGAAATATTTTCAAAATATTTTTGAAAAACTCTTCAAAAAAATCTTTTAATTTTTTTAAAATTTTAATACTATGTTAAAAATTTGCCAAAAAATGCCATTTTCAAAAAGTTTCAAATCCATTTACAAGTTATTTTATTGCTTAAAGCAAACGTTATAATGTTTAATTATTTTTTTGTTAATTTTTTATTCATTTGATTAATTTCAAATTAATTCACATGTTTCCATGATATATTAAAAATACAACTATATAAACAAACCTTACAATTTCAACATCAAATTAAATTATGACTTTAAAACATAAAAGAACCAAACAAACACTACATTTGTTAAGGTACATGTTATTGTGACTACACCCAATGGTTTAGAGAAATTCTAATATCTTCTGAATTAAACCCAATACTTACAATGGTCAACAATAATCATCGATGAAGTTCACTACAAACAAATAAGTTATTAGGGATCTTGATATATGCCATCTATAGAGCCTAATGGAAGATAGAAAAAATAGGTCATTTCCCCTTTCCTTTGCCACCTTCCTCCTTTTTCATGATACTATTGAATTTCAAAAAAAGGATGGTGGAGCAAAATGAAAACCAAACACCCAATAATGATCAATCCTTAAAATCCATTTTTCTATTAGCAATAAATAAGGCAACCCATGAACCTTATTTGTGAGTAAAAAACAACACATACCTTGGGAATGAAAGGCACAAAAGTGCCAGAATCCATGTCTACAACTTGATCTAAGTCCTTGGCCTTGGTGCTAGATTGATGATGACCACGATGAGTCTTAGACTTGGGTGTCATGGACTCGATTGAGCTCCCACAACTCTCTTTGCTTGAACATTTTCCACCTCCCTTGCCCATGGTGATGATTTGTGCACTGCACCCTCCCTTCTACAACCCTAACTTTAGATGTAAAATTTTCCAATTATACACAAAATTATTCCCAAGTTTGGCAATTATCAAAAATTGAATCCCATTAATGCTCTAATGTGTACACAAACTTTGTATTGTAGATACTTTGACCATAGCCACTATGTTATTTTTTAATGCCACTGAGTGCACTTGGCTATTCACTTGAAATTGTTGTTCTTTAAATGAGAGTAATTGATTGCAATATTCATAGAGGTATGTTAATTTAGGATGATTCTAACACTAAAGTCTAAGGTGGAAAATTATATCAGTTTCTTGACCACAATATATATGACAAAATCTTTTCATTGATGAATATTGATCATACACACACAATAATGACCAAAATGTGTAACTTATTTAATATGAATTATTTAAAAAATTATTGAATGTGCCAACCTAGACCTTAACATCACGGAATGGCCTTGCCCTACCCCTTATGTTGAATGTTTCACCAAGTTCACCCTAATGGGCTCACCTAGCACCATACTCAACATAATGGCTAGGCTTGACCATTCCATAGTACATTAATAGAGAATTCGAAAATGTAATCAACCAAATTTACCGAACCTTGTAATTAATGGATGGCAAAACATAAGGTGACACATTATGCAAACAAGTGCTTCTATCAATCTCTAAGATTTGCAACACAATTTCAACACAAGATTGCATCTAACGACAAGGATGAAAGATCAATCTAATACTAGTAACATATATCTTAGCTTGCATGACCTTGATTTTGAATTTGACATCATAAAAAACTAATAGAATTTTTTTAGCACATGTGGAGGGTACCTTATTGTCACATAAAACATTTTTGAAAAAAATGTCTTTGCATTTAGAATGGGCTTAATCCCATAAACTTGCCATGGTGTGGGTTCACAAAACATAGGAATGGGTTAATGTCCTTTTTTTTTCAAAAGGTTTTATGCAGGGTAAGGGACCCCTTCATAGGTTCAACCACTTGTTCACAATTGTTCACATGGGCTCAAACCTATGAAGCCCCTTAGGTGGTGCCTTACACTAATTTTTTTTGCCTCAAGAGAGAGGATGACACCATCGTTTTGAAGAATCTTACAAATAAGGTGCCTCCTCTCCTCTCAAACAAAATCACATCAGAGTTGTCGATTTTACAAGCAAAATTCTAGAGGTTCTTTTCGTTGCGTGATGCCAACAAAGGGGCAATTCTGGGAAATTGGGTCCCATGTTTGGCTCCCATCTTGCAACACACACTCATTACCACCAGGGCCCCATTCTCAGTCCTGACTCCCTACTTTACACTGTAAGGACTCACCAATCCCATAGTAATGCACAGCACCTCCAATTTGAACAATCTGAAGCACCTTATCAACTTGGTCAATCTGTTTTTAACGTGTGGAAACAAAGTAACTTGGTTTCTGACAGACTCTAACATTACTCCAAGATGAGTGAGAGGGAGGGAAAAAAAACAGTACCCAACAATCGGATTCGCTGTAGTTATTGAGATCCTACACAAATAGCAGCTAGCGGAGGTTGCTTGCAGCAGCCTGTACACAAGGACAAAACATTATCAACGTGCACTTGGAAAGTACATCTCAGCAGATCAACTCTCGACAAACCTGTAAAAGAGAAAAGCCCTGTATATAAATTCAAAAGGCAAGGATGGGAAGTTGGAACCCATCCACGAGAAGTACCAGGCAAATAAAAGCTCGAGAACACAAGTCCAGAAATAACATAATAATCAGAACACCACAAATACCCAAAATTAAATAGTCGTCGGCTGCCACAAATCTGTAAGAAATGCAAATCGTGTAAGATCTAATTTTGTGTAGGAATTATACCTTAAAATACACTGGATCCAACCGATCCACCAAACGGAACTAGGCCAACAACACGAACAAGACTTGGACTATAGCGGATATGGTTTCTTGAGAACTTGTTTTTGAAATCTCCGAGTGAACCGGAATTGGACTTATAGCGAATATGATTTCTTCAGGATCCGCTGTTGCACAATTTCTATGAAGAAGCTGCAAGCAAAGCAAAGAAAACCGTGAGACGGAAGAGACGCATGAATTACATGTATGTTCGATGATCATGCAATGAACTGATCTCAATTTGCAATTGTCTGTTCTGATATTTTTCTGTTGTAGGAGTGATTAGCGTACATGTAAATGGATTATGAGCCACGCCGCGAGGATCCCCGAAAGCTGATGTCAATCGCAACTCGAATTGAAAAATAGAGCTAGCCAGCTCGCTCGCCAGCCTGAATCGGGAACAGAGTGAGGAGTTCGACGCGGACGGCGGTGATGTGTGTCCAAGGTTTAAGAACCCCAATGCCCAAAATCGACAAACAAATACTCTGAGCTTGAGAAGGAACAACACCCACTACTTGCTCGTCTTGGCACTGATGATGGCTTCTAGATCTGAGACTGGGAACGATGATGATACGAAGAATGAATCCAAAAATTTACTTGCAGCAAGTGCATGAGGCAACGATGTCTACAACCACGAGAAAAGGAGCACTAGTATGCACAGCAGCCAAACAGAGAATGGAACAAGCGCAACACAGACATGCAGCAACACAAAATGCCTAGCACCACAAGAAAAGGAGCACTAGTATGCACAGCAGCCGGACAGAGAGTGGAACAAGAGCAACACAAAATGCCCAGCACCACGAGAAAAGGAGCACTAGTATGCACAGCAGCCAAACAGAGAATGGAACAAGCGCAACACAGACTTGCAGCAACACAAAATGCCTAGCACCACAAGAAAAGGAGCACTAGTATGCACAGCAGCCGGACAGAGAGTGGAAAAAGAGCAACACAAAATGCCCAGCACCACGAGAAAAGGAGCACTAGTATGCACAGCAGTCAAACAGAGATTGGAACAAGCGCAACACAGACATGCAGCAACACAAAATGCCTAGCAGCAGCAGCAGAAGCAGCGGACGCAAAGAAGAAGGGAAAGTTCAAGAGCGCAATGCAGCAAAGGCTGGGACTGGAATGTGGCGCTGGACTGGGAACTGAGGTAACGCTGCAATAAATGCAAACTGACTAGAATCGGCGATTCCTGTAAACTTTTTGCAGTAATTTCCTTGGAGCTGTTGCTTTGGGATTTTGGGGTTTCTACTGTGAATTCAATGTAGGCACTAGGGACTCAAATAATTCATCTGTAGTTTGTCCAGGACCCAGGTAGTTCCTATGGTGGGAATCAAGAGCAGGGTAAGAACTAAGGGCTGTGAGAATGGGCCGATTCTGGGGATCAGGGCCCTGCATGACACGGAATGAGACCCAAATTTCCATATCAGCCCCCATTCAAGGGGTCCTTCCCAGTTTTGGGCGGTTCTCATTAATTTTAGAGAACCTCCGGTTCTGGTTCTTTAAGGCCATGTGTGAAAACCACCTTGGTTCTTTATATATATATATATAAGTGGCTTACGAGAACAATCTCAGGTACCAATTTTTTTCCAAGGAAAAAAATCTGGTTCTCAAGCTTGGCGGTTCTCAACAATTTGAAAACAACCAGTTTTCTTGGCTAGTCCTCGTAAGCCCAATCTCAAAATTTTCAATATATATTTTTTGGAAATTAAGAAAAAATTTGGACAAAATAATAGACTTTGAATATATTTTCAGGTATTTATAAATCCACAATTTCATCTCTTTCAAAAGCTCTTTCAAATTGTTCCAACTCCTCTTCTAGGTTTGCATCTATCCCAATAAGTTCTAAAAGGTTAAAAGGGGATTTACAACTAATTCTACAATCATTAAGCCAATTCTTGTTCACAAAAATGAATTTTTTAAAGTTTTTTGATTGTAAATAACATCTTCTCAAAATAATGAAGATTCTAGTCAAGGAAAAGATCCTTTTAATCTCTATTGGGAACCAACAATCCCTAAAATTTGAATAGCAAGAAACCCAATTATGGGAAACATGACTTCATATTTCTCCCACCATCGAAAGGAACACTTGATCTCCTTCACATCCACCTAATATTGTTGAAAAATCAACAATTTTCTTTTAACAAGTTATTTTGTTGGTTTAATATTCTCTAATGTCATTTGAAAAATATCCAAATTGTTGCATCATCCACTCTTTGGTCAACAAACTCATTATCAAATTCTATCGATGGATGCAAGTGATAATAACATTTCATGAACATAGGATATAATGACATTGTATCAAATTGTTCAACAATTACTACTCCTTGATCACGACCAATGAAAAAGACACTAAGTGAAGATTTTAAAATCTTGGGTCCAACATTAAAACTAACATATTATGTATTTTTCTCTCATCAAATTTCTTCAAGAAGGAAAAAAAACTATCTACATCTCCACAAACCTCTTTTCTAATGTTGGAAGCCAAAGAAGTTAATTCAAGTGCCACACCAGAATCCTCTTCCTTTAGGGTTTGAAAAGATGGCGCATTTTTTGGTTCTTTTATCAATTTCAAACTCATGGAAATGGTAGAATGAAGGACATCACTTAACAACCAATGTCCCCTAAATTGGTTTAGTTGCAAATAGTTACAATAAGGGAAAGACAATTAATAATAATTTGACAAATACACCATGTCAAAGGGGGTGGAACTCTAGTTATCATCCTCATTAAACTTTGCTTGCTATAACAAAGCATTATAGCGTTCTTGAACTACAAAATTTCTTGAAAAAAAATGATTTTACTAGCAAACCTACCCAAAAAAAAAACAAATGATTAATATCACATTGTAAAAAGTCTTAACAAAAGTCATTAAACAAGGAAATATTAAAGTTTTGATGATGATAACCTTGTTTTAGCTTGAGTGTTTTGTTTTTTAGGAAAGTTCATATCTATATAAGCCATGTTCCATTCTTGTCTACCCTTCCTTGACTTTTTGGCCAAGTTATGGATTCTTATAAGTCAAATTGGGCGATTTTGAAAAATACATATTTCAAACCCTTACAAAAAATTTCATCGACTAAAGCATACTAACATGCCTTAGAGAATGCGTGGCCAAAACAACTACCTTGAAAACTCTATACCAAACCTAAAATATCACAACTTACAACAAAATTTAAGGTTATATTCATAATATTTAAATTAGATCCTTCATCTTTAACATATAAGCAATGACTTTTTTTTCAAGTCATGTTTCCTTAACAAGTCAATTAAATCTTTGGCTAATGCATGCCCAAAAGTATTAGATGCTTCAAATAACCCAATTGCAATATGTTTTGGTTGCTAATGAACCCCCAAAAAATTTATAACAAGGGCAAAAATGTCATAAGCCCCTTTTGACATCCACAAATCAAAACTTGTTGTTATGGAATAACAATTTGCCAAAGTAGGTAGGACATATAATTGTTTAGTTTTTTCCACCAATTTCAACAAAATTTCTCTTTAAAACTATTTTTTAGAAGGCAAAACATCCTTTGGACACAAATGTAGACTAAATATTTTTAACCATTGGCTTTCAACAAGATGCATTGGTGAATGGTTTTAAATAATTATAAGAACTAAATCTTCCAAAAAAAAAATTCCTACACATCATCTTTTTTATAAAAAATCTTTGGCAACAAAAACGTTAATGGTTTCCATTTACATGAAGTCTTTTCTTTGCATACTACTTTTGATAAGGTTCTTTTACTAAATTTTTTATTTTTAAAAATATTTTTGCAATCATACAATGGTTTGCATAAACTTTTTTTTTAAATGCAATAATTTCATTTGCATTATTATACAATATCAAGCCTTTCCTTGCTTGTGTTTTGACATTTGATATTAAAACAAGGTGAGGAGTGATGAACCACAACAAACAGCAATGGCACAAGGTGAGGGCAATGCACCATAACAAGCAACAACAACGTAAGGTGAGGGAGACCAACCACAATGAACAATAGCAACGCAAGGCAATAGACCACAGCAAGCAAGAGCAAGATGACAAACCACAATAAGCAACAACAATACAATGCAAGGAGCGACACAAAGCAAGGAGCAAGCAAAGGCAAGGCAAAGAACAAATGCAAAGCAAAAAAACAAGAAACAAAACATAATGAAAAATAGAAAAATAGAAAAAACACAAGTTAACAAAGCAAAAAAGCCTCCTAGGTTTTATATCCCTCTCCTTTTGTGGTCTCCCTTGGTGGAGTTGCCGCCACTAAACCCTAAAACTTATAACCCTAAACCTAATTCCAACCTACTCATTTCCCTCCCAAACCCTAAGAAGTGGATCCGGGTTTTCATGTGAAAACCCATCCAGTTCTCTCTTTAAAAAAAAAAAAATCCGATTCTGGTTCTCCTAGGTGGTTCTCACATGGCTGAAAACCTTAAAACCGATTTTCAGCCTGGTTTTCACCCAAAATGAGAACCGGCGGTTCTCAATGTCAGAATCAAATTGAGAACTGGTCTAAGAACAGAGTCATCCAGTGAGAACCGCCCAACACTGGTCCTTACCTCACCTAACAAACCCACAGAGTTTTTGTTTTGTAAATGGATGGCTGTGATTCATTTGAGAGCAGAGGACAACCCTTAAGGTGCTATTTACTACTCTTGGGCAACAGTTTCACTGAGGCTAAGGCACCCTCCACATACACTAGAAAATTTTTGGATTTCTATTTCTACCGATTCTTTGCGGGTTAAGGAAGAAACTTTGTCACTCTCTTCTTTGGGGGTAAAGTAACCTTTCTTCCTTGCAGAATCCTCATCCAATTAGCTCTTTTCATTACAATTACAGCTGTCTGCTGGAAGTTTGATAAATTGTGATTATGAAACAGAGGTTACTTATGTATGTAGTTACTAGTGACCCTTCAACGATGGTTGTGGATGGAAGTATTGAGCTGAATGTAAGGGACATTTGAAAATATTGGCAAATAGTATAAGGATGTCTATTTTTGTTTTGATATGTGTGGTGATTATGACTAAGTCATGAGGCGCAACTCAAGGCTCAAGTTGCTAATCTGTGTAGTAAGTTGGGGAAAAGCAAACAGCTGACACAGGCCATCCTTTGTCTTTGTCAGGCAAATCTGAAAGAAAGTTTGCTAACATAGCAATTATACAGCAGCTGACTTTGTTAATTTCCCTTACTAATTGGGTGGTCACTGGTCAGGTACCATACATTCCCCAAGTATATATTAAGCAAACCAAAGCCATGCAACTTAGCAACCAGGGGTGGGGTGTGAAAGAGCATCAGGTTGATGAAGTCCATTCACTCAAATATGAACAATAGATAATAAGTTGATAGGAAATAGGGATTTGTACATATGTTTTGGTGTGCGGTGATTTTGACTAAGTCTTGATAAAATTCTGTGGGGATCAAACAATTAACATAAGGGAGATTATGTCATCCTTGTTGAGCAGATCAAGCCCAAGAAAGAATATTCAGAAGCTTGGATAATTGTAGCAATTGCTTATATCAAATTCACTTTTGTGTGATGAGAGACCATATATAGCCCATGTATATTTGGTGTAACCAAACCCATGCAGCTTAGGGGGTTTTCCTGTGGAGAAGAGCATCAAGTGAATAAGTAGTTCATTCACTTGAAGATGAACCACGTCCTATACTAATTTCTGCTGCAAAAAACTTGCATTTGGGTAACCACATAGACACTTCCCAGTCATCTTAAAAACATACCAGCAGTGCCACAGTACCCTCATTACTACAGAATACCAAAAGAGCCACACCAGTATATGACTCCAACCTCAAGCCAAATTATTAAAAAAAGTTTCAACCATAGGCCAAAATGCTATAAAAAAAATTTAATCTTAGATCAAAGTGCCAAAAAATTTCTAACCTTAGACCATATTCTGAAAATATATTCCAACCTTGAGCCAATATGCCCAAAAAATTATTCCAATCCTAAACCAATATGCATGTGCAAAATTAGTTTGGTCTTGGAATAAACCCTCTTGGCTTGAGGTCTAACATTAAACTAATATGCATGTATTATTATTCTTTTAAATGTGTATTTGCATCAAGTACACATTGGTCCAATGGCTTGGGACTATTACAATTTGGTGTAGGACATTTGTCTTGGGAGTGCATGACATATGACTTAAGGGATCAAAACATTTGTCCTAAGGGTATAGGACATGTCTTAAAGGTGCAAGACATTTTACTTAAGGGTGTAAGACATTTGGCTTAAAGGATTAGGACATACATCCTAAAGGTGTAAGTACATGTCTTAAAGATGCCAGACATTTTTCTTAATGTTGTGATTCATTTGTCTTGGGAATGCATGACATTTGGCTTAAGCTATCAGGACATTTGCCCTAAGGGTGTAGGACATTTCTTAAGGGTGCAAGACATTTGTCCAGGGGGTGCAAAACATGGTCTTTTGGGTTGTGAAACATTTGGCTTAATGTTCAAGACATTTGTCTTAGAGGCGTGAGACATTTGGCTTAAGGTTGAAGACCTTTGTCTTAGGGTGGATTAAGGAGGTTGCTTTGACCCTTGATTCCGAAGCGTTAGAAAATATGGTCTCATGTTCACAAGAGCTTTTAATGTTGTTCTACTGATATCCTGATTTTCATGTGAGAGAGCACATGGGATGGTGGGCAGTAACAAAAACGTTTTTTCTTCTTCATAATCTGCCCAAAATTATCAGGCAGAAAGTTCCCAAACTGCTCAATTTTTTTTAAGCTTGAGGACATTTTCAAAGTGCCCAAAATTTTTGAGCATAAATGAAACTTTCTTCAACATTTATAAGGTGCCCATTATTATTGAGCAGAAAATTTTCAAAATGCCGAGCTTTTTTTTAGCACCGGGATGTTTCCAGAGTGTACAATTTTTTTGGGCAGATAAAAAAATCAACCTTTATAGCTTTCCCAGTCAGGCTAAAATTTCCAAAATTGCCCAAAAAAATTCCAAGCATATTGGAAAAGAAATCTAATGAATCTTTCTGAGCACAAGATTTGTCAAGTTCCAAAAATTTCCAGTAAAATTCGGAAATAATATGCCCGAAATTAATCAGGCAAAATGAAAACATACTAAGTTTCCCCAAGCTGCTCGAACTTTTTTGTGTAGTTTGAAATGTCCTCAATGTGAACGGTTCAACATCAGGTTAAATTGACCCATCATACTATAAATCTATCGTCCTTGTGTGAAGAACTTAAGGGGTTAGTTCATTCTTTACATTTTAGTCATTTTAACCCCCAAATCAAGAGAGGGTTAAATGGAATAAATGTATCCCTACTGACCTTTGGTGTGAATCCAACTTTTAGGCCTAAATAGATTTTAATCTTAAACAAAATAGTGTTAAAAGTCTAATTGTAAGCCTTAGTGCTAATTTATTTTTAAATCATAAGCCAAAATAATTTTAATATTAGGCCTAAGTGCTAGGCCCAAGTGCTAAAAAGATTTTAACTTGAAGCCAAAGTGATAATTTTTTTAATCTTAAGTGAAAATAATAAAAAGATTTTAATCTTTGGGACTAAATAGATTCTAACCATTGAACCTAAACAAATTCGAACCTTAAGCCAAAATATTGAAAATATTTTAACCCTAAACCAAAATAATAAGATTTTTTTAAATCCTAGGTCTAAATATATTCAAAACCTTATGCCCAAATAGATTCTATTCTTAGGCCTAAAGTATAAAATTTTTTAATCCTAAATCAAAATATTGATAAGTTTTTTAATCATAGGCTAAATTATTTCTAAAAAATTTCAACCTTAGGTCAATTTTCAACCATAGAGCAAAGTTTTAAAAATACTTAAACTATAAACCAAAGTCATACAGAAAGATTTTAAGCATAAACCAAATTGCAAAAAAGACTTTAGCCTTAGGCCACTCTCATTTTGTCTTGGGGTGAACAATACTTGATCTTGGGGACACTTTTCCATTATTTTTGTATGATGAGATGAGTACATCTTTAAACGCATTGTAAGTTTGAACCCTGAGCCAAACAAAACTATTTAAGGTCCAAATTGAAATTGCTTCCAATATGGCCCTTTTGATATTCTGTACACTTGACATGATCAAACATTGGACAGATTTTTTAGTAGAATGGTTTCCCAAGTTTGCCATGTGAATTCACATGCTGTCCAATTGTGACAACATCCCCAATCCTTTTAGTTGCAGAAAGTCGGATTATGTGACCCAATGGCCACCAATGCACAGTGCATTGGAAACCCATTGCAACTTAGTTGTGGATCAACCACTCCTGAGTTACCGTAGTAACCTATCTTGTAAACCCTCCTACTTCCACCGCTCGTGGATGGTTAGTACATAGCTAATCACTATAGGGAATTGGGTAAATATCATAAATAAGTAGGTAGATAAGGTAACATGGTTTCTATGTAGGTTAGTAAGTAGGTAAGGCATTTGGTGGATACTAGGTAGGTAGATACATGTGGATGGTTAGTACACAACTAATCACACTAGTTAACTAGTGGACATGAATAAATTGTGGTTAGCTATGGTATAGCAATTTGCATAACTGTTTCTTGTCCACATACCATCATCTTGTGTGGTGCATTAGTGGGTGCTAGTCAGTGATTTCTCTAGTGATGAACTTTTGTCAAATTTTATCTCGAAAAATATGATTTTGACTTATTTGAAGGATTTTGCATTAAAAGAATGGTCTAAATTTGCTGGATTTCAAGATTTCTCTTCACAAACTACTAGATTTTTATGACATGTCTTAGCAGGTAGCTAAGAATATAGAATGATCCCTTCTTTTTCCATATATAATATTGGTTAAATTTTGTTACAGATGTTTGCCCTAATGTCGGTAGGCTCCCCAATTTGAAGTGTTCAACCAAGGGGTTTCAGGTTTCAATTTTGACGACTGCAGAGCCTGAACCCGTACATTTTTGGTGAAACTGACACAAGCCACGATCATGAAACTACCCTTTTGCTAGAATCGATCTCAAAACCAAACCCTTTAACAAAATCTTGAAAAGTGGGTTTGGTTCTTTAAATAAGCAATTTGAACTTTTCTCAATTGTTGACAAGTAGTTTGAGCTGCAAAGGGTTAGAAATTTGAAGAACCAATCTTCACGCAGGGAACCTACCAAAGAAATTTTTAATGTCAAAATTGGGACCAGAGGTTCTCGAAATGAGGAAGAACCAACCAATACTGGTCACCACGTTGGCTAAGTCATAAAATTGAGAAATAAAACACTGGTGGTGCTCGTGCACTCTGGCCTAGAAATTTCTTCATAAATATATTATCATAACACATCCCTAGAAATTACTCAGAGTTCCAAGTTGGTATGCAAGTGATGATTTGTTCTGATTGCATGAAAATTGCGCATTATTGTTTGGAGGACAAGTCTTCCTTACAGCTGCAAAAAGATTCAATTGCCATTGACAGTATCCATTTGGACTGAAGGCAATGCATACACTGGAGACTACTTTTGAGTTGAAAGGAGATGATATTTTGGTGAGACTGAACCAACATCTAGCAGCAGACTATGAGGGATGGATTGTGGGGTGGACAGGAAACAGTTTTCCATTGGTTGTTCCAGTTTCCTAGCTAACCACAGCTGGTTAGATCAGTTTCTAGTTTTACTAACTCTCCCCCCCACCCCTCCCCCCCCCAACATCTCATGAGCCCTTAACCTATGTAGTAAACATCTACATGCATCAACTTACCTAGTAATCACCTACTATCCTAAGGACTTATCCTTTGTATGATAGGTTACCATGGTGAAACCTGACTTGAACTCAGTTGGGGTTCATCTATAACTAAATCATAACATGCCTCCAATAGATGGTTCAGTGTGGTGGCTTTTGGTTTACTTGGTCAATGCTATTTGCTGGTAGGCTTTACAAGACAGGGGAGTTCTTTTTCTTTCCTTGAAACTTAGTGAGCTGAGAGAGTACTAATCCCCCATCAAAATTCGAAACCATGTCAATTGCACCCCCCCCCCCCCCCCCCCCCCCCCCCCACAAGCCAAAAAGATGGTGGGCTCCTTTGATTATGGAACAACTTGCACCGTCCTAGGACGGACGGCTACAAGTAGATCCCACCACCACCAATGTTCAAACAAGATCACAGACAATTCAATTGACAATGTCATAAGAGCTTGAAAGGCTGTGTGCAGCTGCTCAATCTCCAAGGGCAATGATGCTCTGAGCTTTGTACCATGTACATGTTGATGAATTGGGCTATTTGAAGACTAGGTCCTTGTTTATCTTGGAGTTCTTTGGCAAGACTGGGTCATTGCTCGACTCTTACCAGTCCAGCAATCCACCTTACAGATCATGTAAGACTGATATGACAATCCCTGGTTAGACCAGGGTTGAGATGGGATTTGACTCAATTGCAGTTAAGTTATTTGCTTGTATGACCCGAACAATTGGCGTGTCAAATTTAGTGTAGAGTAAGGCTGAAGGTCGAGGGCATCACTTAACCTAAAACTTATGGAAAATTTCCAATGAATGAGATTATCCAAAATATCGCAAAGCTGGTCACCTAAAAGGCTTAAAAAGGGAAGATCCTGTGAAAGAACATCAGGATACCTCCCCAAAACAGAAGATACTTCCCTATTGGTGAAAGGGCCCTTCTTGAAAACAGAAGGACCTGGCATTTCTCAGAGGTCAAATTCTGCCTTAGAGCATGCCATCCAAATACACTAGTAATTTTGTTTGGTAGGTCTTTATGTTGTTTTGGTTGCCCTTTTACCAGTCATGATGCTGGTCCACCAATTGCTCTTATTGGTGTTGTAGCCAAATTCTTTCATGTTTTGCAGATTTTGGTATAGTTAACACATCGATGTAAATTGAATTCTCAAATGCATTAAGAGACCCTGGATTTAGCTTCATTTCCTTGACATTTCTACATGCTTTTGCTGGATTGTCGTAAATGAAAACAATGAGTTTATTGATATAACAATGTATTATAGTTTTGATCTAAACTATCAATGTCTAATTTGATGGTCTAAGTGAAAGATTTGGTTTTTACTTCATTTTATGTTGCTTATTTCAAGATATTGTTTAGAACACATGAACATGTAGTTTCTAAGTTTTTAGATAAAATCCAAGTAAACAAGACATCATGAACATGTGGGCCCTACCCATTCACAGATTCAAGAATGATGATGTAGATATTTAATGTTCAACATAAATTTATCATTTGGTAATTAACATGCTAACAAAAATACTTATAAAAATATCTTCTATTTTGTGTTCAAACATGTGCACTCATAGTACTACATGAAATATGATGTCATGTACGATTTAAAAATGAACATGTTTCTTCTATCTATTGCTTGAAACATTTTCTCAAAATGTTTTAGGCATTTCACATACATATAAAATTAATTAATGATATATATATGATTACAAAAGCATGGTTTGTGCTTGGTTTTTTTACTAACTTTAATTTTGTGCTTAGTAACAATGGACAATGGACAAAATTGGTTACAATAAAATAAAAATATTTTTTCGGACATGATTTTGACTAAATATATTATACTGAACATGACTATTTGATATGACTTAGATGATTGGGATAATTAATTGACATGGATATATTTATATTAATATACTATAGTAAACATTAAATTATTTTATTTTCCCATAAAAATAGTAATAATAATGAATTTTTTTCTTATAAAACCACAATATTATGTGAATTCACTTTTTTATAAAACTTGAAATTTTAATTCATTAATTTCTAAATATGTTGCATTTTAAAATAAAATTGTATGTTTAATTTATGGTAAGATGAATTGAGGAACATAATCAAGCAATTTTAATCCAATATATATAGGTTAATGATCTATCTAGTAAGCTTTTGTTGATTCAACATGACATTGTTGTGTTGGCGCATTAGTCCATATATAATTTATTGGTGTATTATTAAAAGGTTGTATTTTTAGATTTAAAATTTTTTAAATTTACATTTATCAATGTAATTTTGTAATGTTGTTGATTGAAGGTGTATCTATTAACATGTCTATGTTAAAATCTCCAACTATTATAGTTGGGCAATTTGTAGGAATTTTTTTAATTGTAGTTTCTAAAATAGAAATGAAATAATTTGTTTGCATTTGTGGTGGATTGTAGATTGCAATGATGTATATTTATTTTGTGTGTTTTTGTTGAGAAGTGTAATAATAAGTTTTGCACTTGTGTTGACATAGTAGCTATTAGTGGTAATAGTTAGTTAGTATGTTTCTACTTACTTAGTTACTATTTTAGGAATTATTAGTTAGATTACATAGTTTTTATCACCATTTGAATTTGAATAGAACATAGGACTATTTTTTTTTTGGAATATCTTTGGAGAAGAGAAAGAGATGGTATCATTGTAGAACATTGAGTTTTGATGGACTACAAGAGGAGCACCTTGATTTCTGGAAAAGCTTCACTTCCATAGCCAGAATTGTTGTTTTGATGCTTGTTATCATACTTTCATTACTAGATTTTAATTTTGGAACTAAATATGAGTACATCTAAAAGAAGACATTTTATTAGTATTAGTTTTATGACATGTTTAAGTCCAGATTATATTAGAATATATAGGATTTGAGATTCTATATTTACCATTTAGCAACCATCCTAGGGCCTGAATTTAGAGTGAATTTCAAAATATTGTTTATGTTTTGTTGCTAAAATTTTTGTTTCTATAAATAGATCATGAACTTCAGTTTCATTTTTTTCGTTTTTTTCAAATCTTGATCATAAGTTTTTGTTTAAGAAGCAGATCTAAGTAGAATAGCTAATTGTGAGGATTTTGTTATAATGTAGAAATTTGTTTAGATTTGAACTAAAATGTGGAGAGATGGAAAATAAAATTGTAACTAGAAATCTTAGGATGCTATGGTATGATTTTGTTTATTGTGTCTGAAATCATGTCCTTTTTAGCTCTCTTTTGGGCTTTTTTCCATTCCTCTTTGGCACCTACGGTAGAGATTGGAACTATTTGGCCTCCCAAAGGAATTGATGTGTTAAATCCTTGGGGAATTCCTTTTCTAAATACCCTTATTTTACTTTCATCTGGAGCTACCGTAACTTGGGCTCATCATGCTATATTAGCAAAGAAACAAATCTAAGTAGAATAGCTAATTGTGAGGATTTTGTTATAATGTAGAAATTTGTTTAGATTTGAACTAAAATGTGGAGAGATGGAAAATAAAATTGTAACTAGAAATCTTAGGAGACAATTAGATCAAGTTTTATTGCATGAACAAGTGGAAAATGGTGTTGCCATCAACAATAATTTGAATGCAAATTAAGAGGATTAACAATTTGTAACACCTAGAAGAGTTTTTCAATCTGAACATAGACATCTGTGGACAAAAGAAAAACCTACAAGCCACAAAACACCTTAGGTAATACCGATAATTCTTCGTGAAATGTAAATTGGTGAAGCATAGAGGCACACCAATAGTCTATAACAAAATTCTAAAATAGAAGAATGTTATATTGAAAATGCAGATTCATAGGATGAATTTAGACAAAAGAATCAATAATTTGAACCTCAACAAAGAGTTGTTCTGGAATCACCAAGTTTAATGTAGCAATAGAACTTTAATGCTCTAATGTATGAAAAGAACATAGACTCAATAGGTCAAAAAGGGAGGAAGTAGTACCAAGGTACATATCTGCTTCACCTCTTTATTATCAAAAGGATCATGAGAATGAAAAGTTTGAACAAAGAGCTCAAAATTTTGAACCTCGAAATCATTATGTGGTTGAACAAGAAGTAGGAGTTCAAGGTATCAAAATGTCTAGAGGAATTGAATAGGTACTTGTAACTAAACAATAAATTGTAGTCTTACCAAAAGTAAAACCAACAGTAGCACAAGGTGTACATGTGGCTATCATGGTAAGGTATGGTGAACCTAAATTTAATCAGCAAAATGGAAACATTGTTAAAGGAGTTTCAAGGGACTGGAGCAGAGGAATTCATAGTGTGAATTGAATTCCATGACCTAACCCTCCATGATGCACGTACTATCATTAAATTGGACATTAGATCAATGAATGTCCATTTATTGAAAATAATGTGAAATAAGGATTTGCTGAGCAATTCCTAGAATCTAAATGTAGAACCTGCAAAAGCAAAGAACCATGGATATAGTGAGCCAAAAGAACTATACCATGAAAGGGTTAAAATTCCAAATAGATTCAGAGAACAGATATGGAAAGATAAAAAAGTGGAAATGAGAATTCAGACTATGGCAAATGTAGTACATGTTTATGTAGCTCCTACACCAAGTCTATTACATCTCAACAATGTTGGAGTTACTTAATTATCCAAGAACTTCCAATTTAAGAATGGAACTAGTAAGATCTATACCATTATATTATGTGGCAATGCCTCAATCTATGGTTACAGATATCAAAACTCCATTTGTAATAACACCAACCCATATTGTTATTAGTATGAAGTCTAAACCCTAGACTCCAAGGGAAACACAACTTGTCAATGTGCATACAAAGATGCCCAAAGAGGTGGACAAGATTTTTGCTAGACAACCATTAGATCCAAGAGGATGAGGCTTAGACCCACCAGGACCATCAAGACTTTCAAGATATTTTGGCTGGCCAATGATGAATTCAAACATACAACCATTACCACCAAATAGGCCTTATTGTTGGCCACTTAATTATCCTAAGTATGTTAAAGATTTTGACCCAAATGCTCATGTCAAAGTTTTTAAAGCTACCATTAGAACAAATGGTGGAATAGACAATGTAGAGATTATTAATTTGTTTAGTTTTACCCTTAGAGATAATTTGTCTATAGTGTAACAATTATATGGGAGATTACCCAAGTTGTAATTTTGCATATTTGTAGTTAGTTTTTTGTAAAAGGTAAAGGAAAGTTCAAAATGATGAGCAAGTTTACCTATAGTTGAAAAACATGAAGGGAAGAATGAAAGACTGGAAGTTTATTATGAGAAATTATTGAAATTGGCTAGTAGTCTTCAACATAAGATAACAAATTTTTTTTAATTATTGTTTCCAGATTTGGATTACAACCATATTTTATGTGTAGCAATAGAAGGCATGAAGAGAAAAACCTTGAAGCAACGTAAAAATGCAGCTTTGGTTTGTGAAAAAGGAATTTTTGAAGTAGAGGTTATAAACAATCTATTAATACCATAGAATAGTAGGATAATATTAGTTCAAAAACCTCAGATAATTACAAAGAAAACAAGAATGTACTATACCAATTGTCATAAGACGAATCATAATGTTGAAACCTATAGAATCAAAAGAAAAAAAGACCATGTTCTTGCAATTTCTAAGGATATTACTCAACAAATTAAAGTGTAGAAACTTATGATGTATTCTTTTCATATTTGTGGTGACATGGGACACAAGATCATAGACTATCCTAAGTACAATGACATGCAGAATATGTTTTAAAACAAAGGAGTGAAGATTGCAAAAAAACCATATGTGGTGGAGCTTAAGGTTATCAATCCTTCAATCCATATGGTGGATGTCAACATGGCCATTACCAGGAGCAAGGTTATTGAATAACATGTGTTCAAGGACAAAAAGCTAATCAAGAAAAAGTTTGCTCTTGATTGGGAAGAGGAACAAAGATTATAACAATCTTTTGTCAAGACTATACAAGAGAAGCAAGCAGAAAACCCACCAAATAATGTGATTCAAAAGGAAAAAACATAGTAGAATACAAGTTAGGTAGGATTACCAAAGGTTGAAGTGTCCTTAGAACCAATTGTATCATAAATTCTTTTTGTTATTCCTAACAACAAAGTTATGTCTATGGAACATATATTCCAAAATATCAATAAACAGATGCTGGAAACTACCTATACCCTAGGCTTAGGTCAACTATTGAAGATAGCACCATATCTTAAGAAGTATATGTGGCAGAAACTAAAGCCAAAAAAACCCAATATAATTACTAAAGTGATATTAGAGCCTAGTGTAGCCATAGTGGTTGAGACACATTCTAAAGTAGACATTGCAGCTACAAAAATAGATAACCAAATGGCAGTTATCCAAATACAAGTTGGGAAGAACATTGAAGATGTTTTGATAGATGGAGGGGCAAGTGTAAACATCATAATAGAAACCTCAAAACAAAATTAGGTCACTTAAATCAAGACCAACTCCATACCACCTCATAATGGCATATCAGAGTGCGACCAAACCTTTAGGAATCATTAGAAATTTGAAGATTCACATACATAGTAGCCACATTTACTGTTTTGAAAAACAGTGTGGTAGATTCTAACTATTTTATGTTGTTGGGAAGACCTTGGCTCAAAGATGCAAAGGTTACACATGACTAGGGGAATAATGTGATTATTGTTCAAGGTAATGGAACAATCAAAACAATATCAATTAACAAAAAACTAGGAGTAGAAACTAGAAGGCTTCAAGTACTTGTTTGTTATGACTTGTTGGAAGGGCTAATAGATGAAGAGGAAGATCTGATTTTTGAAATAGAACCAAAGTTATTTTCAATTGGCACAATCATTATTTTTTTTAAAAATAGTTTTATTGTTGAACACTGGAGTGTCAAAAATCATAATCAATGAAGAATCTGAACCACAATAAAGGAAATTAGATTAAGGAACAACAAAAATGGTCCTTCAATAACAAAACAATTGACTTTTTATGTCAAACCAAATATATCATTGAAAGATAAGGTTTATCTAGAAACCTATTACCATCATAACCAAGTTGATATTGAAGTGGATGAGACACCAACAAAAATATAAATATAAAACTTTCAGATAGAAAGTTGGACTTTGATTAAAGAATAATAGCTTATTAAACTAAATCTTGGCACAGAGGCAAATCCACAATACATTAAAGTTAATGCACAATTAACAAAGGAGAAAATTGAAGAGTTTCAAATGTTACTCAAGGAGTTCAAAGATGTGTTTGTTTAGACTTATAAAGATATGAAAGGCATACCTCCAAAGTTGCCTCAATAAATAATTGAATTAAACACTTCAATCCCACTAGTACATCAAGCAAGGTACAGATTGAACCCTAATTATGCTATAGTTGTCAAACAAAATATTGAAAATGATTAGCAACATGATTCATTCAACTAGTAGAAGAGGCTACATGGTTATCACTATAGTGGTAATGCCTAAGAAGAATGGAAAATTGAGAATTTGTGTGGATTTCAAGAAGTTGAATAAAACAACCAAAAAAAATCCTTATCTTTTGCCATTTTTTAATGAGGTACTAAACATTGTAACATGGTATGAAACATATTCATTCTTAGATGGATTCTCATGATACTATCAAATTTTTATAGCCCCTAAAGATAGATACTAAACAACTTTTGTAACAAATTAGGGAACTTTTGTTTGGATGGTGATGCCATTTGGTGTTAAAAATGGGGCACCAACTTTCTAGAGAACAGTCAGCAAAGCCTTCAAAAAGTATTTAGACCAATTTATGAAGATATTTCTAGACGACTTCATGGTCTATAATGATATGAAGAGTCATTTGATGAAGCTCAAACTTTGTTTTAAAAAATGTAAAGAATATAAAAGTAGTCTTAACCTAGATAAAAGAACCTTTATGGTATTTTCAAGATTGATTTTAAGGTCCATAGTTTCCAAGGAAGGAAAAATACTAGACCTTAAGAAGGTTCAAGCAATGTCAGTACCTATAAACCCACAACAGATTCAAGTTTTTAATGGTATGGCTTAGTTTTATAGATGTTTCATCAAGAACTTTGTTTTTATCATGGCATTAATCACAAAGATGATGAGGAAGACATAACCTTTTATTTGGACCACATAATGTCAAAAAGCTTGGGATCAGATCAAACAAAAATACATGGAAACACCAATTTTGATACCTCCAAATTGGTAGTTAGAATTTCATGTGCACACATATGCATCATTATTAGTAGTAGGTGCAATGTTAGCATAGAACCCAATTGGTAAATATGACCAACCTATATTATATGCCTTTAAATTGTTAAATAAAACATAAAATAATTATACTACTACAGAAAAATAAGCCTTAACAATGGTTTATGTTACATAAGTTCAAACATTTTTTATTGGGAAACAAATTTGTCTTTTATCTAAACCACATGGCTTTGGTATATTTGGTCAACAAACCATAAGTGCCTAGAAGGATAGCCAAATGGTTGTTGTTATTTTTGGATTATGAATTTACAATAGTCTATAAGCCTAGTATAACACATGTGGTAATTGATGTTTTATCCAGATTACCAAATAGTTCTGAACCATTGGGAGTACCAAATCAAACTATAGATGCATCGCTATTATCTGTAGAACCTATATGGATGC